>OQWE01000411.1_pt1 | contig 14778 bp, 10 predicted proteins | sample 1691591 | NCBI WGS metagenome assembly OQWE01 (sample SAMN03418265, study PRJEB22391) | human gut metagenome | biome: human-gut; feature: organic feature; material: feces | host: Homo sapiens | place: Tanzania | collected 2013-01
TCGTGACTCATATCTCTGAGCACAACTCTCCATACAGCCGAGGCACCATCCACGGCGTGCTGATGGATACCCTCGACTGCCTGAAGCATCTGATTCTGGACGGCAAGAGCGTTCGTTTCTCCGACCTCGGACTGTTCTCCATCGGTATGACTTCGCGTGGCGAGGTGAGCAAGGAGAAGGTGACGGCGGCTAGCGTGCAGGGCGTGCATCTGATTGTGAGAAACACAAAATCTTGGAGCAACGCCGAGCTGAAGAAGCTCACCAAGATCGTGGCTTACGATGATTATACATCGGGAACCGATGGCGGTGGTGGAACTGAGAATACTCCGGGCGGAGGTGATACTAGCCAGGGTGCTGGCGGGGATACCAACAAGGATAACGGCGGAACATCGCAGGGCGGCGGCGGTACCAGTCAGGGCACTGGCGGCGGAACTGACGGCGGCGACGACAACGTAAGTTTGTAAATCTTGCTTGATGCGGATTGCAAATCCGCAAAGCCCAAATAGGTTAGGACGTTTTTTAACGGCGGATTGCAAATCCGCCGAAACGCCTAACGGAATTAATCAATAATCAATAATCATTAATCACTAAAAAAACTGCGTATGAAGAAAGAAACCTGGAAAACTGTATTTCAGATAGTAATATCTATCTTAACCGCTATTGCCGCCTCTCTGGGCGTGACGAGCTGCATGTCGTAGAACTGCACAAGAAATCTTAGATTTTTATCAATTACTTCTCAAAAAAAAGAGGGTGTGTCATAAGTTCATGACACATCCTCTTTTTTTTATTTATTCCTTAATTCTCTATTTTTCTTCATCGGATTACGCTGAGTTATCGGAAGAGCATTCCTGCTGTACGGATTACGCACGGAATTGATACGGAATCAGCCTTAGCGGATGAACAGCAGCTCACGATACTTCGGCAAGGTCCAGAGTTCATCTGCTACCAGCAGCTCAAGCTTGTCGATCTGATAGCGGATTTCCTCCATCTTCGGAGCTACCGTATCATGATAGGCTACAGCCTTCTCACGCTCGCTCTCTATCTTGTTGGCTACCTTGCGGGCATCCACCAATGCCTCTACACCACGCTCTATCGACTCGGTGCGCTCGGCTATCTCACGGATAATCTTCACGTTGCGGGCAGTCAGCTTCTTGCCTTCCTCGCCACCGAAAATATGGATCATACCCTCTACATTCTTTGCCAGACGGCTCTGATAGTGGGTAGCCACTGGGATGATATGGTTCATGGTCAGGTCGCCCATCACACGAGCCTCAATCTGAATCTTCTTGGTATAGGTCTCCCACTTCACCTCGTTGCGCGCCTTCAGCTCGCTCTCGCTCATCACGTTGGTCTTGGCAAACATCTCGATGCTCTCCTTGTCCAGATAGCGGTCGAAGACTACCGGGCAGGATGCCTCGCAGTCCAATCCACGCTTCTGAGCCTCTTCCTTCCACTCGTCAGAATAGCCGTTGCCATCGAAGCGGATAGGCTTGCAGGTCTTGATATCCTCTCTAACGATGTCGATGATTGCCGAAGTCTGGTCCTCGCCCTTGGCTATCAAGGCATCCACACGAGCCTTGAAGTTCTCAAGCGCCTCAGCTACCGCAGCATTCAGTACGATGAGAGAAGATGCGCAGTTTGCCTCAGAACCTACGGCACGGAACTCGAAGCGGTTGCCGGTGAAGGCGAATGGTGAGGTACGGTTGCGGTCGGTATTATCAATCATCAGCTCCGGAATCTCAGGGATATCCAGCTCCATTCCCTTCTTGCCAGCCAGGGCGAAGAGTTCCTCCTTGTCAGCCTTCTCGATATGGTCGAGCAGATCGGTGAGCTGCTTGCCCAGGAATGAGGAGATGATGGCTGGAGGTGCCTCGTTGGCTCCCAGACGGTGGGCATTGGTAGCACTCATGATGGATGCCTTCAGCAGTCCGTTGTGCTTATAGACACCCATCAGGGTCTCTACGATGAAGACCACGAAGCGGAGGTTATCCTCAGGAGTCTTGCCTGCCGCATGAAGCAGCACGCCGGTATCGGTGCAGAGACTCCAGTTGTTGTGCTTGCCCGAACCGTTGACGCCGGCGAATGGCTTCTCGTGAAGGAGCACACGGAAACCGTGCTTGTGAGCCACACGCTTCATCAGACTCATCAGGAGCATATTGTGATCTACTGCAAGATTGCACTCCTCGAAGATAGGCGCCAGCTCAAACTGGTTAGGAGCCACCTCGTTATGACGGGTCTTGCAAGGGATGCCGAGCTCGAGTGCCTGGATTTCAAGATCCTTCATGAAAGCCTGCACACGCTCTGGGATGGTTCCGAAATAATGGTCGTCCATCTGCTGGTTCTTGGCCGAATCGTGGCCCATCAGGGTACGTCCGGTGAGCATCAGGTCTGGGCGAGCCGAATAGAGGCTCTCATCTACCAGGAAGTACTCCTGCTCCCATCCGAGATTGGTCTGCACCTTCTTTACCTGAGGGTAGAAGTAGTGGCACACCTCGGTAGCCGCCTCGCTCAGGGTATGGAGCGAGCGGAGCAATGGAGCCTTGTAGTCCAGCGCCTCACCTGTATAAGATATAAAGATGGTAGGGATACAGAGGGTATCGTCGATGATGAACACTGGCGATGTAGGATCCCATGCAGAATAGCCGCGAGCCTCGAAGGTGTTACGGATACCACCGTTAGGGAAAGAGCTGGCATCCGGTTCCTGCTGCACCAGCAGCTTGCCGGAGAACTCCTCTATCATACCACCCTTACCGTCGTGCTCCACGAAGGCATCGTGCTTCTCGGCAGTACCTTCTGTCAATGGCTGGAACCAGTGAGTATAATGTGTTACCCCGTTTTCCTCAGCCCAGAGCTTCATGCCGGCAGCCACGGCATCCGCGATGGAACGGTCCAGACGATTACCGTTGTCTATCACATCGATGAGTTTCTCGTACACATCGGATGGCAGATACTTGTACATCTTCTGGCGGTTGAATACATACTTGGCGAAGTACTCCGAAGGGCGCACCTTGGGAGTTTCCACCTCAACAGGTCTCTTTTTAAAGGCCTCGGCTACAACCTCAAATCTCAAATTAGCCATTCTTCTTTTATAATTTTATAAGTTTGCGGGTGCAAAGTTACGAAATAATTGGCTAACTGCTACCATTTTGCCCGTTTTTTTATGTATAATTCAAACTTTTCTTATTTTGATTACAGGATTCTGCCCACAATCTGGAACTTGAGCACAGGACAGAACTGGATTTTATCCACGATATCGGCGATGTCGCCGCCATCTTCACCCATCGAATCATTGAAAGCTTTCCTGACATCTACCTCCGAGCCGTTCTGATAGATTTTCAGCTTGCCCATATACTGGCAGCCGATCTCCCAGCGGAAACCCAGACGGTTCTTGGGAACCACTCTGCCGAATCCCAGACCGAGATAAGGACGAAAGGAATTGCAGCGCAGGTCGGCATTGATATCACCATTCTTGTCGAACTTGATATTGTAATCCGAGAGTTCCGCACCTACGTTTTTCAGAATCTCATCTGAATATTCAGGATATTTACTGATAAACTGCGCCAGATCATCGCTGTGACCGCTCAACTTGGCAAGCTTGGCACCGCCGAAAGCGAAGCCGGCAGCCACGAAGAACTTGCTGTTGCCGCCGAAAGGATAGATATTCGCCTTGGCAAGAAAGGCTGTACGGGAGAAATCTGCATCAATATCCACCTCGGAATCAGGAATCCTTACTGTCTGTCCCTGGACGATGATAGAGGCATCTGTCGTTATGTTCGCCTTACCAGAAATCTTGAGTATCTTAGGCCGAATATCCACGCCTGCCTCCAACTCCACGAAATTGGAGATAGGAGCCGCCACACCTATGCTGATACCTTCGGTACCCACGCCTGCATTCAGCCCCACATGATTGAATGCAGTTCTCTTGAACTGTGCAAAACCACTTGTTGTAAATACGAGGCACAAGATGGCCATCATCAAAATCTTTTTCATCATTTCCATTATTTTTTAAATAGTTAGCATTCACATCTCACACACGTTATTTCTTCTTGCTTGCCTTCCACTCGAAGAGATAGTCGATGCCCTTGATCTTTACCTTGACGAAGAGATCGGCAGCCTTGCGGTCGGTGGTATAGAGATAGCCCGAAACCACTTCACCCGGATGGATGGTGGTGCGCTCCAGATAGCCCAGGTCCTCAGGCATCTTGTCGGAATACTTCATGCGGTTGCCGTCTTCCAGCTGCTGCATCCGGCAGATACGGGTCTGGAAATCCTTCAGCGTATTGGAGGTTCCGGCATCAAACACCTGTGCTCCCAGGTTGGCATTCACGTTGTTCTCACGTTCGGTCTGCACTATCGCCTTGTTCTTTACCGCACGCTTAGCCACCTTCTTCTTGAACTTGAAGATTTTCTTGTCATACTCATCAGCGCCCACCAGTTCGAAATCCTTTCGCTTGCCGCCCTTCATATCGTAGATTTCAATCTGAGAAGGGTCGATATCCACATTGATCATGCTCTTGTTGACGATGAAGACACCGATTTCGCGGTAATCGCCGATGTTCTCATCCACCATCGAATTGCTCACGCCCACGATGAGTCCGTTCTTGTTGTAGTAAGGCCATGCCACACCGTTCTTATACTCGGTGAGGATTTCATCAGGCGAAGGGGTTTCCTGGATAGGCTGATGGTCGGTGAGCGAATACTTGGAATAGTTGCCGTCGGCATCCACCACTACATAAAATCCTTCAGGGATATCATTCTTGTAGGGAGTAAGGGTGCATACCCTGCCGTTCTCGGTGAAAGAGGCTCCTACCCCCATCTTCTTGCCCTGGTTCATGAAGAAATGCTCCTTCACGTTGCCGTTATTATAATAAGAGGTATATTCGCCCGAGAGCTGTCCTGCCAGATAGGTCTTCTTCTGCTCTACCTGTCCATCCTTGAAATAGGTGGTAAAGGTGCCGGCAAACTGGCTCTTGGCATCATCCTTCTTGTCGAGGACCACAAAGCTGCCTTCGCCCTGCAGTTCGCCGCTCATATAGTAGGTGCGGAACTCCTTGGCTGCCGTAGAATCAGCAGGATAGAGCGCCAGGCGATAATAGTTGGCGAAAGCCTTGTTAGGGGTTACCTTCCAGCTCTTGTTGTAATAGAGGGTGTCCAGCCGGTCTTGCGGAACGGGAGGAGTTTCTGGCACGATTTTCTCCTGCGCCAGGGCTGTCTGTCCTCCGAAGAGGGCAATCATCATGATGATGACCGAATACTTATTTTTCATCATAATTATTATGTTTTTAAATACTTAAGAATCTATCTATCAGTTTCTTTCTATAGAGTCTGCCCACCTTTACATAGTCGATTTCATCGAAAGGGGGATAGAAATGGCAAACATTGTCAACCACCTCGATGAGGTAATTGATGTTGACGATGAACTTCTGGTTTACCTGCATGAAATGAGGGGCGAGCGCAAGCAGGTCGGTGCTCTTCACGCTGCGTTTCAGCCTGATAGGCTTCCTGTTATCCGCTACCACCACCTCCCAGCATCTCACTTCGTGATTATACTGGAAGAGGCAGACATTCTCCTTATCCACCAGCCTGAAATCCACGGAGTTGGTATAGAAGAGCAGCTTGCCGTTAGCAACGGGTGCATTCTTCACGCCAGCCCCTACCACTCTCTCAGCCTCAAGCTCTTTTTCTGCCTCTTTCTCTGCTTCTTTCTCCAGGCGTCTGACGATGGTATCCAGCTCCTGGGGATTGATAGGCTTGAGCAGCACATCGAAAGCCTGCTTGCGGAAGGCTGTCAGGATATATTCATCGTATGCCGTGTACATCACCACCTGGCAGCGGCGGTGCACGAATCCCGACAGCTTATCCAGGAAATCCAAGCCGTTCACATCGGGCAGCTGGATATCCAGGAAGAGCACATCGGGCTGGTACCTGTTTACCATCGCCAGGCCGTCAAGCCCACAGAGCGCGCATCCCAGCACCTCCATATCGTATTTCGTTTCCAGCAAATCAGCCAAAGCCTTGCCTGAAGATTTATCGTCGTCTATGATTACAACTTTCATACACCTTATTATATTGTTTATATTCAAATTTCGCAAGTCCTGCTACATCACGAAGCCATCGGGTATGCATACCTGCGCCAGGCATCCTGCCACGCTGCCATCTTCTGCCTTCCGGTTCTGCAGCGAGAAGGTCATCTTGTGGCGATTATGCTCGTTCACCACTGCCAGGGTCTGGGTGATGATGCCCAGTCCGGTACGCTTCTTCCCCTTCTGGCGGATATCGAATCCCCTGCCGTTATCCAGCACGGAAACCACGGTATAGCCCGGCTGCTTTCTGCCTACCTTTACCTGCAAGCTCTTCCTTCCCTCCCAGCCTCTCAGTCCGTGAACCAGGGCATTCTCTACGAGAATCTGGACAAACATCGACGGAATATACGTATTCTCCACATCCACTTCGGAATCTATCTGCAGCGAGAAATCGAAATCATCGCCCATCAGCGGACTTTCCACCGCCAGATACTGCTTCACGAAACCGATCTCTGCGGCCAGAGATACCTTCGGCTGGCAGGACAGGTCGAGGTTGCTGCGTATCAACCGGGCAAGCCCCATCAGTTCATCGGCTTCCGCCGTACCGGCATGCAGGATCTTGTTGTTGAGGACATTGAACACGAAATGAGGGGAGATTCGGTTTCTTGCTCCTTCCAGCTTCAGCTGCAGTACGCGATGCCTGCTCTCTTCGAGCCGCTTGCCGGATCGCATGCTCTTGATGACGAAGAACATGCACAGCAGCAGAATCAGCAGCACTACAGCCAGGGCGATAGAGCGGGTCTGGTTCAACTGTGCCGTCTTGTGCTCAAGCACCAGGTCGTGGTGCAGTTTCAGCGTATCCTGGGTAAAGCGGTCCATGATTTCAGAAGCTCTCATCTTGATTCTGTTGTGCTCCAGCGAATCATTCTTCAGCATATCCCTGCGCAGATTCTCGAATGCCATGCGGTAATCGCCCTTGGCGAGGTAATATCGCTGCAGATACTGATTGCGGATCTGGCGCAGGTTGAAGGCTACGAGATTGCTGAGATCCTCTCCGAACTGCTGCCTCTCGCTGTCCAGAATGCGGGTAACAGCCGCCATATCTCCCTTCTTCACTTCCTGACCGATATGAATCGTATTACAGTAATATACCGCCTCTCGATCGTGGTTGGCCACCATGAAAGGCTCACTCTCGGCAAGATATTTCTCCGACTGGGCAATGCTGTCCAGATTGAGATACACATCTGCCATATTCAGCTTGCAGAGATACATGTCAAAGCAGTCGCCCTTCTTGTGCTTCTCCAGCAACTGCTTCAGCTGCAGGAATTTGCGGAGCGACTGGGCATAGTCTTTCTTATAATAGTAGTAGTTGCCGTAATTGTTCAGGTAATACGCCTGCATAGCCAGCGACATCTGCGGGAGATGGTCTTCCGTCTGCTGATAGCACTGGAGCGATGCATCAAAATCATTGAGTTTCAGGTAGATGGTAGCCAGACCCACATAGAGGGAGACATTCTCCTCCTTGGGCAACTGGAGGGAATCTGCCAGAAAGAGCGCACGGCGATACCAGGAGGCAGCCTGCGGCAACTGATTCTTGAAGAGATAGGCATCACCCAGGTTGGCACAGATGCTAGGCGCCTGGTGCTGCACATCGCTACGCATGGAATAGGCATAGGCAGACTGGTAGAGCGAAACCACCTCGTCTGCCTTGCGATGAAAATTATGATAGTTGATGCCCTGGCAGTTGTAGGTATAGGCAAGAAGTCCGTTGCGGCGCGGAGTATCAGGCTGACGGAGGGCGAAACGCAGGGTGCGGTCCACATAGCCTACCGTAGAATCGGGCGTTGCCGACTGGCAGAACCATCTTCCCTTCCTGGCATAATACTCATAAAACGTGAGGCTGTCTTTCGCCAGCTTCATACCTTTTTCTATTTCCGCCTTAGCCTGCGGCGACTGCGCATTGAGGAGTTCATCGAGCTGATGCAGTTTTTCGATACGCAGGTTATCAGCAGTTTCCTCTGCCGATTTCCGGCAGGAAGCCAGGATCATCAGCAGAGGCAAGAGAGGCAGGAGAACCTGCCAGAGGCAAAACTTATCATTTTTCATCATTTCTATTATTTTCTACAGGGAGGGAGTGTCATCAGTCACAGTCAATACGCCCTGAACCAACGGTCACCGTCCGAAGGGAAAGGTAAAGGGCAGAAGCTCCATACTCCACACGCCCTGAAAGGGCAGAAGCTCCTAGCCCAGGGCAACACCCTGGGTTAAGATGGACGCAAGCCTGCCGCCCTGTAAGGGCAAAAGCTTTCAAGTACCAAGCTATTTATAAGGCTTTTGCCCTTACAGGGCGCCTTACTGACTGCTACTATACCCAGGGCGATGCCCTGGGCTAGGAGCTTTTGGGCTTTCAGCCCGTCCTCGGCAGTCATTATCTAGGCTTATGACACACCCTCTGAGTTTTCTACGAATTTACCCTGCAAATATAGGCAAATTAACGCAAATGAGCAAGCTTTTGGAACATTTTTTTCTTCTTAAAGCCATCAAACTTACATTTTGATATCAGATTGAGATGCCTGCGGGCTGTTACTCGGGTGCTGCGGGTGTCATCGTCATCCTCCATCATGGCACGGAGCGTATCTTCTGATATACCATCCAATATAGTCATGGAAATAGGAGCATATTCATCAGCATCCTCAAAGGTATTCTTGTCTGTAACGCCTGTAGCCTGAGAATTATAATCCAGCATAATCAGAATCTTCTTCTTTGCCGAATAGAAGATTACCGACATATCGCCATCCTCATTGTCCTCTCCCATATTGGTAAGGCCCAACTTGGCTGCCGCATTCTTCAGAGTCTCATAGTCGCTGCTTCCACCATTATAATAAACGGCACCACCCTTGCCCAGATTGAGACTTTCCGTAACCAACAGCGCAAAAGGAGCCTTTGCCTCCAGCTGTGGAGTGACGGAAGGGAAGCCTGCATCTACCGGCTTGATGTTGCGAAGTGTCTTGACTGCAGCCAGGAACTGATAGTTCATCATCTTACCAACCAACCCGGCATTTTCGTCATATACCGGATCATCAGCGCCATCAGCGTCACCATCGATAGAAACCCCCTTAGCAAAGACTCCATCTCCTACCAGTGAGAACACGAAATCATTGCCGTTTCTCTGTACGGTACACTTCATTTCCCTGCCCTGCATAGTCTGGAACAGACGCTTCTCAGCCTGATTAGCCACGTAGGCAGTTACATCCGTATAGGTGGTCTTCTCCTTATCATAATGAGGGATCTTGATAGACATGAAGATGTTAGCTGTTTCTTCTGGTATCAGCATCATAGCATCATCCAGGAGAACCACACCGCTAAGCGGTCTCGTGTAGGTTGGTATAGGCCATTCTTCATTGCCCAGCACATCAGAGAAGATGTGGATTACATTGGTATTAACACCTCCAGTTCCGCCTACCGTCAGTTCTACATATACATCCTTATCCTCGATGGTTATGTCCTTGGAAACCTCATCACCTCGATAGGTTCGGGCATATACGGTGGCCTTACCCTTCATATCCTTCGGTACATACACATTGAAGTTACCATCCTTATCGGTCTGGAGAACTTCTGTCTTAGCTTTATCCGTCTGCACCCATACAGAAGAACGGATGCCGTCACCCCGCTCATTCATCACCTTGCCATATACGCGAACCAGGTGAGGCAGCGTGATATCCACCTGGCGTCTTTCTCCTGGAGAAAGGGCAGAAACCTTCACGGAAACATTCTGGTTGATGCCACCATAGTACAAATCCTTCACAGTGATATTGAAAGCTGTGTTGGCAGGAACTTCATGTGAATAATATCCATCCGATTTGGATACAGTAGAAGCAAGCAACTGTCCGATGCTCAATCTTACACCTGGCAGAACCTTGCCCGTTTCATCCTTTACATATCCATAAACGGTGCCCTGCTTTTCAGGATAATCCAGGTTGACCCAGGAGAAATGAGCCACTTCTCCTACATATACGTTTCCCTGCAATGCGGCACTTCCTTCTTCCTCCCAGAGTCCAGTCTTCTCATTGAAGCTCCACAAAGGGATGCTGGCAGGCGGATTCTCGCCCATTCCGGCTGGTATCGGGAAGGTAAGCTTTGCCTTGCTGCCATCCTTGAGCTGCAGCTTGTCGCCATTTTCGGCATACATGTTCAGGTCGGTCATTCCATAGGAAACCAGTTGGGCGCTGGAGTTATCGGAGCGCACAGCAGCGAGGTCGCCACCCGGCATCATCTCAGAGAATCGTTCATTGTTAGGATCCAGATACACCATCTCCGACTTCACCTTTCCGGTATAGCCGGCTCCGGTGCCATCCACCTTGTATCCATCCTGCGGCATATCAATCTTCATTTCGCCAGCCTGCAGGGTCTGGTCGGATGAAGAAGAATAGGTCTTGATGCTGGTGAAATCATTGTTCTCCTTCCTGCACATCACCACCTCCCAGCTTGCGCCATCGGCAGCATCATCGTCAGCATCCATAGAACGCACCACATCAAAATAGCCCTCCTTGCTGAATCTCACTACCGAGCGGTCGTTCTGGACACTTACTACCTGAATCTGGTCGAATTCAAAGAATCCATCGGTATTGGTAGTAGCAGAAGAAGAGCCGCTCACGATGCTCACGCCCTCGATTGGAGTGCCGCTGGCATCTCTCACGATACCCGAAAGAGCGATGTCTTCCATTCTTCCTTCTACGAGTTCCGGCGGATTAATGCCTCCATCGTCGTCGTCATCATCATCTCCCTCATTCAGCAAATTCTGAATTTTACTGCATGAAGCGAACGTCATCAACATCATCAACAATGCCATGAACACAAAAGTTAAGCTGTGAATTTTCCGTCTCATAAGCCTTACATGTTTATCAGTTAATACAAAATAGAATCTTATTGATTGAACAAATAGAATCTTATTGATTGAACAAATAGAATCTTATTGATTGCAAAGATATATAAAAAAATGTATATTCGCAACCTCCATTTTCGGGTCATCGTGCCTGTTTGTTATCAAATGCGTTTAAACGTCGATTTTTCGGGCTTATCCGACAATAAAAAAACAAACTATACGGTTAAAACGGGCTGAAAGCCCAAAAGCTCTTAGCCCAGGGCATCGCCCTGGGTATAATAGCAATCAATAAGACGCCCTGTAAGGGCAAAAGCTTTGTTTATTGCTTGGTTCTTTGAAAGCTTTTGCCCTTACAGGGCGACGGGTTTGCGTTCATAATTACCCAGGGCGATGCCCTGGGCTAGGAGCTTCTGCCCTTTCAGGGCGTATTGGGTAATTTCAACCGTGCAGGTCGTATTATTTCTCGGATTTGAGTATTTTAGCGCCGATTATTTCTCGGATTTGAGTATTTTAACGCGATTTATTTCTCGGATTTGAGTATTTTCGCTATATTTGCGTCTGTTATTCAAATAGTTACAATTATGACAGAATATATACATAGAAACATAGACTCAGAAGAGAAGAGTTTTATCATTATGATTACTCATCACAAAGAAGTAAATGCTCGCTCCCAACTTGCCTTGCAGTAGCCCCAACTTATTATCGCTGAGGGCTACTGCCTTTAATTTTGCATCAATATCCATTACCTTATTATTTTTCTGCATCAACATTGAAAGAATTTTGTCTCATTCTCACTTGCTTACCACCATGCAAGAACATCTTAATTCCCAATACCACGTATGGACCGTAAGTACTATTTCTAGAAGAATTTGTCACAGTTGTAAAATAGGGCAAATGATATTCATATCCAAACTTCCGCTTTCCAATATTGGCAGGCATCGTAGCGGTCAGAGTCCCCTCAAGTTTACCATTTGAAAACAATCTATTCAATACTATTTTAGCATATCCTAGATGCTTCGTATATTTACCTTGCAAAGTAGGAGTTGTAGCATAATTCAAATCGTAAGATGCTTGCACATTCAATTTCAAAGGGCTAATTTTATATCTGGCTTGCATATACATCATCCAAATATCACCTTTTCTCTTGATACCTTCCTCTACAGATGCAACATCATGGAAATAAGAAAGATTTACACCAAGATTACAATCTTTGAAAAGTTTGTAATCCCCTGACAATATGAACATCATTCGATGCCAATCTGCATTTTTATAACTTTCTTTCACCATACCTGTTGGTAACAATGAATAATAAAGCGACTCATTCATGTCTTTATTATAAAAGTTTACAAATATTATGTTAAACAGTTTATCTATACTCATGGTCGCATCCAAGTAAATCAATCTTGAAGATTTCAACAGTGGATTTCCACCATGAATCATCTTTGAATCTATTTGGTATTCCGTAGCAGTTAATTGATCCAAATTAGGATACATTGCTGAAATGTGGAAATTACTTCTGATAGTTACGATACGCCAAGGCTTGTAGAACAAACGTCCCATAGGGCTCCAGGAATAATTTGCTATATGTCCGACGTTATTATCATCAGAATTACCAAGCCAAAGAGCACCACCGCTAACATAAAAGCTCCCCACTGGATGCCAAGTAAGCATCGCTAACATAAAATGGCGAATATTCTTAGACCAATATTTAAATTCGTCTGTATTTCTATCCGTATCATTATATTTTCTCCACGCTAAGTTATAGTCTGCATAAAAATCGAAGTGTTTGGATAATGGTCTACTTATACTCAGATCATAAAACACATAATTTTTATCACCCAACGTTGGGGTTTCACTCAAGTTGGAATTACTCCAATAAGTTCTTTTTTCCCTAACGTTATAATAGTCGTAAGTCAAATCACTGCTGACATATAATTTTCCAAAACTTCCACGGTAGAACAATCCCACATTATAGTCGTTGGAATAATATTTATCTCTGTTCAATTGTTCATATTGAGACACACTCCCATTGTCCTTCTCCGTAATAAAGTACATGGTAGAATCCAAGGACTGATTAAAAGTTCCTTTGGTCTGAAAAGAAAGACTATGCCCCTTAGCCAATTGATATTCAGCACCAAGAGATATGTCATACCCCAGTTTTTTACCGATTTTATTTGGATTACCAGAATCGAATTCTTGAGAACTTCTCTCATAATTATCCGCATACATACGAGTGAAGGAATCACTTTCCTTATTGACAACATTCGAAAAAGCCGAAGTTATATTAAATGAGAATTTATTCACACTATATGTATAAGATTCACCTACGGTTTCCTGATTCATATTGTTTTTGCCATATTGCAAATTCGTATAAGGCACAAAATCCCAGCCAATATAATCATCAAACAAGGATAAGTTCAGCAACATTCTCCTTCCCTCATACTTTCCTGTAGGATTGTAGGTGATTTCCACTTTTTTGACACGCTTAGGATTTATGCGCATGGCATAATCTGAGGATTTTTCCACGTCATTTACCAAAAGTACAATATCCTCTTCTCCATTCACACGCAACTTGTCATTTTCCCAATCACGCAAAAAGCCTGGTATTTTCTCCAACAGCTGTCCACTGCTTGCCGTACCTTTGCGCATAGAGTCGGTGATAAGGTAAATGTCCTTGTTATAGGTCTCTTGCTTTAAAGTTCCCGTGACAGTAACTTCCTTTAAGCCAACATTATGAATAGACAATGCAATTACACCCAAGTTCTCAGGAAGTCCGAGACTATCCTTTCTGGTATAAGACTCAAGTCCCACATAGCTGACAGAAATTCTTGTTGCCTTTTGGGAAGTATTCACACTAAAGGAGCCGTCAGTTTTAGATTTGCATCCACCAACAAACACATTGTTATTGAAAAGCTGAATTGTTGCATCAGCCAGTCCTTGCAGTTTATTGCCAGAAATTATTTTACCAGAATAGCCTTCCGCCATAGTAGTGACGGATATAAGCATTATCAAGCATAACAAAAATAATTTTCTCATATTTTTTTATATTTTGAATTTAACATACATCTAAAGCAGTAGTCCAACATATTGAACTCTATTTCTTGCATTCTCCTATCAGAACATGCAAACATCAAAACGCATCTGTTGCGCTTTACTCATCTTGGGATTGTTCTTTCTTAGGCTATCAAGCATACCTAAAGCTACTAAAGCAGAATCAGAATTGGCTTCCATCAGACTATCTGCTCTAGTTATCTGCTCATCTATGACTTTATTTCCAGTACATGAAACCAGCAGCAACAAAACACTCAATATATATAATTTGACCTTTATCATATATTTTTTATTATTTCCGTTCACAAAATTAATAAAAAAGAATGAAATAAAGGAAACTATTAGATATTTTAAGAGAACAATCCGTCAATTATTTGCAGAAATGGACAAGTGACGAACACACATTGCCCACATGGTGAGCATCGGATATTAAAAAATCCCTTGCAACATTTCTGCTGCAAGGGATTCATCATCTTTTAACCTTAATGGTAATACACTACATAAACTTAAAACTAAACTTAAAATCTATATACTACAAAGCTGTTCGCCTTCATCTTCACATTCAAGACGTTGCCGTTAGCCTGAGCATCTGATACAACAGGAACAACCACGTTCTTGTTGTCGATCTTGTTCTCTGCCTGGATATCATCAGCATGAAGAACAGTCATCTTGCCAGGGTTCAACTTCTTGATGCCATTGAAGGTAACGTTGATTTCCTTCTCCTCGTTAGAGGTATTGGCAATCTTCACGATATAGCTCTTGGTAGCCTTGTCGAAACAAGCGGTGGCATAGAGACCATTCTCGCCTGCTACAGCCTTGCCG
>OQWE01000414.1_pt1 | contig 14765 bp, 11 predicted proteins | sample 1691591 | NCBI WGS metagenome assembly OQWE01 (sample SAMN03418265, study PRJEB22391) | human gut metagenome | biome: human-gut; feature: organic feature; material: feces | host: Homo sapiens | place: Tanzania | collected 2013-01
TCGGGCTGGGCTGGCGTCGTGGGCGCGGCGCATACAGGGGGCTGCGGCCACACGGCGCAACACGCAGAACGGCACGGCAATGACCGCGCACGTGGTGCTCGGCCTGATGGCGCCGCGCATCGTAGACGTGCAGAACGCAGCCGCCATCTACCGCCTCTTCACCTTCGACAGCGACAAGGACAAGGCCGCCGACATCATCAGTCGCAGCCGATAGACCGCCGACAGCGGCGTGGGCATCTGCAAAAAAAAAATTAACAGCAGATAGAAATCAGGAGATTTGCCTTTGACTTAGGCAGCAAATGTTTAACTTTGCAGTCGTATGCAGGATAACAATTACAAGCGTCTGCGCTCTTCATGGCTGCTGCTAGGAGAAGAGCTTCATCAGCTCGGAGGTCTGCTGGCAGGTGAAGCAGCAGCCCAGACACGCCACCTCTATCAGGTCGTACTTGGTAGAGTCAAATCCCGCACGCTGTATCTTGCCCCGCAGTATACCAAATGAGGCTTCGTCGAGGCTGGCGTCGTAGTAGCCGGGTACTATGGGGCACCCCACCTCGCCACCGCGACGGGGCTCGCGGCTGCCTGCAGCCCCGCAGTCATAGACGGGCACCAGCCTTCGCTGCTTGGTGCCGCTGGCGGCAGCGGGTCAATCCCTCTGCATCTTTAGGGAATTCCCCCGCCACCTTTAGGGATTATGCCTCGGCTGCTGCGTGCAGATGTGCTAACTTTGCAGGCAGAAGATAGAATTAATCACATCCATAAACACATAGAGACCCATGAAGAGAAATGAATGGTTGGCGCTAATCGCCACAACACTGATGATGCTGGCAGTATGCCAGTCTGCACTCGCCAAAAACAGCAAGACCGTAGAGCGCGGGATGACCAAGCAGCAGGTAGAGGCCATACTCGGCAAGCCCAGCCGTTACTGACTCTATACAACGATGTTATTGGTCATGGTGTCAGGCCGCATGATTATCAAAAAGTTGACAAAAGCCTTGGTAATATGGAAATAAAATCATATTTTTGCAAATTGATGAAGTGAATAACGTTATAAACAAGAAGATAATGGCAATAGAATTAAAGACAATACCTGTCCTTCATGGTGAGGCTGCAGCTCGCTTCGTTGAAGCTGCTGATGAGGCATTGCAAAAGCGTGGCTCCATTGACTTCTCCAAACAGTTAGCCAAAGCCCGAGCTATATTAAAGCGTTCTAAACTGTATATTTAACATGTTAGAGCAATGTGATTTCATGGAACTTACAGAGGAAGTCTTGCAGCAATGCAATGGCTTCACTTGTAAGGATGCTGACATTACAGAGTTCTTCACCCATGACTATGCCGACTACACCTATCAGTTGTTAGGAAAATCATATTGCTTTGTTAAACCAGAAACATCAGAAATAGTCTGCGCATTTACAGTCGCTAATTCGAGCGTGAAAGTTGATTCACTTCCTTCAAACCTTCGGAATAAGCTTAATAGAAAGATTCCGAATGCCAAGCGAAGACCACAGTATCCAGCAGTGTTGGTTGGACAGTTGGCTGTAAGTGATTTGTTCTGTGGACATCATGTTGGAGACGAATTGTTGGATTTCATTAAATCATGGTTTATAGACCCATTGAATAAAACTGGATGCCGATATGTCATTGTTGATGCCGTCAACCATCAGAAAGTATTTGAATATTATCAACGAAATGGTTTCAAATTTCTGTTTTCGTCAGATGAGGAGGAATGGACCTTCTTGCATAACAAAGGTCAAGCGTCAACGACTCCGATAGAGCCGATGAAGACACGACTGATGTACTTTGATTTGATTTATCTCCGCACAAAATAGCAAATGAAAGATAATAAGCCTCTCAGGCGCGCCGAAAGGCAGCATACTAGAGGGGCGTTACTTATTTTAGGCAGTCTCTATTTTTGAAACTACATCATTTTCTCTGATTATTTTAACTACATTAATGTTAGCCCTCATGATTCCGGTCATTTAGTCAAAGTCATTCCCGGTCAAAATCATTTACGATATTATAAAGAAAGGTTATTATCCCTCAACTTATAAAACAAAATAAATGGTTCGCTATAAGAGTTTTTCATTACCGCCAAATTACCGCCACTATTACCGCCCAATTACCGCCAAATCACTTTCTATCGTTCTCGAAAGTCTCCGACATTCTTTTTTTTGATAAAATTCCCCAATAATTTTATACGAATTTCAGTTTTTATTTGTAATTTCGCAGCAAATTTCTAAACACATATTAATTTTAAACAACATGTTGCAAAAGTTATTCGGTTTTGACCCTGCTCAAAACAAACTGAAAACGGAGGTGGCTGCGGGTATCACCACCTTCCTCACTATGGCCTACATCCTGGCCGTTAATCCTAACATCTTCAGTCATCTCGCCGCTCAGGGAATGGATACACACGCTGTGTTCACTGCCACCGTACTGGCTGCCATTGTGGGTACACTCGTGATGGCGGTCTATGCCAAGAAACCTTTCGGACTGGCTCCTGGCATGGGTCTGAACGCTTTCTTCGTATTCACGGTCTGCCTCACTATGGGCTATTCCTGGCAGATGGCACTCACGGCTGTTCTCATCGAAGGTTTCATCTTCATCATCCTCTCCGCTACCGGTATCCGCTCGATGATGGTGGATGCTATTCCGGCTTCCCTGAAACGTGCCATCGGTGCTGGTATCGGCCTCTTCATCGCCTTCATCGGTCTGAAGAATGCAGGTATCGTGGCTGCCAATGAGGCTACCTTCGTCACCATCGGAAAAATCACCGAAGGCTCTGCCCTGCTCGGCGTTATCGGCATCATCCTGACCAGCGTGCTCGTCATCAAGAAAGTGCCTGGCAACCTGCTCATCGGTATTCTCGCTACTACGCTCATCGGCATTCCTATGGGCATCACGGAAATTCACGGACTGGTAGATGTACCACCTTCGGTTTCTCCTATCTTCTGCCAGTTTGATTTCTCCAACGTCTTCTCCATCGATATGGTGGTCATCGTCTTCACCTTCCTCTTCATCGATATGTTTGATACGATGGGCACACTCGTGGGCGTCTGCACCAAAGCGGGCATGATGAAACCGGACGGAAAAATTCATGGACTCAACAAGGCGTTCATGGCGGATGCCGTGGCTACCGTGGCTGGTGCCTGCTTCGGAACAAGTACTACTACCACCTATGTGGAGAGTGCTTCGGGTGTTGCCCAGGGCGGTCGTACGGGTCTTACTGCCTTCATTACTGCCATGTGCTTCGTAGTGGCCCTGTTCTTCGCACCACTGTTCCTGTCAGTTCCTTCTGCAGCAACTACTCCAGTGCTCGTCATCGTGGGTCTGTATATGATGTCGCCTATCAAGGACATCGACCTGAACGACTACGCGGAGTCTATCCCTGCTTTCATCACCATCATCATGATGCCGCTCACCTACAGCATTTCTGATGGCATTCTCTGCGGTATGATCAGTTATGTGGTCATCAACGCCTGCTGCGGAAACATCAAGAAGCTGAGCATCACCATGTGGGTACTGGCAATCCTCTTCGTGCTGAAATATATCTTCATCTAAACAGAGATGAAAATATGGTTTAGATGATCATTTTAACTATATAATGAACTGATCCGGTTGGAACTCATGGGGTTCTAACCGGTTTTTTTTATCCCCATCCCTCTCCATAATATATCTGAAATATATCTGTAACATACAATACTGCCTTGTAACACAATCGTCACAAACACGTAATGCGCTTTACACCCCTGCTTTCAAAATATCGTCGTAACTTTGCACCCGAAAAGAAATACATGTTTCCTGCTTGTTGGAGCAAGAGAAGACAAGAGAAGACATTCATATTAACATTATAATCAAATGAAAGAGAACAAGAAAGCAATTCTGGAGATTCTCAAGAAAAAGAGTTCCAAGAAAGAAGGTAAGAAGGACGACAAGTTTGAGAGCTTAGTGCTCAACCTCGCCCTTCAGAAGATTGACAGTGATGACTTCGACTATGATGGAGAGGCTGTTTATTCTACAGACAAGAAGCGCCTCATCTATTGCATGAGTAATGAGACAAGTTTCACAGTTCCTGAGGGTGTGACCGTCATTGGTGAAATGGCTTTCCGTGGCAAGAAACAACTCAAGAATGTCATCATAGCCAACTCTGTGAAGGAAATAGAGCACGATGCTTTCTATGATTGTGATGAATTGGATAACGTTTATATCCCTGCCGGTGTAAAGGAAGTAAGGGGATATGCTTTTGCTGAATGCGACAAACTCAAGAAGATTACTTTTGCTGGCGTTCCTGCCAAACTGAGCCGCCATACTTTTGATGACTGCGATCTTCTCCACGATATCATTGTACCTGCTGGTGCCAGCAAAGCTTTCCGCAAGGCTCTCCATTTTATTGACGGAGATACTGATTTCCTCGTTATTGAAGTTGCCGGAAAGAAAGATGATGCCAAAGCGCAAAACGATAAAAAGGAAAACGTAAAGGCTGAGGAGTCTAAGAAAGAGTCCAAGAAGGCTGAAGACAAGAAAGAGTCTAAAAAGACCGAGGAAAAGAAAGAGTCCAAGAAATCTGAAGACAAGAAAGAGTCCAAAAAGACTGAGGAAAAGAAATCTGAGGAAAAGAAAGAACTGAAGCCTGCTGACAAAAACAAGAAGGAAGAGAAAAAGAAGGCTAAAGCATAACATTTCTCTCAGTAACTTGATTTTCACACGTAGTCTCATAAAATTTTATATCGATTTAGAAGATCATGACCAAAGAAGAAATTATTAAAAAAGCATACGTAGAACGCGACGTGAGCTGGATGTACTTCAACCATCGCATTCTGCAGGAAGCCGAGAAGGAATTTGTTCCATTGCTCGAACGTCTCTCTTTCCTCGGCATTTATTCCAACAACCTCGATGAGTTCTTCCGTGTACGTGTGGCTTCGCTCAACCGTATGATCGACCGCAACCTCACCAAGGATATGGAAGCGCAAATCAAAAAGTCTCTCAAAACGATCAATAAGCTCAATGAATCTTACTCGAAAGAATACACTGAAGCGGTGGATCAGGTTTTCCGCGAACTTGAAGTTCACAAGGTTCGACTTGTCACCGAAACCAATCTCAACGACGAGCAGAAGAACTTCCTCACACAGTTCTTCTACGACAAGCTCAACGGCTCTGTCAATCCTATCTGGCTCAACGAGATAGACGACCTCTCTACCTTAGAGGACAACCGCATCTACCTCGCCATCGAAAAAACCGAAATGGAAAATAATGACGAGGATGAAAAGGGCAAGAAAAAGAAAGACGACAAGAAGGGCAAGAAGAAATATGCCGTGGTGAAGGTGCCAGACCGTGTGTTTGGCCGCTGGGTGAAGATTCCTTCAAGCGACGGATTCGACAACATCATGTATCTGGACGACGTGATCCGCTATTGTCTGCCTTTAGTTTTCCTCGGTTTCAAGGAGAGCTCTTACCGTGCTTATTCCTTCAAGTTTACCAAGGATGCGGAAATGGAGATGGACAATGATGCTGACTTCGGTACGATGGAGAAGATTGCCTTGGGTGTGAACAGCCGTAAGAAGGGCGAGGCGGTGCGCGTCATCTACGACCGAGAGATGCCGAAGGACTTGCAGAAGAAACTGCGCGAGCGCCTGAACACCAAGGAACTTGATGCTTCGCTTGCAGGCGGAAGATACCAGAACCACAAGGATCTGATGTCTTTCCCGGACTGCGGACACAAAGAACTGAAATATGAGAAGTGGACACCTATCATGAAACCGGAGTTCCTCTCCAACGAGAGTATTCTCGAACAGATCCGCCAGAAAGACCGTTATATCCACGTGCCTTACCACAGTTTCAACGGCTATATCCGTGTGCTGCGTGAGGCTGCCGTCAAGCCAGAGGTGAAAGCCATTAAGACTACACTCTACCGTCTGGCCAAGGACTCCAAGGTGGTGAAGGCCCTGATTACTGCGGCACGCAACGGCAAGAAGGTAACTGCAGTAGTAGAGCTCCTGGCTCGATTCGACGAGGAGAGCAACATCAAGTGGAGTAAGCGTATGCAGGAGGAAGGCGTCAACGTCATCTTCGGTGTGGAGGGATTGAAGATTCACTCCAAACTGCTCTATATCGAATCCAAGAAGGGCAATATCGCCTGCATCGGAACGGGTAACTTCCACGAAGGAAATGCCAAGATATATACCGACTATCTGATGATGACGGCACGTCCAAAGATCGTGAATGAGGTGGCTAAGGTGTTCGACTTCATCGACCGTCCTTTCTCGCCTTTCCGTTTCAACGAACTGCTCGTTTCTCCTAACTCCATGAAGAGCCGCATCCTCAGAATGCTGGATACGGAAATCAAGAATGCCAACGAGGGCAAGGAGGCTTGGGTGAAGATGAAAATCAACCACATCACCGATACCGACATGGTGGCCAAACTCTATCAGGCTTCCAATGCTGGAGTGAAGATAGACATCGTGATACGTGGCAACTGTTCGCTCGTGCCGGGCATCGCCAACCTCAGCGAGAACATTCACTGCGTGGGCATCATCGACAGATACCTGGAGCACAGCCGTATCCTCATCTTCGCAAATGGCGGCAAACCAAGATATTTCATCGGTTCTGCCGACTGGATGCCGAGAAACCTCCTCAACCGTATCGAGGTGCTCACCCCGGTATATGACGAGGATATGCAGGCAGACCTGCTCCGCACCGTTTCATACGGCATGAGAGATACCGTAAACGGACGCATTGTGGATGGCAAGGGAAGCAACGAATTCGTAGAAGGACCGGAATTCAGAAGCCAGGAGGAGTTGTATAAAGCGTATAAGGAGGAATTGAAAGAATCATAAAAAGTAATTGTAATGACAACATTAGCAGCTATCGATATTGGTTCCAACGGAGCCAGACTACTCATTAAGCGATTTGATCCGGAAGCACCACGCGAGGAAGACCGCATCAAGAAAATCATGTTCATCCGCATTCCGCTGCGCCTGGGTAAAGATGTGTTTACCCTCGGCAAGGTTTCCAAGGAAAGGGAGAAGCTGATGCTCCACATGATGAAGGGATTCAAGCAATTCATGAAACTCAACGATGTGGATGCCTTCCGTGCCTGTGCCACTTCTGCCATGCGAGATGCAGAAAACGGCAAGAAGGTGCTGAAGAAAATAGAAAAGCAGACCGGCATCAAACTCGAGATTATCAAAGGACAGGAGGAGGCGCAACTGCTCTACAACAACCTGGTGGAGAAGACCGACTCCAATGAGGGAAACTTCGCCTATATCGACGTGGGCGGTGGAAGCACTGAGGTTTCCATCATCCACGACGGTACATTGGCTGAAAGTTTCTCCTACAACATGGGTACGCTGAGAATGCTGAGCGGGAAGGTGACGGCTGAGACGCAAAAACTGTTTAAGGAAAACCTCTGCAGATATGCCAAGGAATATGGCAATATCCGCATCATCGGTTCTGGTGGAAACATCAACAAGCTCAACAAGCTTGCCCGCCACAACAAGACGAACGGCAAGGAACTGACCCTCAGCGAGCTGAAGCGTCTCTATCTGATGATGCAGCCGCTGAGCATCGAGGAGCGTGAGATTTCCTTCTCGCTGAAGGAAGACCGTGCCGATGTCATCATTCCAGCTGCCGAGATTTTCATCCAGGCATGCGAGTACTTAGAATGCGACACCATCATGGTGCCGAACATCTCACTTGCCGACAGTATCGTGGATGGACTATATGAAGGAGTCCATCCCTAACGCTTTCTGGAGTTTCTCCACTGCAGTCTTGATCATATCATGCGTTCCGCTGCCATCTGATACATATTTCTGTACCATTCTGCCATAGTTCGCCGCTTCTTTCAACTCCTTAGTCGAAGAATCGTCTGGCCAGCCTGCCCTACGAAGCAGTTCCGAGAGCGGCTGCAAGTCTTCCATCTCTGCCAGATTGCCTGGACGCATGGTAGTGATGGTTTTGTTCAGAATGGCAGTGGAGCCCTCCAATTCGTCTTGGGTCATCTTTTTCTTTCCCTTCGACAGCAGTTGCTGGACCTTCTCCATTGCCTGCCGCATACGCTCATATCCATGAGGAGCCCAAGGAGCATACTCTGGCACCTTCACACGGAGAGTTTGCCAAGCCTCCTGCTCTTTCTTCCGCTGTTGGGCAAGAGCCAGAACTGACTGCAACGGTGCTAAATCTATTTTTTCCTTCTTACCCTTCAAGGATTCCACATCCGTCAAGTCTATGCGGTAATAATGCGTACTGTTCTTGTTGCGATAGTAATCTGGCTGGAAAATCTTCCCATCCACATTCAGGGTGAACAAGTTGGCATGGGCTCCTGATGTGGCGTCTTTGACTTCACTAATGATTGCCTGACTGAGGCGGGAATCCAGGTGAAGCGTTGCCTGTGCCCAAGTTTCCACTCCAGTACCCGTCATCACCAAAGGTCCATACATCAAGGTTCCTACCCAAGAAGTCTTCAGCGGAGTACCAGCTAAACTTGCCACATCGCTCGTAAGTTTGTCTGCACCATATTCTATATGTTTGGTGAAAGGCATGTCTATCTCTATCACATCTCCCTGCTTCCAGTGTTTTCTCTCCAAGGAAAGATAACTGCTTGGAACAGGCTGCACATCTACCGACTGACCATTCACCCTAACAGAAAAGCCTTGAGTTGCCCAATAAGGCACACGGAGTTTCAACGTAAAGTCGCCCTCGCCCTCCTTGATTCTGATCACCGAATGCTGGGCTGGCCACAGACAATCCTGCTGAACCGTTATTCCCTTTGCCTTCCAATGCAAGGTGGTCGGCATATAGAGTGCCACCCAAAGCGTATGGTCGTTGGCAAAATAAGCGGCCTGCTGATACTTGGTATGATTCTCAGAACCCGTTCCTCCACAACAAGTGCTCTGGGGAGTATTGTTGCCGAAAGACTTGGTGGCATTCAATCCGACTGCATACTGATAGGTCGTCTCATACTTGTCTGGATTGAGCGAACCGACAATCTGATTATAAAGCGTACGCTCGTAGTAATCCATATAGCAGGCATTGTCAGGATTGTAGCAGTTCAAGTCCTTGGTCAACTTCAAGAGATTGTAGGCGCAGCAAGTCTCATTGATGTCTGGATTGGAAACGGTCTGTCCTTCCTGCATTCCATTGGTTGCCATACTCAAGATCTGCGTATAAGGCTGGCGGAACATCTCGCCATTGCCTACTCCACCCATTGCATACCTATACCGCCCCTGTATCAGCTGCCAGAAGTTTTCAGCCAGATTGTAGTAATAAGGCTTCCGGTTGCTCTTATAACTGCGCAAAGCACCGATGATCATCGGAATATGCTGGTTGGCATGACGTGTGCGGATGGCATCCACATTTCTGCTCAACGGATCATAAAACTTAGGTGCATCAAAGCAATTGGCTGCCTCTATGAGTTTCGCCTGATCCTCCTTGTCTGTTACCATTTCCGAAAGTCTGGCGAGCGATTCGCTCATGCCGCCCACTTCGCCTGCAATATACATATCCCACATCTCATACCGGTTGCCTGGCACAGCCCTGCGCTCTTGCTGGGTTCCATCAGCCTTGACATAAGTGCGATAATGCATACGGTTCCATACCCAGAGCCCCATATCCTTGGCTATCAGGAGCGCCTTGTCGCAGATGGCCTTGTCATCAAAGTAAGTTGCGATATTGATCAGACCAGCCAACTGCTTGTGCACACTATAATAGGGCGCCCACACCCAGTCGCTATTATTATAGGCACGGTACATCTCGATGAGCGCACAGTGCTGGGCAGGGATGGCATTCAGATAACCATAGCCATACTCTTCAGGATGCTTCTTATATTCATCAAAGGCTGCCCATGTGCCCTTCATCTCCCGAAGTTCTGCCTCCGGAGCAAAATCACGAGCCTCCCAATAACGTTTCAACACCTTATTATATATAAAGGTGCGTTCCTGACATTCCCTCAACTCATTGACCATTCGGGTGATATTATTGCGAAGGATTTTCTTCTGCTCCGGATCTGAGGCTACGGCGTATGCCTGTGCGATGGCCGACATATAATGTCCTGATCCATGCCCCTTGAGTTTGGTGTCAGGCGAATCCCATCCGTCACTCTTAGTATAGCCCTCGGTACTCAGTCCGTAAGTATCGCGATAATTATAAAGCTGTTGGGTGACATCCCAGGAACAGATTTCCCGGATAGCCTCATCACGGTTATGGGTAAGCCGATTGTCGCCATCGAGAGTTACATCTGATAAGGAAAACGTATGCGCCTTTTCCTGCAAGGGAGCTACATAGGAGCCGTTCACCACCTTAACCTTCGCCTGGACAGGATAGCCATTGCCAGTAGTCTCATCACCGATAATATATCCGGATACAGAATATTCCGTTCCTACAGGATGCTTCTTCATGTCAGCCTCATCCTGTTCATCCGCCCAAGCAGAATTGTTCCAACGTACCTGTCTGAATTCAGCATAACCGTCTGAGTAAATAACCCACACCTGAAAAGGAAGCCGAGGCGCAGTGCCCTGCGGACATTCCACCTTGACAGGATTCACTACCTTGATTATACGTGACTTGGCATCTGCTGGTTGACATGTCATGGTCAATAAGACACAGCAAACGACCGGAGAGCCCAAAGTAAACTGTTTAGTTATCATTGAAATAATAGTTTATTTGTTTTTGTTTCTGCAAAATAATAAAAAAATAATGAGATAAAAGAAAAATATAATCCAAAATTATATAATAAGTCTATTTTAACCGGATTGTAACATCTGTTTAAATCGCCTGTAATATCCCCATAGTACCTTTGCACCCAGAAAACCAGAGGCAGAATGCCTCAGGCAGAAAGCCGAATGATAGATTTCTTATCATCATGAAATGGATAGTTTTCTTATCATCACGAAATGGATAGATTGTAAAATCAGATAATCATTATAAATATTAAATAGAAATAAATGGGTACAATTTATTTATGTATTGTGATCTTCCTGCTCTGTCTGGCAGTGTTTGATCTCTTTGTGGGAGTCAGCAATGATGCTGTCAACTTCCTGCAATCTGCCATCGGTGCTAAGGTGGCTAAGTTTCGCACGGTGCTGATCATCGCATCCTGCGGTGTGGTTCTCGGTGCTATCATGTCTTCAGGAATGATGGACATCGCCCGTCATGGCATCATGAGTCCGGACCACTTTACCTTTGAAGAAGTGATGACGCTCTTCCTGGCCGTCATGGTAACTGATGTCATCATACTGGATGTGTTCAACACCTTAGGTATGCCTACCTCTACTACCGTGTCATTGGTATTCGAGTTGCTGGGAGGTGCTTTCATCCTTGCCACCCTCAAGATGATCGGTGACGATAGCCTCAACTATGGTGTATTACTCAACAGCAACAAGGCTTTGGAGGTAATCATGGGTATCTTCTCATCTGTCATCATCGCCTTTGTTTTCGGTGCGCTCGTGATGTGGATTTCCCGTATCGTCTTCACGTTCAATTACAGAAAGCATTCCCGCTATTCCATCGCTATCTTTGGTGGAATCGCCTTCACTGCCCTCTCCTACTTCATCTTCATGAAGGGTCTTGGCAAGAGTCCTTATCTGCCAAGTGAGTGGTGCGACTTTATCGACCAGAACATCGGGTTGCTGCTCGTCATTACCTTCGTGGTTTCTGCCATCGTGATGGAATTCCTCCACCTCTGCCGCGTCAATATCTTCAAGTTCACCGTACTGATGGGTACCTTTGCCCTGGCTATGGCATTCGCTGGTAACGACCTTGTCAACTTCATCGGTGTGCCTCTGGCTGGTCTTTCTTCTTACAACGACTATATGGCAAATGCCAACGGCGCTGCACCTGACAGCTTTATGATGACCTCATTGATGGAGAGTGCCAAGACCACTCCTGTCTATCTTCTCGCTGCCGGTTTCGTGATGATTGTTGCAATGGCAACCTCTAAGAAGGCACAGAATGTGATCAAGACTTCTGTAGATTTGAGCCGTCAGGATGAAGGCGATGAGATGTTTGGCAGTTCTTCTGTTGCCCGTGTCATCGTTCGCAACTGTCAGGCTACAGATTCTTGGCTCAATAAGTATCTGCCAAATTCCTTGAAAAGATGGATCAATTCCCGTTTTGATAAGAATGCCGTAGAACTCGAAGAGAGTGCTGCTTTCGATGTTGTTCGTGCTGCAGTCAACCTGGTACTTGCTTCTATGCTCATTACCATCGGTACCAACCTCAAGTTGCCTCTTTCTACCACTTACGTTACCTTCATGGTGGCAATGGGTTCTTCACTTGCCGATAGAGCCTGGAGCCGTGAGAGTGCCGTATTCCGTGTTACTGGTGTATTGAGTGTGATCGGTGGATGGTTTATCACAGCCGGTGTTGCTTTCGCAGCCTGCGCCATCGTTTGTCTTACCATGCATTTCGGTGGCATCCTCGTTCAGAGTGCTTTCATGGCTCTGGTTATCTTCTTGCTCATCCGCAGCAATATCAAGTACAACAAGAAGGCTAAGCAGGAAAGCAAGGGCAGCACCTTCCAGCTGATGATGCGTTCCCACGACCCGGAGATCGTATGGGATTTGCTTCGTCGCCAGGTATCTCGCACCCAGAGCTTCGTTTGCCACTTCGCCCTGAATGAGTTCAATCTCATCGTAGATGGTCTTGCCAGCGAGAGCACCCGTGACCTTCGCCATGCCAACAAGGAACTGAAGAAAGAGCAGGACATGCTGAAGAAATTCCGCCGTCAGGAGATGCTCGGACTGAAACGCTCTCCTATGGAGATTGCCATCGAGCGCAACACCTGGTTCCATCTGGGCGCCAACAGCAACCAGCAGTTCATCTACTCTCTCCGCCGTATGCTCGACCCAGTGAAGGAACATGTGGACAACAACTTCAATCCTTTGCCAGCAGAATACATCAACGAGTTTGCTCCTGTACGTCAGAAGATCAATGACCTGATGAAGATGAGTTGCGAACAGATTGAGACCAACCGATATGAGAACTATCGTGAGATTCTCGCCGAGGCTGATGCCTGCAAGGATGAACTTTCAGTGCTTCGCAAGAAACACATCGACCGCTTGCAGAACATGAAGGATAATAGTTTGATGCAGATTTCATTGGTTTATCTCAACATTCTCCAGGAGAGTCAGGAATTCCTGAGCGTGATGAGACACCAGCTCAGAGCTGCCAAGAAGTTCATGGAAGCCTAAATTAGTAATGAGAAATGAGAAAGATGATAAAATGACAAATGAGAAATGAGAAATGAAATGAAGAAATGAATAAGAAATGAAAAGAGGATGTGTCAAAGTCCATGACACACCCTCTTTTTTATTTTTCATTTCTAATTTCTAATTTCTCATTAAAAATTACTTTACGATAAACTTAGCAGCCTTACCTGCGCCCTTGATGACATACATGCCAGAAGGCAGAACCGTAGAACCATTTCCACAACCGCTCTTGACAAGCTGACCAGCCATAGAGAAGATACTCCAAGCACCCTTGGTCAGGACATCCACCTCATTGCCGCGTACTGCAAAGCGAGTTTCAGCCAAAGATGGCTTATCCGCAGTGACAGAACCGATGCCTGAAGTAGTATTATCTACAATCTTACCGAAGCGGCTCCATTCATTAGCTTTAGAATAGTTGGCTTTTGGAGTAACCCAATATTTTTCTCCTGTCTTCTCGTCAATCTCCTCAACATCATCCGGTACAATCAATTCCACTTGTGAAAGGTCATAAGGGAAGACATGTCCAATCTTATCATCAGAAAAATAAAGAGGATGAAGCTTAGATGAAATAACCCTCTTCAGGCCAGAATATCCGGCAAATGCTTCTGAGACAAGATTTGTAAAATAATCAACATTGACAGACAACTGCTCTACCTGCTGCAAGCTGCTGTGATCAAACCAATACTCTACAGAAGCAGGAATCGTAATACTCTTGGCTGCCTTAGCTTCATCTAAAGCATTCTCAGAAACGCAGCAGGTTCCCTGAGGAATATCTATGTCTGTTACCTGATTACTTACAGAATAAAGGGTATTGCCAGCATAGCGCATATCGCCTTCCTGAGTTCTCCACCAGGCTGTGTTGGAGATTGCACTCGCATTCGGCATAATCAACTGTTCTGGGAAAGTAATATCACTCAACTTTGAACAATTGTAGAAAGACATGTGTCCAAGCGTAAATTGATATCCTAAAAATGTAACCTTCTCTAAATTTTCACATTCTCTGAAACAGCACTGGTCTGACTCTATGACATTTTCTCCAATGATAACTTCTTTGATGTGAGAGTTCTTATCAAAAAGATAACTACCGACAGAAAAACCCAAAAACGGATATTCTGTACTGAAACCTTCAGGCAAGGTGGTGAATAAAGACAACGTGGTTCCTGTAAATGGCTTAGCCATGACCAATTTCAACTGATAAGGATCCCACTCATTCTCACCAGTGTAGCCCGGCATATATACTTTCTGGCATAAGTAATCGCCCACTACACTAAAGGTAGTGTTACCTTCCTCTACACTGATACGCTGTACCTTAGACAATAAATTGAGCCATGATTCCCCATAGACGTCATATACTTGATCCATCTCCTTACAGAAAGTCAGATCTGTAATTCCACCAGGTGCATCAATGGCAATGGCACCATTACCGTAATAAGACTTATAAAGAATATTATTCTTGACAAAATAACGCTGATAATTATCAGTCTGATCACGCTCTTCCATGGTCAGCGTCTTCAAATTTGACCATCTTGCATATGTTACCTCCCTTATATCCTCATCCTTTGGA
>OQWE01000415.1_pt1 | contig 14752 bp, 10 predicted proteins | sample 1691591 | NCBI WGS metagenome assembly OQWE01 (sample SAMN03418265, study PRJEB22391) | human gut metagenome | biome: human-gut; feature: organic feature; material: feces | host: Homo sapiens | place: Tanzania | collected 2013-01
GGTGCACTTGTCTCCGCTCGGCTTTGCCGCTTGCCAGAGCAAGAAGTGCACCAATTTATTAATAATACATACTTCTTAGTTGGTGCACTTATCTCTTTGTTGGTGCAGTTGAGACAACTGCACCCCCTGATAATAGCACATACATCTTAGTGTGTAGTTGAAAAAATCTGCCATATCTACCAGCATCTTACGCAACTCGCACATTATAAGCACAATAAAGGCTGGTAGATAAGTCGCCGGAAGCCTAAATCTTCCAGCCTATCTACCAGCCTTTTTGTATATCTACCAGCCTATGCCGTTCTGTTTAGCGGCACAGGCGTTTTTTTTAGCTGTTTTACTTCTGCAGATACTTCTTGCCGTTGATGATAACGATGCCCTTATAGTCGGCAGCTACACGCTGACCAGCGATGTTGTAGCGTACGTTGCTCTGCGGCTTAACGGTTGTCTGAACGCCGTTGATAGAAGAAGCAGCGTCGTCGAGCACGAAGAGCATCGGCTTGACAGCGTTCTCCTGAGCCTCTTTCCATGCACCGAATGTAGTGTATGTAGAGTTGCCGAACTGCATGAACTGACCATTGTTAGTGATAGTGAATGTGCCGTTCTCTGCCGGCTCTACAGTCCAAGCCTTAGCCTCGTCGCCGAGCTGGAATGAAGCGTGCGAACCATCTGAGTAGAGGTAGTAACCGTTAGCGTCCTTGATAGCGTAGCCGCCCTCAACGCCCTCGAATGTGAACGCGTCGTTGTACGAAGACTTGATCTTGAGCTCGTCAACGATGCCGTCAACCTTGAAAGAGTTGAGGTAGCCGTACGGCTTCTCTGCGTTGTACTTAACCGGAGCAGCGTAGTAAGTCTTCTCGTCGCGCTGAGCTACGATGAGGTAGTCCTTGCCAGCCTCTACAGCAGTAGCCTTCTTGTATACGTTCATGTGGTAAACGTAAACTGTGCAGGTAGCAGTGCCAGCGTTGAAGTCATCGTTCTCCTCAGCAGAAGCAGTGATGACAGCCTTGCCCTCCTTGCCTGTAGCAGCGATGACGCCCTCAGCGTTTACTGTAGCTACCTCCTCGTTGTCAGAAACGAACTTCACGGCAGCTGTTGTCTCCTTTGTGAAGGTAGGAGCAGTGAATGTAGTGCCGAGCTCGTAGTTGACAGTTGTCTCAGAGAACTTCAAGCCAGCAGCTTTCTTTGTAGAGCCAGCCTCACCGCTGACAGTTACCTCAATGGTAGTAGCGCGAACCTGGTTCGACTCAGCTGTGAAGTTAACGGCAGTAGCGTTGCCTACCCATGTGCCGATCTTGCCCTCGTAAGAGTAGCCGTCCTGAGCAGCGAAGCAGCCAGGCCCCTGCTTTGTTGTGCCGTTAGCTGTACATGTGAACACGATCTGTGTGATGTTGCCGACAGTAGAAGACACTGTCAGTATGTTACCCTTGTAGATACGGAACTGCTGTCCGTTATACAGGTTGCCTGCACCAGATGTAGATGTGCCCTTGTCGATGGTGAGAGTGATGCCATCCTTAGTAACAGTAGCAGTCTCGCCACCAGCGAAGTCTGTAGCATTGAGAGTGATAACGCCTGCGAATGCCGTGCTGCAAACGAGCATAAGCATGGCCATGAATGCGTAGCGTAAAGTTTTAACCATAGTGTTTAAATTTTGAGTTTATAAATGTTTAGAATTACATTGCAAAGATATACATTCTAAGCGAGAAAAGCAATTACAATAAGGTGAAAAATCCCGTACAATTCAAAAAACTCTGCTAATTCTTTGGGCGTTTCATTAAAATAGTTTAACTTTGCCTATGCGTTAATGCAAAGCAACATTATTATTCATTTAAAAAACCCCTGTTTATTGCCTATCGAAGCACATTTACTTAACAAAAAACGATTAAGAAAATGAAGAATTTAAAGGATATGACCGACGAGGAGTTGGCCTTATCATACGTCGATGGGAATAACAAGGCTTTCGATCTGTTGCTTTCGCGCAATCAGCAGAACCTTTTCTCATACATCCTTTTCGTGGTTCACGACCGCGAGACCGCCGATGACATCTTCCAGGAGACCTTCATAAAGGTTATCACCCGTCTCCAGGAGGGCCGCTACGTCGTCAGCGGCAAGTTCGGCGCGTGGGTGATGCGTATCGCCCACAACGCCATCATGGATTGGTATCGCGACCAGACGTCGCGTTGCATCGTGAAAGCCGGAAAGGACAACGACCTCTCCAATATCGGAGGCGACGACCTTGTGGAGGGCAACATCGAGAACACCTACGTCAACCGTCAGGTGATGAGCGACGTGCGCCGTCTTCTCGACATGCTGCCGCCCATTCAGCGCGAGGTGGTGTACATGCGCTTCTACCAGCAGCTCTCGTTCAAGGAGATTGCTGACACCACAAGCGTGAGCATCAACACCGCACTCGGACGCATGCGCTACGCCCTGCTCAACATGCGACGCATGGCGAAGAGCAACGGCATCTCGCTGCAGCTGATGTAAGGTGAGGTGTAGCTTTTACTTATCGTAGGAGGCTACGGCAAGAATGCCGTAGCCTCCTACGATTTGCATTGTTAGCTGTTCAATTTGTCAATGTTACCACGAACTGGTAACCGTGTTTTTGCTATGCGGTAATGATGTTACCGGTTTGCGGTAATGGTGTTACCAGTTTGCGGTAAATGTGTTTTTTTTCAGTTTCTCAGGCAAGGTTTCCTATCTATTGCGATTTAATGGGTTGAAACCGATTCTTAAATCGGCTGAAACAATAAGCATAAAGATAGAAAACCAATAAAGAAAAGTGATATGAAAACAAGAAAACTCTCTGTTTTAGTTTTGGGCTTCTTAGCCTCAGTGTTCGCTCTGAGTTCATGCGATATGGATTCGGACAACTATAATGTGCAGCGTCCTACGGCGCTCGTCACCGTATATCCCGTCACCTCAGAGTCGTTCCGCATGCAGCTCGACGACCAGACCGTGCTCTTTCCTACCAACATGAAGGCTTCGCCCTTCGGCGATAAGAAGGTGCGTGCGCTCGTGAGCTACGAGTACGAGGACAACGCCACAGGCAACCTGCGCACCGTGCGCGTCAACTGGATTGACAGCATACGCACCAAGCAGCCCGTCGTGTCGAAGGGCAGCGACGACGAGAAGCTGTACGGCAACGACGGCGTAGAGATTGTGCGCGACTGGGTTACGGTGGCTGAAGACGGCTATCTCACATTGCGCCTGCGCACCATCTGGGGCGGCGGCAAGCACATCATCAACCTCGTGGGCGGCGTCAACAAGGATAATGTGTACGAGTTCGACCTGCGCCACAACGCTCAGGGCGACATCAGCGGCGTGCTGGGCGACGCGCTCATCGCCTTCGACCTCAACAGCATGTGGCCCGACCATCCCGAGGAAGTGAAGATAAAGCTCAACTGGAAGTCGTTCAGCGGCAAGAAGTCGATGGAGTTCCCGTTGAAGATGCACAGCGACAAGAGCGTGATGTACACAGGCGACATAGCGAAGTCGCGTTTCGTCGATTAACCTTTCACCACATAAACCCTCAGAATGTTCCGATTCTCATTTCACAAGTCTGATAGCGAGGAGCGCCTGCTGCAGCGTCTGCAGCAGGGCGACACGTCTGCCGCGGAGCCGCTCTACCGGCTCCACGTGCGCTATCTGTCTGCCTTGTGCTCGCGCTATCTCACCGATGATGAGGACATAAAAGACGTTCTGCAGGAGTCGTTCCTGAGGATATTCTCCTCGATAGACTCCTTCGAGTATCGCGGCAAGGGATCGCTGAGGGGCTGGATGGCGAAAATCACGCTCAACGAGACACTGAAGTTTTTGCGCGCCCGTAGCCAGCTCGACTTCTTAGACATAGCCGACCTGCCGCACGACGTGCCCGACACCGACCTGCAGACCGAAGGCATACCCACCGACGTGCTCCACCGCTTCGTGCGCGAACTGCCCGACGGCTACCGCACGGTGTTCAACCTCTACGTCGTCGACGACAAGAGTCATAAGGAGATAGCCTCGCTGCTCGGCATAAAGGAGAGCACGTCGGCATCGCAGCTGCACAAGGCGAAGGCGATGCTCGCAAGAAAGATAAAACAATACAGAACCAGTAATTCCTTTCTACTATGAAGCGAAATTGGAAAGAAGACATACACGAACGCCTCGGCAACTTCGAGACCGATGCTCCCGACGGACTTTGGGAAGCCATACACCAGCGTATGGCTCAGACGGAGCGTGCCCGAACGGAGAAGCGCCAGGCGCCTTTCGTCCTGCAGCCCACTCTGCGCCGCACGGCGTGTGCAGCCGCAGCGTGTCTTGCCCTTGTTGCGGGATACCAGTATTTCGCCGACGGCGGAAAGGAGACTGCCAGCGGAGTAAAGGTGGCTCAGGGCGGAGTAGCCGATATTCCGACGAACCGATATGTGGCGAAGAACGCCGTCGCACCTGCCGCTACGGTGTATGCGCAGACGCAGAACAGCCCTGCCGTTCTGCAACCGAACGGTAGGGTAGAGCAGACAGCCGACGCAGCCGTGCTGCCGACGCAGAACAGCGAATCTGCACAAATCTCAACCCCTCAACATCTCAACACCTCAACATCACAACCCCACAACCCCTCAACATCTCTGCTTGCATACACGCCAGCCGACAACAGTCGGGGCAGGTATGAAGGCGCGGCGGCTCGCTGGACACTATCCACCAGCGCCACGACCGGCATGGGCGCCTCGTCCGTCACCAATTCTACCGCTACGTACGTCGAAGCGGTAGGTCCAGACAACGTGATGTGGGCAGACAATCCGCAGCTCGGCATCGGCATCTTCAACCAAGGCAAGAGCGTGAAGACCGAGTACAAGCACCGGCTGCCGGTGCGCGTAGGACTCAACGTGGCTTATCGCCTTACAGACCGACTCAGCGTGGAAAGCGGCGTGAGCTACACGCGACTCTCCTCAGACATGAAGGACGGCACGAAGGACAACTACTCGTCGGGCAGTCAGAAACTCGACTACATCGGCGTTCCGCTCAACGTGAAGTATCGCGCCTTCGGCTATCGCCGACTGAGCGTCTACGCCTCAGCCGGACTGCTAACAGAGAAGTGCGTGTCGGGCAAGGCGACACACGAGTACGTGATAAGCGGCGAGAAGAAGAAGCACGAGGCGGAGGACGTGGCTGCGAAGCCTTGGCAACTGTCCGTCAACGCAGCCCTCGGAGCACAGTTCGACGTGCTCCGCAATGTGGGCGTCTACGTCGAGCCAGGCGTGAGCTACTACTTCGACGACCGCTCCCCGCTCAGCACGATATACAAGGAGAAGCCCCTCAACTTCAACCTTAATCTGGGCGTTAGATACACTATAGGCAAATAGCCATGAGCTTATACCTTCTTCGTATTTTGCTCGTATTTATTGCATATAGCATAAAAATGTTATGTATTTTGTTGAATTTGTAACAAAATATCAGCTTTTGATGTAAAAATCTGTCTTGATATTTGCGTGTTTTGATTGATAGTCTTACTTTTGTAGCCGAAAACACATTTTATAAGTTCCTTCGAGTAAGAAGATGTTTTAAGGTATCAACCAAAATAATATTATGGACGCAAAACAAGGATTGTATACCTCAGCCTACGAGCACGATGCGTGCGGCGTAGGCATGGTGGTGAACATACATGGAGGCAAGAGTCATGAGCTGGTGGATAACGCTCTGCGCGTGCTGGAGAACATGCAGCACCGTGGAGCCGAAACTCGTGACAAGACAGGTGATGGTGCTGGCATAATGGTTCAGATTCCACACGAGTTTATTCTGCTGCAAGGCATTCCCGTACCCGAAAAGGGACGTTACGGAACAGGCTTGGTGTTTCTTCCGCGAGACGAGAAACTGCAGAACCAGATTCTGAACATCATGATCGAGGAGATAGAACGCGAAGGCCTCGAACTGACACACCTGCGAAACGTGCCCGTCAACGAAGACGTGCCGGGTGTGGCAGCACGCGAAGTGATGCCCGCGATACGCCAGATGTTCGTGGCGCCTACGCCCTCGCTCTCCACTTCTTCGGAAGGCGCTGATGCCGTTTCGCTCGAAACCAAACTCTACAAAGTAAGAAAGCGCATCGAGCGCAGAATCCTGCCGCTTGGTATCGATTCTTTCTATATCTGCTCTTTATCTTCAAAGAACATCGTTTACAAGGGTATGCTCACCAGCGGGCAATTGCGCCGCTTCTACCAGGACCTGACCAATCCTTACTTCACCTCAGGACTGGCTCTTGTGCATAGCCGCTTCTCAACCAATACCTTCCCGAAATGGAAACTGGCGCAACCCTTCCGCTTGCTCTGTCACAACGGCGAGATAAACACCGTACGCGGCAACCGTGCGTGGATGAAGGCTCGCGAGAGCGTGCTCAGTTCGGGCGCTTTGGGCGACATCAAGGACATCCTGCCCATCGTCGAGGAAGACATGAGCGACTCCGCCTCGCTCGACAACGTGTTCGAGTTCCTTATAATGAGCGGCATGAGTCTGCCTCAAGCCATGGCTATCCTTGTGCCCGAATCGTTCAACGACAAGAATCCTATATCGGAAGACCTCAAGGCTTTCTACGAGTATTACTCCATCCTGATGGAACCATGGGACGGACCGGCAGCGCTTATGTTCTCTGACGGCAGGTACGCAGGCGGTATGCTCGACCGCAACGGTCTGCGCCCGTCGCGCTACACGATAACCAAGAGCGGCATGATGGTGGTGGCAAGCGAGGTCGGCGTGATGGACTTCGAACCGTCGGATGTGGTCAGCAAGGGACGTCTCGAGCCAGGCAAGATTCTGCTTATCGACACCGAGGAAGGCAGGATATATTACGACGGCGAGATAAAGGACAGGCTGGCACACGAGCATCCTTACCGCCAGTGGCTTTCTACCGGACGCATTCAGCTGGAGAACCTCAAGAGCGGTCGCAAGGTAGCCAACTCCGTAGCCGACTACGATACGAAGCTGCGCGCTTTCGGCTTCGGAGAAGAAGATATCGAACGCACCATCATACCTATGTGTACAAAGGCACAGGAGCCGGTGGCGGCTATGGGCAACGACACGCCGCTCGCCGTACTGAGCGAGCGCCCGCAGCTATTGTTCAACTATTTCCGTCAGCAGTTTGCGCAGGTCACCAATCCTGCCATCGACCCTATACGTGAAGAACTGGTGATGTCGCTTACCGAATATATAGGACGTGTGGGCAGCGGAATACTTACTCCCGACGAGAGCAACTGCAAGATGGTGCGTCTGCCGCAACCCGTGCTCACCAATACCGAACTCGACCTGCTTTGCAATATCCGCTATAAAGGATTCAACACCGTGAAGCTGCCTATGCTCTTCGAGGTGGAGAAAGGCGAAAGCAGTCTGCGCAGCGCCTTGGACAATCTGTGCAAGAAGGCGGAGGAGAGCGTGGACGAGGGAGTCAACTACATCATCCTCACCGACCGCGACATCGACGGCAAGCATGCTGCCATACCGTCGCTCCTCGCTGTCAGCGCCGTTCACCATTATCTTATCTCTGTGGGCAAGCGCGTACAGACTGCCATCATCGTTGAGAGCGGCGAGATAAGGGAAGTGATGCACGCTGCCTTGCTGCTCGGCTACGGAGCCAGCGCTATCTGTCCGTACATGACCTTCGCCATTATAGACCATCAGGTCGCAACGCATAAGATTCAGGAAGAATACCATACCGCCGAGCAAAACTACATAAAGGCTGTGGATAAGGGTCTGAAGAAGATCATGTCGAAGATGGGCATCTCTACCATCCGCTCCTATCTTGGCGCAAAGATATTCGAGAGCATCGGCATATCAGAGGCTCTGCTCAGAAAACACTTCGGCACGGAGATAAGCACCATCGGCGGTATCGGACTGAAGGATATCGCGCGCGAATATACGGAGCTTAATCAGAGAGCCTTTTTCCCGTCTCCTATTGTGAAGGCTGAGGAGAAGTATTTCTTGCCGAACAACGGTCTTTTCAGTTATAGAAAGGACGGCATAGAACATGCGTGGAACCCAGAAACCATCACGAAGCTGCAACTTGCCACACGCTTGGGCAGCTATAAGCAGTTTAAGGAGTGGGCAGCAATCGTTGACACCCACTCTGCTATGGGAGATACCGAAAAGGGTCAGCGCCCCATCTTCCTTCGCAATCTGCTCAGCTTCAAGAAGGCTGCAACGCCTACACCGCTCGACGAAGTGGAGCCGGTGGAGAGCATCGTACGCCACTTCGTTACGGGTGCCATGTCGTTCGGAGCGCTCAGCATCGAGGCTCATGAGGCTCTTGCCTTGGCGATGAACCGTCTCGGAGCACGCAGCAATACGGGTGAGGGTGGCGAGGACAACGCCCGCTACCACACCGAGGTGGACGGCGTGTCGCTTAGCAGCAAGACAAAGCAGATTGCTTCGGGTCGTTTCGGCGTTACAGCCGAATATCTTGTCAACGCCGAAGAGTTGCAGATAAAGGTGGCGCAGGGCGCAAAGCCTGGTGAAGGCGGACAGTTGCCCGGCTTCAAGGTGAACAAGATTATCGCCAAGACACGTAACGCCATACCAGGCATTACGCTTATATCGCCCCCACCGCATCACGACATCTATTCAATCGAAGATCTTGCCCAGCTGATTTTCGACCTTAAGAATATCAATCCGACAGCCGCAGTCAGCGTTAAGCTTGTGGCAGAGAGCGGTGTGGGCACCATTGCAGCCGGCGTGGCAAAGGCGAAGGCCGACCTCATCGTCATCTCAGGCGCTGAGGGCGGAACGGGAGCAAGTCCGGTTTCGTCAATGCGTTTTGCCGGCATCTCGCCAGAGATAGGTCTTGCTGAGGCTCAGCAGACACTCGTGCTCAACGGTCTGCGCGACCAGGTTCGCCTGCAGACCGACGGACAACTCAAGACGGCACGCGACGTAATCATTATGGCTATGCTTGGTGCAGACGAGTTCTCATTCGGCACGTTGCCGCTCATCGTGCTCGGCTGTCTGATGATGCGCAAGTGCAATACAAATACGTGTCCGGTAGGTGTGGCAACGCAGGACGAAACCCTTCGCGCCAAGTTCCGCGGTCGTGCCGAATACGTGGTCAACTTCTTCACGTTCCTTGCTCAGCAGACGCGCGAATACCTGTCTGAGATTGGCGTAAGACATCTTAAGGACATCATCGGTCGCACCGACTTGATAGAGGTTATACCGCAGGACAAGGCGTCGAAGTTGGGAACCATCGACTTCAGCCGACTGCTCCACCGTCCTGATACGGAGAAGGCTCTGTATTGGGATCGTAGCGAGTTCACAAAAGTGAGCGGCGTAAAGGACGAAGACATCATAAGCGCCTGCGAAAAGGCTATAGAGAACAAGGAGGAGGTGAATCTCGACTACGCCATCAAGAACACCGACCGTGCTGTCACGACCATGCTCTCGGGCGTAATAGCCAAGCGATATGGCGAAGAAGGACTGCCCGATTCTACAATCAACATAAAGTTCAAGGGTTCGGCAGGACAGAGTTTCGGAGCTTTCGCCGTACGCGGTCTCAATGTGCGTCTGGAAGGTGAGACCAACGACTATTTTGCAAAGGGACTCTCCGGCGGACGCATCAGCATTCTGCCTCCGTCGCGTTCGAGTGCAGACTTCGTGGCTGAGGATAATATCATTGCCGGCAACACAGGACTGTACGGCGCAACCGGTGGCGAACTGTATGTGAATGGTCGTGTGGGCGAGCGCTTCGGTGTACGCAACTCGGGAGCCACAGCCGTGATAGAAGGTGCAGGCGACCATTGCTGCGAGTATATGACCGGTGGTCGTGTTGTTGTGCTCGGACAGATAGGACGCAACTTCGCAGCCGGTATGAGTGGAGGTCTGGCTTACGTCTGGGACCGCGAACATACTTTTGATTATTTCTGCAATATGGATCAAGTGGAGATATCGCTCGTCGAGGAAAGCTCGGCACGCAAGGAACTCCACGAACTCATTCGACAGCACTATCTCTACACAGGCTCAGCCTTGGCACGTCGCATGCTTGACGACTGGAACCGCTACGTAGAGGACTTCATTCTTGTCACTCCAATCGAATACAAGCGAGTGCTTCAGGAGGAGAAGATGCGCCAGCTTGAAGAGAAGATCGCCAATATGCAACTAATAAACAACTAAGAAAAAGATGGGAAAACTAAAAGCTTTCATGGAAGTGCCCAGGCTGGAAGCCGGGTATCGTCCTTTGCACGAAAGAATACACGACTTTGGCGAGGTAGAGCAGACTCTCAACTCGCGTGACCGCATGGCTCAAGCCAGCCGCTGCATGGACTGTGGCGTGCCGTTCTGCCATTGGGCTTGTCCGTTGGGCAATAAGGATCCGGAATGGAACGACGCTCTCTGCAAGGGCGACTGGGAACTGGCTTATCGTCTGCTCAATGCTACAAACGACTTCCCCGAATTTACCGGCCGCATCTGTCCTGCGCTCTGCGAAAAGGCTTGCGTGCTCAATCTTACCGACCATGCTCCGGTCACCAACCGCGAGAACGAGGCTGCCATTACAGAGACAGCATGGCACGAGGACTATATAAAGCCGATGATCTTCCCGCGTAACGGCAAGAGCGTTGCGGTCGTTGGTGCCGGACCTTCCGGTCTTGTGGCAGCCAACCGCCTTAACCGTATGGGATACGCCGTCACCGTGTTCGACAAGAACGAGGCAGCTGGCGGCTTGTTGCGTTACGGCATCCCTAACTTCAAGCTCTCGAAGAATATCATCGACCGTAGACTCGACATACTCGTAGAGGAAGGCATACGGTTCGTATACAATACGGTAGTGGAAACCAGTTCGCTACCCGAAGGTTTTGACGCCTATGTCCTTGCAACAGGAACGCCCGAGGCTCGCGATCTGAAGAACGTCCCCGGCCGTGAACTTAAAGGTGTGCACCTCGCCTTGGAGCTACTCTCGCAACAGAACCGCGTCCTATCTGGAGCAGAGTACTCGAAGGACGAGCGTGTCACCTGCAAGGGCAAGGACGTTCTGGTCATCGGCGGTGGCGATACCGGTTCGGACTGCATAGGCACAGCGCATCGTCAGGGATGCAAGAGCGTAACTCAGATAGAGATTATGCCACGCCCCGTAGAGGGACTCGACGATCCGAAGAATCCGTGGCCTAACTATCCGCGCGTGCTCAAGACCACGTCGAGCCACGAGGAGGGATGTACGCGTCGCTGGAACATCAACACGCTGGAGTTTATAGGCAAGAACGGCAGATTGTGCGGCGTTAGAGTGCAGCCCATCGATTGGCAGCCAAACCCTGAAGGCGGCCGTCCGACAATGGTTGAGGCTGGCGAGCCAGAGGTGATAAAGTGCGAGGCTTGCTTCCTTGCGATGGGATTCCTCAAACCGCAGCATCCCGACTATCCGGTGAACGTCTTCGTCTGCGGCGACGCCTTGAACGGAGCCTCGCTTGTGGTGAGAGCTATGGCAAGCGGTCGCGATGCGGCGCAGAAGGTGGATAGCTACCTGCAGTCGCTTTGAGTGAATTGAATGTTTTTGTAGTTTTTATTTACAATTAGAGAGAGAGTATTATGTGCGGAATAGTAGCAATATTCAACGTTAAAGAGCAGACGCCAGAGCTGCGCACCAAGGCGCTTGGCATGAGCAAGAAGATACGTCACCGCGGTCCTGACTGGAGCGGCATTCATTGTTCGGGAAGCGCCATACTGGCGCACGAGCGACTGAGCATTGTCGACCCGGAGAGTGGAGGTCAGCCTTTGTTCTCGCCCGACGGCAAGCAGGTGCTGGCTGTGAATGGTGAGATATACAACCACAAGAAGATAAGAGAAAGATACAAGGGGCGTTATGATTTCCAGACGGGCAGCGACTGCGAGGTTATTCTGGCGCTTTATCGCGACAAGGGCGTCAACTTTCTCGAAGATCTGAACGGCATCTTCGCCTTCGCTCTTTATGACGAGGAGCAGGACGCTTTCCTCATCGCCCGCGACCATATAGGCGTCATACCTCTTTATATAGGATACAACGCCGACGGAAAGGTGTTTGTGGCAAGCGAGCTTAAGGCCTTGGAGGGTGAGTGCGAGCGTTATGAGCCTTTTCTGCCGGGCCACTACTACTGGAGCAAGAACCCAGGAATGAAGCGTTGGTACAAGCGCGACTGGATGGAGTACGACAACGTGAAGGACAACACGGCGAGCAGCGACGCAATACGCAAGAGTCTTTGCGCTGCCGTGAAACGCCAGATGATGAGCGACGTGCCCTACGGAGTGCTGCTCTCGGGCGGACTCGACAGCAGCGTTATCAGCGCCATCACCGAGAGCTACGCCGAACGCCGTATAGAGACCGACAGCAGAAGCCGTGCCTGGTGGCCGCGTCTCCACTCGTTTGCCGTGGGACTCAAGGGAGCGCCCGACTTGGCGAAGGCGCGTCTGGTAGCCGACCACATAGGCACGGTGCATCACGAAATCAACTATACCATTCAGGAGGGACTGGACGCCCTGCGCGACGTTATCTACTTCATCGAGACCTACGATATAACCACCGTGCGTGCCTCCGTGCCGATGTATCTGCTGGCGCGTGTGATAAAGTCGATGGGCATAAAGATGGTGCTTTCGGGCGAGGGAGCCGACGAGATTTTCGGTGGCTACCTCTACTTCCACAAGGCTCCTTCGGCAGAGGAGTTTCATAAGGAGACCGTGCGCAAGCTCTCGAAGCTGCATATGTACGACTGTCTGCGTGCCAACAAGAGTCTCTCGGCGTGGGGCGTGGAAGGTCGTGTGCCGTTCCTCGACAAGGAGTTTCTTGACGTGGCTATGCGCACCAATCCCAAGGCTAAGATGTGCAGCGTTCTCCCAGCATCTCGGTCGGGCGAAGCCGACCCCAAGGCGTCTATAGAAAAGCGCATCGTGCGTGAAGCGTTCGAGGACATGCTGCCTGAGGAGGTGGCGTGGCGACAGAAGGAGCAGTTCAGCGACGGCGTAGGCTACTCGTGGATTGACACCTTGAAGAAGATAACGTCAGAGGCTGTCACCGACGAGCAGATGGCGCATGCTGAAGAGCGTTTCCCCATCAACACGCCGCTGTGCAAGGAGGAGTATTACTACCGTTCCATCTTCGAAGAGCATTTCCCGAGCGAGAGTGCAGCCCGCAGCGTGCCTCACGAGGCAAGTGTGGCTTGCTCTACAGCAGTGGCTCTGGAGTGGGACGAGGCGTGGAAGAACATGAACGATCCGAGCGGTCGTGCCGTCTCTGGCGTCCACGAAAACGCTTTGCAGGGTGATGCCGTAAAAAGCGTGAATGATGTAAAAGACAAAGCGTGAATGGCAATGTAAAAGACAAGCGTTAATAGTAATGTGAAATAGAAAAAGCGGAGACCTTTACGATGAAGGTTTCCGCTTTTTATGCTTTATAGAGTGCTGGACAGCCAGCAATAACTGTGCTTAGAGGCAATGCTTCAGACCGTGTATCGTAGCGATAGGGTCTGCAGCCTTGAACACGTAGCTGCCGCTCACGAGCACGTCGGCACCAGCAGCCACGAGCAGCGGAGCCGACTTGTCGTCTACGCCGCCGTCTATCTGTATGAGAGCCTTGCTGCCCGACTCATCGATGAGGCGGCGCAGGCGCTTCGTCTTCTCTACCGAGTTGGGTATGAACTTCTGTCCGCCGAAGCCCGGGTTGACGCTCATCAGCAGCACCATATCCACGTCGCAGATGATGTCCTCGAGCATGCTCACCGGAGTGTGCGGGTTGAGCGTCACGCCTGCCTTCATGCCCGCAGCGTGAATCTCCTGAACGGTGCGGTGCAGGTGAGTGCACGCCTCGTAGTGTACGTTCATCATCATGGCGCCCGTAGCAGCCACCTGCTTGATGTAGTTCTCAGGATGCACAATCATCAGGTGAACGTCGAGCGGCTTCTTGCACTCCTTTGCAACAGCCTGTATGACGGGGAATCCGAACGAGATGTTAGGCACGAACACGCCGTCCATGATGTCGAGGTGCAACCAGTCGGCCTCGCTGCGGTTTATCATGTCGATGTCCGAACGCAAGTCGATGAAGTTCGCTGAGAGAAGCGAAGGTGATATGAGAGTTTCCATTCCTGTTTATTTTATTTACTTTCTTTGTTTACGTTGTTTTCTTTTTTTAGAGTGTTGTTAGAGGTGTTGTGTTAGCTAACGCAATAAGGTTTATTGCGGTTGTTAGCCTGCGCCAGTCTGTAGGAGTAGGCTATCTGTCGGATAAAGCTCAGCGTCTTTTCCGAAGGCTGTAGTTCTTCTTTAGTAAAATACTTCATAGGCAGAGCTATTTTATACGTTTTAGAGATGTTTTATATTTAGTAAACGCAAGCCTTCGGTGTTTATTACATATTGAGGCGAATATTTTTATGCGTGATTCGTTTTATTATATTCCAACCGCGCGTTGGTTATCCTATTACCGCAGCGCGGGTACATCATTACCGCAGCGCGGCTATATCATTACCGCATAGCTAAAACAAAATTCCCACGCAGGGGTAACGAGCCTATTCCTTCTATAAATATTAGTAGCCAATAAGATTTTGTGGATTATTTTTACTACATTTGCAACCAAAAGAAAATATGAATAATAAAGATTTAAATACTGTTTTGGATTTGTTTTGTGGATGTGGTGGCATGTCTTTAGGATTTGAAGAGGCTGGCTATCATGTCTTGTTAGGCATTGACATATGGAAAGATGCCTTGGAAACATATAAATACAACCACAAGCAGAGCAAAACTTTATGTGCAGATATGGCTTCATTGAATCCATCAGATATAG
>OQWE01000417.1_pt1 | contig 14704 bp, 16 predicted proteins | sample 1691591 | NCBI WGS metagenome assembly OQWE01 (sample SAMN03418265, study PRJEB22391) | human gut metagenome | biome: human-gut; feature: organic feature; material: feces | host: Homo sapiens | place: Tanzania | collected 2013-01
GCGTTTCACTTGTTGGAATCAATTGCTTGCGATGATGTTTGGTCAACTGAGTAATCTAGAGAGTTTGCGAGATATGATTGCTGCTTTAGAAGCACATAAAGCAAAGCTCTGCCATCTTGAATTAGAACGTAAACTATAGCCTTATTGCTATCGTACAACATGAGTTGCAACTTAAGCAATCGACTTATGAGATTCTTCAGATTCTAAACATTTCACTTATGTTAAGTGATAAAACGCCACTCGTAGATAGAAAGCACACCCATAGCCCTTTAATATCATGCAATTGAAACAAGCACGACATAAAGGCTTATGGGAGTATGTTTATATTGCCAAACCGATTAGGCCAACTTACCTTCAATTCCGTCGACGAAAGCCTCTACACTATCGAGCATACCAACCTCGCGGAGCTTGAACACGATATCAAACTCCTTTTCGATCAAGCCTACAATCATCATCTGGGCTACAGAATCCCAATTGTCGAAATCGTCGGTAGTCATATCCTCTGACAACTCGATTGTTTCGTCATTGAAGGCTGTTCTAAAAATTGGGGTGAGCTTTTCTAAAATTTCTTTTCTTTCCATTGTTGTATCTATGTTAAAATGTTTATAATTCGAAATGTTTCTTGATAGCCTTTCTATCCACCTTGCCGTTTGCATTAAGCGGAATAGACTTGATGAACAGCCACTTTGCAGGAAGTTCGTAAGGAGGAAGTTCGTTGGCAAGCTGCGCCTTATGATCTTTGTAGTCGTACTCATTGCCTTCTATAATGATTGCAAGTTCTGTGTTGTCCTGCTCATTTACAAAAGGCATGACAACAGCAAATCTGCCACCCGAAATCTCCGAATATCTATTTTCTATCTCTCCCAACTCTACACGGAAGCCGTTGATTTTTACTTGGAAGTCCTTACGGCCTACATACATCAGATTCAGGTCGTCTCCATAGTAGCAAAGGTCACCAGTGCGATAGTAACGCTCACCGTTTATATCCAAGAACTTCGCCTTGTTTTCTTTCTCATTCATCCAATAGCCTGGTGTGAGCTGGCTTCCACAAAGGCACAGTTCTCCTTCTATGTCTTTATCCTTGATGATCTGGTCGTTATCATCAAGCAGCAAGAGACCGTTATTAACAAAAGTCTTGCCGATATTAATGATGTCATTGCTTGACAATGGGTTGGCAATGTTGCTCTTGTCTATCTTATAATATGTACAATATACAGTATCCTCTGTTGGTCCGTACATATTATAGCTAATCATATTCTTGTTACCTTCATGCCAAGCCTTAAGAACTTTACCAGTCAAAGCTTCACCTGCCAATATGTTATATCGTACGCTCGCCAAGTGCAATTCTGCCATATAGGGCAACATGTTTCTTATCATAGAAGGTACCATCTGCAAAACTGTAAGATGATAGTCCTCAAGAAGTCCAGCTATATAGCTGAATTTTATAGCTTTGTGAGGTATTGTATATACGCTTGCGCCCTTTGTCAAAGGTAACACATAACTGCATACAGACATGTCAAAAGTGAAATCAAATGGTTGTAAACACTTGTCTTCTGCAGTAATAGTTAGATCCTCCACATGATTCATTGAATCAATGAATGCTGCGACATTACCTCGTGATAGTTGTACGCCCTTAGGCTTGCCTGTACTACCAGAGGTAAAAATGATATAAGCAAGTGCTGAGTCGTCAACCTCCTTGATACTAATTGTATCTTTTCTTACGTATCCATCAACAACCACATCCTTCGTAGACAGCATGTTTACGCCATCAAGAGATATGTCGTACTTCTTGTCAGCAGATAAAATATAATGAGACCCAATACTTGTTACAACTTCTATATGACGCTCTCTAGGCTGCTTTGGATTTAGTGGCACATATGATTTACCACATACCCATAAAGCATAAATGGAAGCATAAGTTCTGATATCATCAACGGTATACAACGCAATATTACCCTCAGGCAAATCAACAACGACAGAGTAAATCTGTTCTATAATATCATAGAATTGCTTGTAGGTGTACATTCTATCACCTATGCAAAAAGCAACTGCGGTGGAATCTTTTTGAGAAAACACCGGTTTTATTATTTCTTCAACGAAATTATTTAACATATACTTGTAAATTTTCTGATTTCCATCAGTTTGTTCATAAAATACTTGTTGTAGTTCTTCTCCAACTTATCCAAAGGCAAACGTTCTTCCTCTGGATAGAGAATCTGCTCATGCTCTATGATTTCTTCAGGACGCAAACTGAAACCTATAACCTTTGCAGGGTTTCCCATAACGATAGAGTATGGAGGAACGTTGCTGCGAACCACTGCACCTGCACCAACCGTTGCGCCACGACCCACCTTTACACCGCTGAGAAGAGTTACATTTGTACCAAGCCACACATCTTCTTCAACTACCACATCCTTTTCTATATCCTCTGAATGCTGTGAGGCACTAATGTTAAACCATTTGCCAATCTCACGACCATGATTGCCGGTAACAACAGTCAGACCAACAGCTGTAGAAGAGTTTTTCTTCATAATGAAACGGCCAGTATACGAGATCAATGTTAATCCATTGTCTATTTCAGCACCATCATATAAAAACACCTTGGAATAGTCTGAAAGCAACGTTGGTTCACCTAATTTACACCCCTTACCGCAATAGCCCAATTTTTTAAGTCTGCGTTTCGCTTTATAGCGACCGATAGCACCTAAGATCTTTAATCGTAAATCAAATATGTTCATAGTGATATTGTTTATAATTTTATCTTATTTAGCAACTTATGTAGTATAAGCAAATCATATCTCTTATATAAACCAGGATATAAACCTCTGCATTGCACATCATAGTTAGGACGTTCTCCTAAAAAAAGTTTATACAGACACATGCGCTCCCAAAACGATTTGCCAGAGAAATTCAAATGTCCCAAGAAATCTTCTTTGATGTCTTTTCTTCCCTTGCTTGCCGCAGCAAAAACCTGATTACATACCATAATAGGTTTGGGATTGTAGTATATATTAGCGAGGTTATATACCTTGAAAAGCATCTCGTCGTCTTCAAAACGCCGAAGATTTTCATCGAACAAGCACTGCAACGCCAATTGTTTCGTTAATATAAAAGAACCGGTTCGAGGATTGATTTTACCTTGATAATAACTTTTAAATGGATTCTTTATTTTTCCTTCCCTTGCATTATCAGCTATTGTTCTATGCTGTCCATTGTCTGCATACCATGAGAAATCAATGAAATTGAACTCAGAATGGGAGTTTATTGCATCGTGGAACATTCTCAATGCCCCTGGCAACATCTCGTCATCAGCATCAAGGAACAGTATCCACTCGCCTTTAGCATTCTTCACGCCAGTATTTCGAGCCTTGCTCGGTCCGCCATTCTCCTGCTTAATCACTCGGATGCGCGGTTCGTTAATAGCCTCAACAACGCCAACCGATCCGTCTGTGGAACCATCGTCTACTATCACAACCTCAAAGTCATCGTACTCTTGTGAGAGCACGCTCTTCAGAGACTGCGCAATTGACGCCTCCTTATTATATAAAGGTATTACTACTGAAATCATTTTTTCTTTGTGTATTTATGAATCTTTTCCAAGACAGCGGCACACTTGTTCATTAAGAAACATGCTGCACCACCCTCTTTGTAGATTCTGTTGAAGATTTTGCCTGCCGGAGAGAAAAGGAAATAGATATGTTCTTTTCCTACGGGCATCGTTGGCGACACAAAGCTCTGCTTGCAATGCTTAATGAGTTCTTTGATGTCCGCAGTGAGACCTTTCTCAGTCTTCACATCTTTATATATCTGCAAGCTGAAGAACGGTGAATAGTCTTGGTTCTCAATGAAACTCATGTGCCACCAGTGAACAATCGCTGCATCAGCAAAATACTGTAAGGACATTGCCACCTGAGCGTTATAAATGCCAGGAAGTTCAGAGATTATGTAACCAAACTCCTTGTCAGTAGCAAGCAGAGCCGGTTGGTCCTGACTTTGTCCTTTTTCAAAACAAGAATAAGTCCAGTTCTCATTCCAACGTTTGTAGAACTTATGTGTCAGTTCGTTGTCTGCAACAAACATAACACCAGAGTTAAACCAGTATTTAGAGTCGGAAACATCTGTTTTGAAAATCTTATTCACTGAGTTTGTCGGTGGGAACATACATTCAGACAGAGGCAGATGACCATCGGGCACAGCTGCAATATCGCAAGTAAGGTTGTCAATATCATCCAACGGCTTGCAAATAACAGTGTCCGTATCAATGAAGAGGTATGCACCGTCTATCACGTTGCGCACCGTGGTCTTGATGACTCGTGAACGTTGCTTGGCGTTATAGTTCTCTGGCACCGGCACAACAACAATGTTAGTTATCATGTCGCAGAGTTCTGGGAATCTCTCCACGTACTTCTTCGTCGGTTCATCCACCAGCACGTTGACCGTCACCTCAGGATGAAACTGGCGAAGAGAATAGAGCGACACCCACAGCTCCTCCAAGAAGTAATCTTTCTCGGAGCTAATCAGTGTATATACTATCGGGGTTTTCATCATCTTTTAATATGTAGTTTATAAAGGATAAAACTGCAAAGTGTCTGTAAATTCAATGTATAAAATTGTGAATTTACGATCCTTTGAGCTTGCTTATTTGACATGAATTTCTTTACTGATGGAATTGTAGAGATTCTACTATAGAAACCATAATCGAAATGTTCCTTCATAAATGTATTCTGATTCCATGCAGCTTTAAAAATATTTCCTTTTACATCATATAGAGAGAACAAAGCATTTTTTAGAAGTTCAAAGTTATAAATCCAGAAAGGAAGTATTCTGTCATCATAAATATTATATGCTTCTATAAGTTCCTTCATTCCTATGAATAACTTACAATAACGATTCAAACAAACAGTAGAAGACAAAGGGCGACGGCTCAAACTGTTATGATCTGATTCATTAATTACATAAGATGCGTATGAGGTTGTCGCAACACCTTGAACATATTTCAGTACTTCATAACAGAACAGACGATCTTCAGAAATAGGCAATGAAGTATCAAATCTAATCGAATGTCTGTCTAATAATGACTTACGATAAGTCCTATCACAAGCACACATGTATTGTAAAACATCTGTTTCTGAGAAAAGATTTTTTACTTGTTCTTTACCGACATATGCTTTTGCTTCATAAATATGACTTGGGTGCTCTGGCCCGCCTTCATATTGAAGTCCACAAAAAACAATATCTACGCCTTGTTTCGATTCAAACGACTCTTTAAATTGGCTCAAATGATTAGACAAAATACGGTCATCACTATCGACAAATACAATCCAATCACCTTTTGCTTTTTCTAAACCTAGATTTCTTGCAGTTCCCACACCACCATTAGGCTTATCGAAAACTTTAAATCTGGAATCTTTTAAGGAGTATTCTTTACAAACAGATAGTGAATTATCCGAACTTCCATCATTAACGAGAATACACTCAAAATCGTCAAAATCTTGAGAAATAACACTATCCAAGCACTTTGATAGTGTTTTAGCACGATTATATACAGGAATAATTATTGAAAATAACATATTATTTCTTCCAATTTATATTACTTTGAATAATTTTAGCTGGTATACCCCCAGCTAAACTTTTGGGCTGGTCAATTGACTTTACAACAACTGCACCTTGTGCAATGATACATCCATCTGCAATAGATATATTTTTACTAATTATTGTATTAGATGTCAACCAAACATGATTTCCTATTATAACATCACCAATTTGAGGTGAGACATGACCATCATGTGTTATCTCATGACCATCATTATTATTAATTTGCACATTCCAACCTAAAGAACAGTTCTTGCCAAATTTAATTAATGACGAGGAACGAAAAAAACAATTTTTGTTACAATAGAAGTCGTTACCTAATAGTATCGTTGAATTGTTGTCTATACGTAAAACAGAACCTTGCGATATTACTGTAAAACCTTGAAAGATTAGCTTAGAATCTTTTGACATGTATATACAGCCTTTCATCTCCTGCAAGCCAGGACTTCCGCAATCGCCAAGAAACACACTTTTTCGATATGGCTGATGAAGAATAAGTTGTCCTCGCTTCAGACCATGAATCCGAAAATTCGTTGTAATCCAAACCGGCATATAAACAGCCTGTCTAAATGGCAGATAGCGGAAGTTGAAATAGAGTGACTTTATAAAATTAAGTATTTGCATATTACCACAATTGTTTAGTGTTCCACTTCTCGTCATATTTTGCAGCAAAGGCGACAAGTCTATTCCACAACGGACTTAAAACCTTGTCTATACTAGCCATAATTAGCATTGTACTCAAAGCAAATATAATGAGAACAAGAATCAACAATATCGGAGATTGAACAAATTCATTTAAAATATGAATAGGATATTCAAAGCAATTATGCCAAATTACACCTGGGCACTGTAACAAGTAACATGCAAAAATACTTCCACCCATCCAATTGACAAAATGAGAGTTGAACTTTAGTCTGGAAAACAAGGCAAACACCCAAATACTATTAATCATAATTACAGGACTATCATAAGCAAAAGAGTATTTCCATATCTTTCCAGCAAGAAATGGAACAAACATAAAACCAAGTACTAATAAAACATTGAAGAAAATATATCCTCCTAACATTTTACTTTTGGAAAAGCTTTCTATTCTTGCTTGTTCATGGCGTATCGTGTTTCCTATGACATACAACAGAATAAAATTAGTCAAATTCTTTCCCTCTACAAGATAAATATCTCCTTCTGTGACATTACCTATATAAATACTCATAAATGCAAGTATAAACAACAGGTAAAGTCGTTGATTTCGAGTTATATTTGCAAGATACCGATTAATGATTGGTGAGAAAAGAAACAGGTATAAATATGTATTTAAATACCATAAAGCATCAAAACCAAAAATAAACACATTCTTTAACACTTCTTTCAATCCTTGTCCATTAATTATGGCAGGAACTGCTAAAAATGGAACAAGGTATACATAGCCCTTACTGCATAAGCGCATCAAACCTCGTAATGAGAATCGAATGCCAAAATAGCCGCTAATAAGGACAAAAAGAGGTACGCCTATATGAAGTGGTATTTGTAATGCCTGATATAATGACTCTCCTTGATGCAACGGACTTACTACAAAGATCAGTAGATGATACACAATGATACATAACATTGCAAAACATCGAAGCAATTCAATATTACTTTGTCTTTCCTTCATTTTTATTTTGTTTTTAATTATAATCTCCATCTAAACCAATGAACAAACATTCGAACACGATTCAATTCTAAGGAACTTGGACATACGATTAGATACCTTATAAAACAGTGGAAGGGGCAACCATATATGAAGTCTTTTACATTACGTACAACCTTAGCTTTATATTCTTCTTTAATTTTACGAACCAATTCATTATTCGCATCAAATTTATTGATAAACTTGTTCATCCATTCATAAAAATCATAAGAAGCCTTTAGTTTAGCTATGCATTCGCTTTTGCCACGGCGGTTACCAGAAATACTCAACTCTGAAGTACGATAAAAAAATACCACTTTTTGAGTAGTACAACAACCACCCATAGCCATCATGATATGTGTAGCATCATCTGAGAACCAGGCTTTTGGAAACTCCACATACCCATTATTGTTCTTTAGTACTTTTGTCTTGTATACATAATTTGCTTCACAAGAAATAAACCCTGTCTTATACATTCTTTCTATAAAATGCACAGGATCTAAATACTCTTGTGTTGGTAATTCTTGCCTTATTTCTATACCGTGTTCATCTATTTCACGGACTTTAGCTCTAAAAAGATTTGTACTAGGATAACGGCATACGAGGCTATCTATTTCTTTCATAAAATCAGGTTCGTATACATCATCGTCGCTTGCCATGATGAAATACTCCGTATCGCACATATCAACCAAGAGATTCCAATGAGAGACAAGACTCTTGCCGCCCATATTCTTCTCGTTACGGCGAAAGACGAAGCGTGGGTCGTCGCCGCAAGTCTTTTCAAATATAGATTTCAAGTCATGCGGTGAGCAGTCGTCACTTACAATAACCTTGAAATCGGTATATGTCTGTTCTTTTATACTCCCCAACGCCTCAGCCAAGAAATTGGGCTTGTAGGCAGGGAGTAGGAATGTATATTTTGTCATATTTAAATTATAGTTTTAACCAAAAAATCTTTATCCATTTATTGCAATAAGCAATTCCACAGACCGCAAGCATAGCTGCGATGGGAAAACCAAATGCAGGATTATAGTTTTTCATATGTATGCCAACATTTCCTTTCCTTTATTATGTCCACAACCAAGGAAGTTTGTTACGCAAATACATTTCAGACATTAAACTAAAAGCATTATCTGGATTTGCAAAGGCTTTGATGGATGCCTTTTCTTCTTCCGTAAAATCAGAACGAGATTCTTTTTGTCTATTCATAGACAAAGAAAAAACAAAATTGCATATTCGCTGAAGATGCTTCATTCTTTGAAACAGCAACAACTCCGAATTCAATTTGAATTTCATGATTGTTTTGCTGCCTTTTTCTGAATTATCTTTGGAAGTAGCGCGTTCATCATCAAAAGTCAAATGTTTTTGAATTTCTTCATCACTATCCAAACAAGGATTCAAAACTTCATCCTTAGGTATATCATTCTCTGTAGGACGCCCATCATTACATTCCTTAGTGGATAGGTACAAATTACTCCATTCAAAAGCCTTACTTTTATCTATTGAGACTTCCACCAAATGATCGACTTCCTTAGGAAGGCCTTCTATCTTCTTTTCACTATAGAAGCATTTTCCATGAGAAATGTTCATCAAAGCATCAAGTATATCCTTATGGGCATATTGTTTAGAACTGGGGCGTGCCTTTCCACTTTGAATAAACTTTTCTGTCCATTCTTTCTCTTTTTTTATTAGTATTTCCGGTTTATACAGTCTTTCTATATGTCTCATTCCTAATTTAACCCTAATTGCTCACCAAGTTGATAAAAAGAAAAATATGCTTGATTGAATTGAAGAAGTTTTTGTTCTATTTCCTTTTTAAGTTCACCATCCCCATCTTGCATTGCCTTTTCTCTGTCAGCCATCAATTTAGATATTTTTTCACCGAAAGGCCCTACCCCAAAGACCTGGCTCATTAATACCTCATCAACAGGCATATTTGAATAATTATCAGAAATATCTCTAACTTGAGAATAATCATCCATAGACTCACACACAAAGATTTTTGGATTATCCACAGAAGAAATAACAAATGGAGAATGAGTTGTGATTATCAATTGCAACTTTGGAAAATACTTTTGAATTAACCCTATTACTTTCTTTTGCCATTTCGGATGTAGATGATTCTCGATTTCATCAATCAACAACACTCCATCTATCTCACCAATTTGGTCTATAGGACGATTAGTCAAACAACAAATACCATAAGCTCTGTATAAAGTTCTAACCAAATGAGTAAGGATTAAAAGATTTCCCATACTCAACTTTTCGATAGATAGTTCTTTTCCTCGAACCTCTACTATAGGTTTTAAGTATGCTCGTGAAACATACTTAAACTTACCAACAGCCAAACAATCAGTAATCATATCTGACAATATTGAGTAAAGCACTTCACCGATTTTACTTTCAGTCTCATTTTGACTACCTCTGAGATAATCAGCCCAACAAATAAATTGATTTATATCATAATTATTAAATACCCTTTCAAAAGAAGTTTCCAGAGGCTTATCAACCTTTATGATATCAAGGCTCTTTATATCAAACTTATCCGTTGACAAATCTGGGCTCCAATAATCTAAAACATATTTTTTTATGGGTTGATCATCTAAGTTTGAAAATGATTTTGAATATTCAAAATCATTTGTAGCCAACTCATATCTGCCATTTTTTTCTATATATGATGTTGCCTCTATTGTTTTATCCTGCTCATCAACACACAATGTCATAGCCATTCTGAAATCATGTTGATCAGCAATAATATTTCTATCAATTCCCCACACGCCTTTAAACAACATACGTAAAGAGTCTAAAATGACAGACTTTCCTGTTCCATTTTCTCCTGTAATTAGAGTTACGGGAAGTATTCCACTTGCATTTGGTGTACAAGGGAAATCTAAATGCATTTCCTTAAAAGGTCCTACATTTTTTAATGTCAAATCTTTAATGTTCATAGACATTCTGTTAGTACTCAATTTAGGGCATAGCCCTTTGTATAGGCACTTTTGCAAGTGCCTATATATTGAGATGTTAATATTATTACTTGTTTATTAACTATTGGCATGTTGCCAATCCGATATTGCCTGGCCGCAGACTGAAAAAATCCCTGCAACCGTTAAAGATGTTAACAAAAAACTTTCCAAGGTAATCCCACGACGACCTACCCTGCAGCTTCACCGTACTGATTATACTGTGATAAGTGGCTGCCATCTTCGCTCCCTCATCACTGCCAAAGTGGAGCATGCTATTTCGTTGGGTTGTCAGAGGACGGACTGCACGTTCGGCTGCATTGTTGTCTATCGGATAACTTCCATCCTTTATATAGGTAAAGAGGTTTGTCCAGAATGTATCCAGATAGTTCAACGCTTTCTGCAAATAAGGAGTAACAGTCGCAGGATCCTTGGACTTCTCTATACAGAGATGAGTGCGGAGATTTATCAGGATGCCTTTCGTCTCAAGGCTTTGACGTTGTTTTCCTCTCTCCTCGTCAGTAAGATTATCCTTTGCATACTGGCGTTCCAAGTTGTACAAATCCTCTATATACTTAATGAAGATGTCGGCATTCTTGTCGCCAGCCTGCTCGCTTGCCTTCACGAACTTGGCACGCGCATGTGCAAGACACACCTGATGGTCTGTCTTGGATAAATTGGGAGTCTCGGCTGCCTTCAACTCGTTGCCAATAAAGGTATAGGCATTGTAGCCGTCAGACATGATGCTCTTCAATTCTGCATCACCGATAAAGTCTGTAAGTACATCACGTCCACGGGAACCATTGTCGTAGAAGAAGATAACCACACGCTCTGCCTTGTTCACAAGTACCCAGATGTAACATTTCTTGTAGTGGTCGTACTTGCGCACCTTGCACCAGGTCTCGTCGCAGTTCACGATGGAGTCTTTCTCCAACGCTACTTCCTTCAGTGACTCAACGAGCTTGTCAAGATAAACTTTGCCTTTCTTCAACCAATTGCGCAGCGTGTTTGCAGAAACGGTCATCCCCATATCCGTCAGCCATTGATGGAGAAGCCCGAATGTGACGTTCTTCACATACACCTCGTAGGCGATTGCCTGTAGGAACTCTGGTGTTGCCTTTGTTCCCTCGAACTTCGTCACAAATTCAGGACTCCCGGCTTTGGGGAAATACCCCCATTTCGGCTTCTTGCCTTTCTCCACGTAATGCACCATCTCGAAGCGTTTCTCAACGAGACTCATCTCAAGGTGAAAGACGGAAACCATCTTCTTTCCAAGGATTCGCCCTGGCACTTTAGCCTCATCTGACTTGTACTCTTCAGAAGGTCCCTTAACGCACATCGTCTTGTATGTTTCGGGACGGTTGGACAAGTCACGCTCCTTCTTTGACGGATTCTCTTCTTTGGAAAAAGCCTCGTTCTTGGAAACGGAGTTGTCCGGAAGAGAAGATGAAGTGCCGTCAAAATCATCCTCGTCTTTACCACGATCTGACTCTTCTGCTTTTGTTGATTCTGCCTTCTTTACTTTCTGTCTCTTGTCACCAAAGCGGTTCTTGTCGGCAAACTTCAGTTTGGCAGTAAGGTCAGCAACCTTGCGTTCTGCCGATTTCAATTTACGTTCCTTTTCCTTCAACGACTTCTCTAAAGACGAGACCTTAGACAACACATCATCCAATTTGGACAAGCGCTCGTCATATTCCTTCTGCTTATCAAGAAAATCCTGGAGCACAGCATCACGGGCACGAAGACCTAAATCAGCCTCACGAACTCGCTCGGCAAGGTAATTGATATAACGTTTTTGTTCTTCTGCTGTCATACCTTCACTGTAATCAAGAGCGGGGCGCGAGATCGATTCCCGTGCCAGAAGCTCTTGCTTTTGTTCTATGATATGTTGCAGTTCCTTCATCCGTAATGCTCTGATTTTCAACTACAAAGATAGTAAAAATATATGAGAAAAACGAATAAACAAGCAACATAATTATCTGATTTTCAATGTATTAACTATTGGATTTTCCAATAACAACACCACATCTTTCCAGTCAATTCTGTAAACCCGTTCATCACCATCATGGTCCACTTTCATAAACTGATGACCAGCTACAAACTTCTTCTCAAACAGAGTATACGAACGATTGTCATAAGTGAACAGTCTTACTATACGACGGTCACGAGACATGACGATAAACACATCCCCGTCAGACGGCTCACGATGGAGTTGTTCACGTATGATGGATAACACCCGGCTATGCTTGCATCGCATATCCGTAAAGTCACGGAGGTAATAGAAGCGGTTAATACCGGTAACACTCAGCATAGACCCTCCAGTTTCTCTATCAGTCGCTTCAGCTCTTGATAGCTTAGGTTCTTCTGGGAGATGTGCAATCCATTGGTCATTCGCAACTCGACGAGAATACGAACACCGGAAGGCTTCGTTACTGTAGAAGATGGTTCTTGGGAAGGGCTTTCCTGCTTCGGCTCTTCCTGAGCCGAGGTTGGAAGTCCATCCACTTTTACTTCCACGATCTTGTTGCGTGTATCCTTGTACCATTTATAGAATATATTATAAGGTACTTTATTACGTGAACAGAACTGTTCAATGGAGATGCCCTTCGGCATTGCCTCCGTCTGGTACTGGAAATAGAATCTCTTTATACATTTTCTCGTCATGGCAAAGTCCAAGCAAGCTTGCTTTGCTCATCTCTTATCGAAAAAGTTCCAAATCTTCACTGCTGTACATAATTTGAAGTTTTAAATTCAGCAGCGAAGTTACTTATTTCTAATTTAAGCCATAATTTGAGTGCTTACATAAAAAAAGGCGGCGCATATATTTTGGAACATAAATTGCCGTAAATTAAACGTAAATTAGCATGAATTATATTTACACTCAAACATCCTATATTTACGAAAATTCACGTGACATTTACGATAATTTACGTTATGCGACAGAAAGTTATGCTTCGTGAACTATAACATTTTCGTAAGGGTCCACATAATTTTCATTTTGATCATCTTCATTTACGAAAGGTATTGGCTCCATATTACGATCTACCATATAACAGTGGTTCGTGGATTCATCGTAAACATACCGTTCTCCTTCTAAACTATCGCCTCCGAAATTTATCAACAATCCAACTTTCTTTTGGGTTAGACGAAGATAATTAAAGAGTTGGGCACGATGAGCTGGTATAATCTTATTGACGGATTTGAGTTCAATGACAACATCATCGACAACTACATCCATACGATAGGACTTATTCATCAGACGCTTTTTGTAGAAACAAGGAAGATACTTCTCTGATTCTGCATTAAGCCCTCTATCTTTAAGTTCCATTGTTAGAGCTTCGTTGTAAACAGGTTCAAGCAATCCTCCATTGAGTACACTATGCACTTCCATCGCTGCACCTATTATCTGATATATCTTTTTAGAATATTCCTTAAGATTCATATTATAGAATTAATATTGAACGATTGCGTTATAATCTCATTTTTCAACGTAAATTGCCGTGAATTAAACGTAAATTAGCATGAATTATATTTATACTCAAGCACTTTATATTTACGAAAATTCACGTGACATTTACGATAATATACGTTCAGCGACAGCAAGTGTTTTGTAAACCACCAATACAGCGTACCCACTATTTTTCAGTGGGTTAATTGCATTAGTATTTTGAATAAAGTACATAATTCGATGTTTAAAATTCAGCAGCGAAGTTACTTCTTTCTAATTTAAGCCCTAATTTGAGTGCTTACGGGGCGCAGTACACGTCTTGTAAAAAAATTCGCTTCTTTCTCTTTCCAAATAATTCAGAATGCGATCCAAGACGAACAAGTCTTACGATGTTTTCTTCTTTATCGTACCAAATAAGGAGATAATCATCCTCAACGTGACATTCCATATAGTCTTTCCACTCACCCTTTAGTTGATGAGGTTTAAACTCTGATGGGATGTCTTCTCCATTTGCAAGTTTTCCACAATCGAGAATAGCAACTTAACCTTGTTTAGGTCTTTACTAAAACGCTTGTAGTCTTTCTTGAATTGGGAGGTTTTACGAATTTCCTTCATACTCAGCTCATTGAAGACATGAAACTTTCTAAGCTGTCCATACAAACAACTCCTGCATCGTTGCCTTCTTTAGCTTCTTTCATAGCAGCTATGGTTACAGCATTCGGCTGTTCAGAATCAACGTCATCATCGGATGCAGCGTTGCTAACATTTAAGATCTTAACTCCATGAATAGCCTTTAACACAGCTTTCAGATGTGTTAGAATGGAAGGATTCTCTATTTCTAATGTTAATGTTGTCATAATCAAAGCATTCTATATATGCAAAGATATAGTATATTTTCCATCTTTACAAGAATTTTGACACTATTTTCCAAATGTTTGAGATTCATTCCCCATACAAATCCTTCATAAACGCCATCATTCTGTTAGTACTCAATTTAGGGCATAGCCCTTTGTATAGGCACTTTTGCAAGTGCCT
>OQWE01000420.1_pt1 | contig 14660 bp, 12 predicted proteins | sample 1691591 | NCBI WGS metagenome assembly OQWE01 (sample SAMN03418265, study PRJEB22391) | human gut metagenome | biome: human-gut; feature: organic feature; material: feces | host: Homo sapiens | place: Tanzania | collected 2013-01
CTTCATCTCTTTTTAATTTAAATACATACTATTTTAACGCTGCAAAGATATAAAATATGTTTGGAACAATCCGAATTTCTTCCCTTTTTATTCTCCGGAAAAGAATAATTGCAGATATAACTTCCCACCTTTTCCACTTCTTTCCTTATACTCTCCTTTCTCTTACAAGCAGTCTGTTTTTCTATAAACACCTGAACGCAAACTATATGAAATATTCGGAACTTCCGGCAGCCCTTTTCATTCGCAGTACTCAGATTGAAAAATCAGACATTTGAAACAAATCCACCAAAACGCCGAAAGAAAAAATTAAAACGCCGAAAGAATTTCTTAGAACGGCGTTCTGTTTTTCTGAAAGGGTGTTTTGGTAAGTGCTTGACGGCGTGTGCTTTGCATGAAGAGGTATTTTGAGATGTCGGGGAAGTATTTCGTATCTTTTTGATTAAGATTTACAAGGCGATAACGCCATCGCCAACAACATGAATAATAATTTCTCCATCCAAGGACTTTTCTCCGCCGATTGAGAAATTATATATATCTTTGCAATCGCATGGCAGAGACATGGTTTAGCCAATCCGTGTTGACACAGGGGCGGAACCGATAAGCCTCATGGCTCTCCGTAATAATGAAAAACCATAGTAATGTTTGCCGTAGGGGCTGCGGCACTATTAAAGATTTATGTATATGAAAAGATTTATTTCTTTCGTGGCACTGTTTGCAGTGTTGGTTATGGGTTCAACAGTGTTTGCCCAGACAAATGGTTTATCTCTGCATTTGGGAGGCTCTCTGCCGGTGGGCAGTTTCGGCAAAACAGGAGAGGCTTTTATGGAAAAACATTCCGGCAATGGTGGTGCGGCAAAAGGTCTTAACCTCGGACTGAAACTTCAATATGGGATACCTGTTCCGATTTTGCCTTCCATAAGGCTTATGCTTACTGCGGATGTGATGTACAACGGTTTGCAATCCGATGTAAAGGATTTGCTTGAAAAGCCTTCCAAAGTGGCAAGTGATGTTTTTGATGTAAGTGTACCGAAGTACTTCAATATTCCTGTTATGGCAGGTGTGAATATTTCTCATTCCCTTTTGGGGGTGGTAAAAGTATTCGGCGAGGTAGGTTTAGGCGTTAATTTCAGAATGGTTACCGATATGGAAAGGACTTTTTCCGTTCCTACTTTGACAGGAGACACGAAAGATATACAGACTTCTGTGAATTTCGATAACGCACGCACTTTTGCATTCCAAGTCGGCTTGGGTGTTTGTCTGTTTAATCGTATAAGCGTAGGAGCTCATTATTACAATCTCGGTAAAACGGAACTCAGCGGTTCGCTGTCCTCTCCGGAAGAAGCGGGTGCTTTGATTAACTCAATAGTTGATGAAACAGGGAAGTTTTCCAATGGTGAGATAGGAACTTCAATGTTTATGTTGAGACTCGGCTTCCACTTCTGATTTTCTTCAAATGCAAAAACAAAAAAGGATATGTCTTGAAGGCATATCCTTTTTTTGTTGTCCTGTGGTCATATTATTCTGCTTTGCAATCTTGTTGCCGTCAGAAGAATACAGAAACGGTGATTCGTTACAATGAAAACGGCACTTATTTCAATCGCTCGCAAAGGTTTGATTTCCCGATGGCTGAGGAGTGGTGGTGCAAATGCTTTTTCTCGTTTCGTTTTCTTGTGTTCTTTACTGTTTATTCGTTGAGAATTTCTCCTATCGGTTTCCGGAGAATGCTTTGCATGGCTTTCTTTATGACGTATGCTCCTCTTTTGTCCAACTTATAGGGTTTCAACCAACCGCCCATTGCTTGAAATGCTCCGGGTTCGCCTTCCTTGGCAGGGAAAAAGTAATCGGACATGTCTTTTTCCTCTATCTTCTTGCCTATGTAGATGGTATCTATTTGGAAAGCGTTTATCTCGGTTGTCAATGTTTGCAGTTTGGTTTCTTTGTCTTTTTCTTTTTTGGTCGGAACGGATTTATAGACGGCTCTTCCTTTGGCATCGTATGTTTTTGCAAAGAATTTGAGTCTTGCTTCGTTTTGTTGTAATTCTATAGGAACTCTTACCTGTATCGTATTGGTGAAGTTTTCTTTGTTTTGGCAGCTTGCATAGTCGGGTTTATGGTCTGCATTGATTACGATATAACCTGCGTTGATTATGTATTGTTTTTTATGCGGTACGAGGTGGTAGTTGTTGGTCAGGTCTTCAAAGGTCATGTATTCCTTGTAGTCTATATTACAGCTGTATTCGATGGTGTCTTTTGTATGTGTGATGTATTCCAAAGCTCCTTTGGGTATGGTTACCATCGAGCAGGCTGCCGTGAAGATACTGTCGTTTGCGGGATAGTAATAGTTATAGAACTCTCCGAGACAACCCTCAGGGTCATCTTCTATGAGTAAATGAACCTTACGGCTTAGGTCAATGCCGTTTTGTATTCTTTCATCATCGCTTTTTTTGTAGAGGTTGACCCATTTGAAATCAAAAGGCATTTTGTATTTTATGAAGTAACTCATTTCTCCGCTGCAAGAATGAGTATATGTTCCGGGGGTTCGCTTGATTATGAACTCCGACTCCTCCCGTGAAGCGAAGTAATTGAAAATCATTACGGCTCTGTCTCTTGCCAAGGAGGCATTCATTTCGTTTAATGGTTCGGCATCGTCATACGCTTCGATGGTCATTTTGTAGAACTTATTGTTCTTTTTGTCGAAAGCGATGGAATAAATACTGTCCAAAATGTTTAATCCTGTTTCTGTGTAGTAAGCCGATGAGGGTTCAAAACAGATGTATGCTTCTATTCTGTCAGGGTAAGGGTCAACGGGAGTTTGCGGCTTTTTGGTCGTACCTCGTTTCTTCTTCTCCGGTTGCGGAAGTATCATGAAATCACAACCATCGTTAGGAACATCGATAGTTTGTCCGTTAATTTCTTTTTCTCCGTTTGTTTGCGGATTTCTTCTGTTTGCGGTTTGAGCCGACAGCCCTATGGTGCATATTACGGCAAGGGTAAATATAATATTTCTCATCATGTTGCTGTTGTTATTCATTTATCAGGTCTTTGATTATGCTTTCTGTTGTAAATCCTTCTGCTTGGGCGGAATAATTCAGAACTATTCTATGCCTTAGAACCGGTACTGCCACGGCATTCACGTCTTCAATGTCGGGAGAATATTTGCCCGTCAAAGCGGCATGACATTTTGCTCCCATTATAAGGTATTGCGAAGCTCTCGGACCGGCTCCCCATGAAAGATATTTTTTTGCTTTTTCGTTATTCGGTAAACTTAGTCTGGTTTTGCCGACAAGTTTTACCACATACTCATAGACATTGTCGCTGACGGGTATGTCTCTCACAAGAGATTGTATGCTGAGAATGTCTTCCATGCTGAGTATTTGCCTTACTTCTGCCGTCTTACCGGTTGTGGTACGCTTCAATATGTCAACCTCTTCTTCAAATGACGGATAATCCAACCAAAGCATAAACATGAATCTATCCAACTGTGCTTCCGGTAAGGGATATGTTCCTTCTTGTTCTATGGGGTTTTGAGTTGCCAATACAAAGAAGGGTTCCGGTAATTTATGATTTACTCCGTTTATGGTAACGCTGTGTTCCTGCATTGCTTCCAATAAGGCTGCCTGCGTTTTAGGGGGAGTTCTGTTTATCTCGTCCGCCAATACTATATTGGAGAACACAGGTCCTTCGACAAATTCAAATGCTCTGTCTTTATTCAGGATTTCGCTGCCTGAAATATCGGAAGGCATAAGGTCGGGTGTGAATTGAATACGATTGAAACTCAATCCCAATGTTTTGGCAATGGTATTTACCAAGAGCGTTTTGGCTAAGCCGGGAACGCCGACCAAAAGGCAGTGTCCGGAAGAAAACATGGCAATCAATACTTGATTGATAATGGTTTCCTGCCCTACGACTACTTTGGCTATTTCCTTTTTCAGCTCATTGCATTTAGCAATTAAAGAGTCCAACAATTCGACTTCCGAAGACATATCAGTTTACTTTTTCAACCAGTTCAACTTAAATTCACAGGATTGATAGTCCGGTATTATTCTTATGTACGTTTTGGCTATCCTTTTCTCTGCCCATTCCTTGATTATATCCAATTTGCGAGAGCTTAGGGCAGACTCTTGTATTTTCCCGTAATCCTCCGTAAGGCTTACTTTGTGAGCAGGGATTTTTTTGTTGACTTTTATCAGTCGATAAGCGTTTGCCGATTCTGCTTTGAATAAGACAGGTTTTGTTATCTCGCCTTCGTTCATTGCATTGAAGTCAACTTTGTCGATATTGCTCATTGTCTCGTTTATTGCGTCCTTTGTGAACGAAGCTCCTGCGGTATATGGGTTTATTATCAAGCCTTGATTGATTTTAGATTCGTCATCGGAATATTTGACGATGGCATCTTCAAATGTAATCGTTCCTTTTTCAATCTCGCTTTTTATACTGTCCAATTCTTTTTTTGCTTCAAGAAGTTGTGCGTCCGAAACTTTGGGTTGCAATAGGATATGTCTGCAATTAACTTGGTTTCCTCGTCTTTCTATCATTTGTATGATATGAAAGCCATACTGAGTTTCTATCACAGGAGATATTTCCCCGTCTTGTAAAGCAAATGCTGCATTCTCAAATTCGCTGACCATATCTCCTCTTGAAAAGAATCCGAGTTCGCCTCCTTTCTTGGCAGAGCCGGGGTCTTCCGAATAAAGGGTGGCAAGGGTGGAAAATTTACTTCCTTTCAATATTCTGTCTCTGTAAGATTCAAGTCGTGCTTTCACAGCGGCTTTTTCTTCATCGGAAACTTTGGGTAATTTCACTATTTGTGAGAAAACATATTCGTCTTCTGTCATAGGCAGGCTGTCTTGCGGGATTGACTTATAGAAGTCGGCAACTTCTTGCGGTGTAATGGAAATGTCGCCTGTCAACTTGTTCTCTATTTGAGCTATCATTATGTTTTCTCTAATCATATCATTGTAGAATGAGCGTATTTCGCTTATGGACTTCTTCATCTGTCTTTCCAAATTTTCTTCGGAACCGTACATTCTGACCATATATTTGATTCTGTTGTCCATTTCCCTGTTAACCTCTTCATCGCTTACGTTGATGGAGTCCACTTCTGCCTGATGAAGCATGAGTTTATTTATAAGCATTCCCTCCAACAAATCACATCGAACCGTAAACGCATTCTCTATAATGCCATTGTTTGCTTTCTGTTGCAGAAATGCCGTTTCCAATTCCGATTCCTTAATCATATTTTGTCCGACAACGGCAATAACTCTATCTATTACCTGAGGACTTTCCTGCAAACTGCTTTGAGCATTAAGACTTTTGCAAAAGCAAAAAGCAAGGATTATAATCGGTGCAATGGGTGCGAATTTCGGCATTTTCATATCAATCATCTTATGCTTCTATAAACCTCTTGATTTATCTTGTAAGTATATTTGTTTCGTAAATCGTCTATCCATTCCTTTTCGAGCAGGCTTTGATAATCGGAAGTCGCCATTCCTTTACACTCTTCCAAGGTCTTTACTTCCGAAGAGACGAAACCGTGAAATACAAGTGCAATACTTCTTTTTGAAGCACTGATTGTATCTCTTATTACGCTGTTCTCTTTGAGCTCGGAATTATCCCAAACCAATTTATCGACAATCTTGTTATCTCCTTTCTCGAATTTGAACCATTTATGCGTAATACGCTTGTCTGCATCATTCTTTATCTTGAATGCTTTGGCTACTTTGTTGAACGTTTCTTCATCTCCCCAAGATTTTTTGACCGATTTATTCAAAACCTTTTCAAGAGTCTTGAGGTCTTTTTGTTCTGTATCGACAGACCACAAAGTAACCGATGCTCGCTTACCCCATTTGTATTTTTCTTTATTTGCTTCGTAGAAAGCTTTCAAGCCGATGGTATCTGTAATGGACTTATTCCAAATTATCTTATCTGTAATCGCAAAAATAAGTATGCCGTCTCTGAACTCGTCAATCGTTGCTTTCAAATCAGGATACTTATCCTCCAATTTGCTATCCGCATAACTGATAACCTGTTCCAATACAATATCTTTGTACACACGTTCCACAAATTCCGGAATATATTCAGGCGTTTGTTTCCTTTGATAAGTTTCTATTGCCTTTGCGAAATCGATAACGGTATAGGAATAATCCCCTATCCTGAATAATTCTTCCTTGTCGTCAAAGTCGGAAGGCACTTTCCATTTTCCCTCGAATACGGAATCGGTAACTATCTTTACTATTCCCTCCAAACGAGCTTTGTTTTCTTTAAAGCCATATTCCTGTTTGGATTTCTCAACGAAAGACTCGACAGTCTTATAGCTTCTTTCATCTTTTGAAATCCTTTCTTCGATAAAATGTTCCTGCTGTTCAAAACTTGGCAAAGGTCGATACGTCAAAGGCTTTACTATATGCCAACCGAGTTTTGATTTGAAAGGCTTTGAAAGCTGCTGCGGTTGCAAGTTCTTTAATTGCTCCACATACTCGACCGGAAGAGTGCTTACCCTTTGATTGGAAAGTATTCCGCCGGAAACCGATGAATATTTATCTTCCGAATATGCTTTTGCAATACTGTCAAAACTTATTCCGCTGTTCAAATCCTGCCATGCTTTATTTATCAGAGCCTCGGCTTCCTCTTCCGAGTGCTTATCAAGCCCAATCCAAATGTGAGCAATGTCCATGGTACTGCAAAATGCCGGAATACGCTCATGCAACTTTATTATATGATACCCGAAACGTGTTCTTATAGGCATGGAAACATCTCCTGTTTTCATGGAATAGCAAGCTGTTTCAAAAGGATAAATCATGCTCATGGAAGTAAAGTATCCCAATGAACCTTTATTGCCTTTTATTACCGTATGTGTGTTATCGTCAAGCCTGTCTCTTGCCGATGGGTCATCGGATAATTCTTCTGCCAATTTCCCGAAGTCCTCTCCTGCCAATGCACGCTTTCTTATCTTCAATGCTTCGTTATAGGCTGCCAACGTATCTTCCGGTGTGGCGTTCGCAGGTATGTTCACAAGTATGTGAGAGGCGTAAACTATTTCTTTTGCCCTGTCGTAAGCCTCTCTTACAAGTTGTTGGTTCACCGAAGCGTCATTAAGATAAGGGGCAACCAACTGTTCCCTGTAATGCTTTACTTCGTCCAAATAAGATTTTGCCGTATCCAATCCCAGTTCACGAGCTTGAGCAAGTTTCATTTTGTAATTGATGAACAATTCCAAGTAATCGTCCAATTCGCTTTGGGGTATAATGCTATCTTTTGAAAGAGAATTTTTCTTGAACATACGAACAAACTCTCCTTTCGACACTTTCTCTCCTGCAACTTCCAATACAATATCATTATCGGTTTGAGAGAACACAGCCGATTGCAAAAGTACGGCTGCAAGGCACAGTAACAAGCGTTTCATGGTATGATATTAACGTGAATAATTAGGAGCTTCTTTTGTGATGGTTATATCATGCGGGTGGCTTTCGGCATAACCTGCAGCTGTTATTTTTATAAACTTGGCTTTTCTCAACTTCTCTATATTTTCGCTTCCGGTATATCCCATTCCTGCCTTCAATCCTCCGACCATTTGATAAATTACTTCGCTTACAGTACCCTTATATGGCACTCTTCCCACGATACCTTCCGGCACCAATTTCTTTATATCGTCTTCCATATCTTGGAAATACCTGTCTTTCGAGCCTTGCTGCATGGCATCAAGCGACCCCATGCCTCTATATGACTTAAACTTACGACCTTCAAAGATTATGGTATCTCCCGGGCTCTCTTCCACGCCGGCAAGTAACGAACCTGCCATAATGGTGCTTGCTCCGGCAGCCAACGCTTTGACTATGTCTCCGGAGTATCGGATACCTCCATCGGCAATCACAGGCACATTTCTTCCCTCCAAGGCCTTGGCTACATCATATACCGCAGAAAGTTGCGGAACTCCTATTCCTGCCATTACTCTGGTAGTGCAGATACTTCCGGGTCCTATTCCGACCTTTACAGCATCTGCTCCTGCCTCTGCCAATGCCAAAGCAGCCTCTGCCGTTGCTATATTGCCGCAAACAACATCCACATCGGAATATTTGGCTTTCACTCTCTTCAAAGTATCTATCACATTCTTGGAATGTCCATGAGCGGTATCGACAACTATTGCATCTGCACCGGCTGCAACCACTGCCGCAATTCTGTCGTCCATATCTCTTGTAACACCTATACCCGCAGCCACTCTCAACCTTCCCAATTTATCTTTGCAGGCATTGGGGCGTTCTTTCAATTTTATGATGTCCCTATATGTTATCAAGCCCACTAACTTTCCCGATTTGTCTATCACAGGAAGTTTCTCTATTCTGTGAGCCTGCAATATATCGGCAGCTTGTTCAAAGTCTGTACCGCAAGGAGCAGAGATAACTTGCTTTGTCATGACCTCAACTATGGGTCTGTTTATATCTCTTTCAAATCTCAAATCCCTGTTTGTAACAATGCCTATAAGCCTACCCTCCACATCGACAACGGGAATGCCGCCTATGGAAAACTCTTTCATCATTCGCAAAGCGTCCTTCACCAAAGCCTCTTTTCCCAAAGTTATAGGGTCGGAAATCATTCCGTTCTCTGCTCTCTTGACTTTCGAGACTTCCGAGGCTTGTTTTTCTATTGACATGTTCTTATGCAAGACACCTATACCTCCCTCCTGAGCCATCGCTATTGCCAATTTGGCTTCGGTAACCGTATCCATGGCTGCGGACACTATCGGTATATTAACCGCAATATTACGACTGAACATGGAATTAACCTTAACGTCTCTCGGAATTATTTCCGAATAAGCGGGAACCAAAAGCACGTCATCATAGGTCAGTCCCTCGCCCACAAACTTGTTAGAATCTGAAAACATCGCAAAATAAATTTGCGTGCAAAGATAAGAATAAAAACGCTTACGAACAAATTTCAAAGCGAAAAGCATTTTCAAGGAGTCTGATTGCAAACGGAAAGCCTGTGATTTTCCATGTAAAGCGACTGAAATTCATTCCGAAATCCGCACTCCTCCAAGCTCTTTCGGTCTTTTACCCGAGGGCTGTTCCTTATCTCTTGCTCCAAACGCTTGGCGAGAGAATTGCAAAGAAAGCGTATATCTCCAATCTGCCTATCAGCATGAGAGTTATGATAAGATATTTGGACAGACTTGTCAAGTCGTTATAAGAGAAGCCGTCGGCAAGGGAACCCATTACCGGTCCGATATTGCTTATGGAGGCTGCCGAAAGTGCAAAAGCGTGAGTGAAATCGTTGCCTGCCATGGTAAGCCCGATAACTCCGAAAAGGAAAATCACGAAAAAGAGAAAGAAAAAGCCGAAGACAAGACTGACCGAACTGTCTCGCAAGGCTTTGTTGTTGTATCGTACGGGTATTATCGCCCGAGGGTGGAATACTCTCTTCATCGCAACGGGTATGTATTTCAAAAGAATGACGGCTCGAATGATTTTCAAACCTGTGGAAGAGGAAGCGGAACAGCCTCCTATGAACATTAGCAATACAAGTCCGGCTGAAACAAAAATGCCGAGATTATGGGCTTTCAAGTCGAAGCCTGTGCTGCTCAAAGTGGAGGCAACGTAGAAGAATGATGTCTTTACGCTTTGTAAGAAATCCATATTGCTGCGTGAAAGGAAGTAAAGTGAAAAGCCTATACCGAAAGCAAGTGTCATAAGGCAATACATTCGCAGTTGTTCATCGTGAAAGACTCTTCTCCACTTGCCTCTTACAAACCATATCAACAAAAAGTAACTTATGCCGGAGAGAAACATGAATACCATGATAACGATTTGCGAATAATCCGAATAAGTACCTATATTACCGTCGGAAACAGAGAAACCGCCCGTGGAAATGGTGGAAAAACTGTGACAGATTGCCTCAAAGAAATTCATCTCACCAAGAGTCAGCAGAGTACAGCAAAGAATGGTGAAAGCGGTATAAATGCCGAATATTCTGTAAACGGTACTCTTTATGTGCGGACGTTCTTTTTCTTTCTCTATGGAGTTGAACTCTGCATTGAAAAGGTTTTTTGAACCATCAGGAAAGTTCCTGACGAAAATAATTACAAGCATCGCAAAACCCAAGCCCCCTATCCATTGAGTGAGTGAACGATAAAACAACAGACCTTTTGGAACGGAGGCAATATTTCCTATTATGCTCGCTCCGGTTGTGGTATATCCGGAATAGGATTCAAAAAGTGAATTGACAAAAGAGAATTTGCCCAAAGTAAACATATAGGGTAATGCACCCAAAAGAGGAACGATAAGCCACATAAGCCCGACTATCAGACGTCCGTCCTTTTTCGATATCTGCGAAGTGAAATTTTTGTTCTTGTATGCGGTGAAGGCTCCGAGCATAAACATGACGGGACTTGCCAAAAGGAAGAAAAGTCGTTCCTTTTCGCCGTATATACAACTCACTACGCCGGAAATAAGAAAAGCAAAGCCCAAGAGCAGCATATTGTTGCCCAAAACGTAAAGAAAAATTCCTCTGTTGAGATTGCTTTTCGGCAGTCGCATTTGTTTCGACTTAGTTGAAGAGTTTCATAAGTTTGTTCGCCGATTCCGGTATGGTAAATGCCACAACCTTGTCGCCGGCTTGTATCTGCACATTGCCCCTTGCAATGTATGCAACATTGTTTCTGATAACTCCGCCTATGTTTACGCCCTGCGGCAAATCCAATCGCATTATTTGTTTCCTTGTTATCGGAGAACCATCCTTGACAAGCACCTCGATAACCTCGGCATCTATTCCCGACAACCACTTGCTCGACGTTACGTCCGCCCCAAGGGTGAAACGTGCAATATAACTTGCGGTTATCAGTTTCTTGTTTATAATGGTGTCTATGCCTATCTCCTGCGATACATCTATGTAACTGACATTCTCAACCAAAGCAATGGTTTTCTTGACCCCTTGTTTGTGGGCATGAAGGCATGAAAGTATATTGGTTTCCGTACTTCCGCTTACGGCAATGAAAGCGTCCGTTTCCCTTATTCCCTCGTCCATCAACAGAGATATATCATTGCCGTCGCCGTTTATTATCATGGTTCTGTTCAAGTCGTCAACGAGTTGGAAACAACGTTCTTTGTCTTTCTCAATCAGCTTGAGGTTCATGTCGTTTTGCAGATTCATTGCGGTACGTCTGCCGATACGTCCCCCGCCAAGTATCATGGCATTCTTTATAAGGTAATCCCTTTTACCTCCAAGCTCTTTTATCAACTCTATACTTGAAGGCTTGGCTATCAAATAGACCAAATCGTCTTTTTGATAGGAGTCCGACCCTACCGGAATAATGGTTCTGCCTTTGCGAATGATACAAATCGCTCTTGCCTCCAACTCGGGATACATTATTGCGACCTCTGCCATTGTCTTTCCGATTATAACAGCCTTTGAATCCAAACGCATCATATATACAGAAAGCAATCCGTTGGAGAAATCGAATATCTCGGTTGCGGTATTCCTTGTCAGCAGATTGGTTATCTCCTTTGCCGCAATTCTCTCGGGACAAACCAGTTCATCGACCCCCATTCCCTTGAACATATTTCTGTTGGCTTCGTTCAGATACTCTATGGAGTTCACCCTTGCTATGCATCGCTTGGCACCAAGCCTTTTGCCAAGGATACATGTCATGAGATTGATACTCTCCTCCCGCAGAACGGCAATCAAAAGGTCGCAAGAACTAATGCCGGCTTCTTTCAAGGTTTCCATGGAAGTGGAATTGCCGGCTATGGTAAGCAAATCCGAATCGCTCTGCAACATATTCAATAAATCGGAGTGGGGATCCACCACTGTGATGTTGTGCCTTATTTTTGAGAGAGTGCGAGCCAAATGAAATCCGACTTCACCATCTCCCGCTATAATGATGTCCATATCAAATGAAACTGTTTTATCTTATCTTGATGACAAATCAATCGGCAAAGGTAGTTCTTTTCCGTAAACCATGAACCTTGCAAGCAGGCTTTTGATTTTGCTTTCATTTTTACGAAACGCCGATTCGTTGCAACTAAAAGGGCGTTTCGTAAAAATAAAAGGGCGTTTTAATTTCCCGAAACGGCGTTTCGTTTTCGGCTTTATAAAGCATTGATTTCCACTATCCGTTTATGCTTAGAATTGAAGGATTTTCCTTGCCGACTTTCTTGGGCAATTTCTTCACTACTTCGGAATAGCTGTGGCGTATGAGGCTCTTTATGAAATCGTCCGTCAGCATGCCGTGAGTGTTTATTTGATTCCAATACTTCTTGTTCATGTGCCATGCTCCGGTAATCTCGGAATATTTGTCTCGTAATTCCAATGCTCGTTCGGGATCGCACTTCAAAACGAACCAATCGATGTTTTCAAGGTCTGTCATGGCAAATATCTTCCCCATTATGCGGAAAGCCAAAGTCGTTTCGTCGAAAGGAAAATCTTCCGTAACCAAGGGAAGAGACAGACAGTAATCACGTATGCTTTCTATATTCATTTCATTCGACCTTATCTACATCATGTCCTGCTGCTTCGCAAAATCCATATAGGATTTCGAGAATTTAAGAGCGTCTTCTTTTGTGTAACGAACCTCCGTAAAGACTTTGGCAAGATTTTCCTGCTTTGACTCCTTGATGTATCCCTGTATCTGCGGCAGTTTTTCAAAGTCGGAGTACAGTTCTTCCAAACGTCGGGAATCATAATCCCTGTATTGCTCTTCGTGAACAACAGCCTCCAAAGGCAAACGCTCTGTCAAAGGAGGACATTCGGCAGGATAGCCGAGAGTTATGGTGGTTACGGGGATTACATGCTCGGGTAATGCAAGCAAGTCGGCAATCGGTTGAGCCATATAAGTAACCGTACCCAAGAAACAAGCACCCAAGCCCATGCTTTCGGCAGCCGTAACCATTGCTTGCGAACAAATAGTTGCATCGACCGTCGATACCTGAAACCAAAGAAAGTTATTATATCCGGCAACGGCTCCGCGCAATTCGCAATACTTGTGAAAACGATTTACGTCTGCACAAACAGTAAGCACAACAGCCGCTTCGGAGACTTGTTGCTGGTTGAAATGTAATTTGCGAAGGGCTTCCTTTCTTTCCTTTTGCCTTGTAAGTATTATGGAATACAGCTGCATATTGCCGCAGTTGGAAGCTCTTATTCCGGCTTGCAGGATTCTTTTCAAATCTTCCTCTTTGATTTCCTGATTTGTATATCTTCTTATTGTACGACGCGACAATAATTCTTTCAAATTCTCTTCTGCCATGATTATTCTCCTTTCTTTTGTGTCCTTAATGCTTGTTGCAAATGCAAAAATACGAATAAAGTACTAAAGTGCCTTGCATAGTAAGAACAAACAAAGCGTTCGAGTGTTTAATATGAGTAAACGGAACGACTTCACGAAATAATGTTCCGTCATTGTATCATTAAAATTATTCATCAATGAAAAAAACAGTATTATTCATGCTTTTTGCAATCTCTGTTCTTGCATTCGGCAGAGCAGAAGCCTGCACCGGCATCACATTGCGGACAACCAAAGGTCAAATAGTAACAGCCAGAACCATAGAGTGGGCATACACTCCTTTGAACGGCATGTACACCGTTATGCCGAGAGGTTATACGCAACGTTCCTTTCTTCCCGACGGCTTGAAAGAGGGAATGGAATTTACTTCACGCTATGGCTATGTGGGCATTGCGGTGGAACAGGCAGAGTTTGTTATGGAAGGCATAAACGAAGCCGGACTTTCGGCAGGTCTTTTCTATTTCCCCGACTATGGCGAGTACGAAGACTATGACAGAACGAAGAAAAACAAAACAATAAGCGATTTTCAGCTTGTCTCGTGGATACTTGCGAATTTCAAAACGGTAGATGAAGTGAAAACGGCAATGAAAGACATACATATCGCCTCGATAGACCAACGCAGTTCAACCGTACATTGGCGGGTAACCGAAGAATCGGGAAGGCAAATCGTCATGGAAATAGTAGGAAAGCAAGTCCTATTCCATGAGAACGAACTCGGAGTATTGACAAACTCACCAAGTTTCGATTGGCATTTGACAAACCTGAACAATTACATCAATTTATTTGCCGGCTCTGCCGAAAACAAGAAAATGAACAATATTACGCTTCACCCATTCGGTGCAGGCAGCGGACTGCTCGGACTGCCGGGAGACATGACCCCTCCCTCACGTTTCATAAGAGCCGCCTTCTTTCAGGTGAATGCACCACAGTTGGAATCCAATGAAGCAACAGTCTTCCAAGCCTTTCATATACTGAATAATTTCGATATCCCGATAGGAATACAATTCGCAAACAAGGAAGAAATTCCTCCGATAACAAGTGCAACACAGTTTACCATAGCAAGCGATTTGGCAAACCGACGGATTTATTACAGAACTGTTTACAACAGCGAGCTGAGGTGCATAGACCTGAAAACCATACGCTTCGACAAAGTGAAATTCAAAGCGGAACCCTTGGACGAAACCCGAATGCAAAGCGTAAAAAACATAGTTGTAAAGTAAAAATCATATGGCATTCGGCTCTTTCGGAAGAGCCGAATGCCATATGATTTTTGAGGTGATGCTGATTTCTCAGAGAAAAAAACGGAAATAAATGTTGGACGGTTCGGATTTCTTTTATATCTTTGCAGCGTTAAAATAGTATGTATTTAAATTAAAAAGAGATGAAG
>OQWE01000424.1_pt1 | contig 14598 bp, 10 predicted proteins | sample 1691591 | NCBI WGS metagenome assembly OQWE01 (sample SAMN03418265, study PRJEB22391) | human gut metagenome | biome: human-gut; feature: organic feature; material: feces | host: Homo sapiens | place: Tanzania | collected 2013-01
GGGTGCCGGACAGCTACGAGATGCCGCGCGACGTCTTCGACCTGACGGCCAGCAAGCGCTTTGGTCCGCTGGAGATCAAACTCGCCATCAGAGACTTCCTCAATCAGCAGGTCACGTTCAAGCAGTTTTCCGATGTGATGGTGCAGGGCGAGGGCCGCCGTATAGAGCAGGTGACGCGCCGCTACCGTCCAGGAATGAACCTCAATTTCTTGGCCACTCTCACACTTTGATCTCTCCCCGGAGATGCGTGGGCGCCAAAGGCCACTGTATCAGCAAAAAAAACAATGTAAAGTCAACAAGTGGGGTGGGCGCAAGCCCGCTTACACAACACAACAACTAATTACAACAAAACAATGATGAAAACAAGCAAGATGATTGTCGGATGCCTCGGCATCCTCGCTCTCTCGGCCACGCTGACGGCGTGTAGTGATGATGACAATGACAGCCCTGTCACGCCACCAGATTCTAGCGTCTCTTACGTCTGGGGCACGGATGGTGGCTTCAAGTCGTGCGACCATGTGCTCTTCGATGCAGAAGGCAAGGAGGCTCCCGAGGGCAAGGTCATCGGCAACGGCGACCAAAACTTTGTCTTCAAGGGTCAGCAGACGCTCGCCAAAGGCACTTATCTGCTGCGAGGCTGGGTCTATGTGGCCAGCGGATCTACACTGACCATTCCTGCTGGCACTATCGTCAAGGGCGACAAGGAAACCAAGGCGGCTATTATCGTGGAGCCCGGTGGCAAACTCATTGCCAAGGGTACGGCCACAGAACCGATCGTCTTCACCTCGGAGCAGGCTCCTGGCAGCCGTCGCCCTGGCGACTGGGGTGGTGTGATCGTCTGTGGCAAGGCTCCCAACAAAAATGGCGTGCTCGCCCAGCAGATAGAGGGAGGTCCGCGTACGAAGCATGGTGGCACCGACGCCAACGACAACTCGGGTGTGTTGCAGTATGTCCGCATCGAGTTTGCTGGCTATCCCTTCAAGAAGGACCAGGAGATCAACGGTCTCACCCTTGGTTCGGTGGGTGCTGGAACGACGGTTGACCACGTGCAGGTCAGCTATAGCAACGACGACTCTTTCGAGTGGTTTGGTGGCACGGTCAATTGCAAGTACCTCATCGCCTATCATGGTTGGGATGACGACTTCGACACCGATAATGGCTATTCGGGCAACGTGCAGTTTGGTCTCAGCGTCCGCGACTCGCGTATAGCCGATGCCTCGCAGAGCAATGGTTTCGAGAGCGACAACAACGCCGAGGGTTCTACAGCCGAGCCCTTCACTTCTGCCACCTTCTCCAACATGACGTTCCTGGGGCCGAAGGTCTTCGATGCCAACTTCCAGAACACTACCGACTATCTCGATGGTGGCAAGATGAACCCGGGCAACGGTTCTTCCACGGGCCGCTTCCAGGCAGGAATGCACCTGCGCCGCAACACGCGTCTCAATTGCTACAACAGTGTCGTAGCAGGATGGCCTATTGGTCTTATACTCGACAGCGAGAAGGGCAACACGCAGAAGGCCGCTACCGATGGTCTGCTTCAGCTCCACCGCATCGTCTTTGCTGGTACGGACATTACGGGATCTGACTTTAACAAAGTCTATAAGGACGAACTCTACAACTATCAGTCCAAGACGACTGACCCTTCGAAGAAGTCTTTCTCCAGTACGTTCTTCCTCCTCCCGGCCAACGGCAACAAGGTTGTTGATCAATGGGTGGCACGCTCTTGGCAGGGCATTCAGTCCATCATTGCTGCCAGCACCTCGGTGGGTGGCGCTCTCCAGGGATCGTTTGCCGAACTCCAGTCCAACAACTGGTTTGACAAGTCTGCTACCTTCGTAGGTGCCTTCCGCGACGCTTCCGATGACTGGACGGCAGGTTGGGCCAATTTCGATCCCGAAAACACGATATACTAAAAAGATCTTGAAAGTGTTCAGGATGACTTATTTTCCCCAATAGATTGAGTTGTTTCTTAGGTAAGAAGAAAAGGGCTGAGCATAGCGCGTTTGTGACTACGGGTCATGGATCGCTATTGTTCAGCTTTTTTTGTATCCTGTTTTTTTGACTTCTTTTCCATCTTATCAGTTCCTTTTTGTGGAGTTGGAAAGCCGAGTGTTCTTTCAAGTCATGTTCTTTCTTAATCTGGGTGCGTTCGGAAGGTGTACCGGCATAACCTTTGTTGGTTCTATGATGATCCCAGTGTGCCATAATCTCAGGCGATACGCCAATAAGGTATTTAAGGTATCGCCACCGATGGGAAAGGAACTATGGGCTGGTGTCACGGCTTCAAACTGCATCTTGCGTGCAATGACAGAAGCGAGATTATAGCCTTTGTCCTTACAAGCGCAAATGTCAGCGACAAGGATCCGAATGTGCTTAAGGTTCTTGCTAAACGTTTGTATGGCAAGCTGTTCGCTGACAAAGGCTACATTTCGCAGAAGCTGTTTGACTTCCTCTTTGAGGATGGAATACAGCTGGTGACAGGGTTGCGCGTAAACATGAAAAACAAGCTGATGCCGTTCTATGACAGAATGATGCTGCGCAAGAGATACATTATCGAAACCATTAACGACATGCTGAAGAATACGGCACAGATTGTACACTCACGCCATAGATCTGTAAGCAACTTTATCATGAACCTTATTTCTGCCTTGGGAGCATATTGTTTCTTTGACAACAAGCCAAAGGCATTGCAAGGATACTGCATCGAAGACACCAAACAGCTGTCACTATTCTAAGGGCAAAACAACTTCTTTCAACCTTCTGTTATTACCCACTCTTAATGGTATGGGGAGGTGGCGTATTCACGCTGCATTTATATTGTATAAAACACTCGGTTATCCCGAACTGGGGTATATCTTATCGACATAGCTCATACGCCTTAGCGTCTGAAGCCTTCCGCTCTTTGCAGAGTCTGCTAACAACTTTTTGTATTCATCTATGGTGATGTATGGATGACTTGATGCCATCTCTGCTATATGCTTGAACTCTGTTCGGTAGAGATAGGCATTGTCTTTACTCGTTTGCTCCTCAATATACTTAAGCAACGGCTTAATGTCAGAGCCCGCTATATCTTTTATATTCATAGGCGTAGTAGTATTACGCCTGCAAAAATAAAAATTTAATGCGAACTTTTATCGCCTGATTGGCTAATAACCATTAGCATCGGCGGCAAAAAGTTCGCATTAAATAAAAGTTCGCATAACACACCACCGTACGTGCGGTTCCGCATACGGCGGTTCCTATTTTGGATACCATTCGAGATACGCATCCATTAAAGTAGCATACCCTGCCGCCGCTCTCCTTCAGTAAACGCTGGCTGCGCCAGTCAGAATGCCAGCTTTGCAGGTGGGGAGAAGCATAATACCCCTAACTTGTCAGTTAAGTAGCAAAGAATGCCACACCGTTAATTGATAACAGCGGATGCCAAAGTCCATAAACAGACCCTGATGGATATATTCTTGTATTCATTGTTATATTGTGTATCTATTTTCGGCCGCAATGATTGTTCAAACGAGAGCAAAGCCGAGCTTGCTTGAGCAATGTAGAGTGTAGCCAATCTTCACATTTTCTCGTTTGCAAAGGTACGGCAATAATCTCTGCAACACAGTTGCAGAGATTGCTTCAGCACTTGTATTCGGACAAAAGGTGAAAAGCCTTTTCACCTCTTGTCTTTAATAAACCGTAAAGACTGAATAAACGTAGCGTTTTTCCTTGCCATTTATTTCTATCTCCCTGCCCAAGCGGTATTCGCCAGGAGAGAAATCTTTCTCGTAGTCCTCGCTTCGCAGAGGAATATTTATGTCATAGCTTCCGCCGTTGCCAATATTCACCGCCAACAGGGTGACTGAATACAACGCTCCGCCCTTGCTCCTTTCCCTGTGTTCAAAGGGTATCCAATTTTCGCCAATCTTTTTCTCAACAACCCTTTTGCCTTTTAGCGAAATTGATGAACACTTAGTGTTGTTGACAATCTTGGCAGACACAATGGTGTCAACGGGTGCCTTGAAACGATTTGCAGACAATTCCATCATGATGCTGTCACCGCTATCGCTGTGCAAACTGTCACTCAGAGCCACCGCAACGGAATCGTTGCCGTTTGAGCCAGTGGCTTGTGTGGAGCATCCTGTAAAAGAGCTACATATGGACAATGTTAATATACATATCAGATTTCTCATACGTTCAATACCTTTTAAGATTCAATGCTTTCAAAACGTTATCCGCCTTAGAGTAGATGAGATAGTTCTTTCCCATTTTCTCAGGGTATCCATATACGACACCGACTGTCAAGCGTGTATTATACTTCGATATATAGGTGTATACAATTCCACCGCTATCTCCTCCATCTGCGGTACATTTCACAAGTGTCATATCAGAGAATGTCGCCGTTTTGTCTCCAGACAGAACAGTACAATCTATATCCTGTATATAACCACCTGTGCGTTTCGTTGTTGCGCCATATTTGTTCACGTATGTCCCTTCTCCTGGTTTGTTTGTCGTCGTCGAGAGAACACTGCTTGAACTGCCACCAATATAATTGTTGATGTTGAATTCATCCAAATAGCCGCATGGAATAAAAGAAGCTTCGGCATTTCCTGTTGAGACAATTCGGGAAGAACAAATGCCAAAAGGATTGAAATCTTTATCATAACAGTATTGCCCAACGCTGACCACATGCCCTGCGGTCACTAATCCACAACGTTTTTGTCCAGAAGTCTCTTGGGCGCGAAATGCGAATGTGCCGTAGATAGGTTTATCATCTGACATTGAAATAAGACACGTATCACCTGCGCCAATAGGAAATTTAGATATTGTAGCCAATGTTGTGTAAGAGCGCGTATTAACAAGCTGTGTGGAAAGGCAAGGATTATCTGTATTGATTTTTCCCATGTTTGTGAACACTACAGCAGGGTTATCGTAAAAATTTTTAAACTCCTTTATTCTTGATTGAGAACAATCGGCAAGATAAACTACAACAGCGTTGTTTTTCTGACTGATACCGATGGCTGTTAAGTTACTTTTCAAACTTGTGCTCATTTCAGCATATTTTGAATACAGATGTGACTTTATATTTTTCAACTCTTGCAATGAATACACACATCGTTTAAATTTCAACAGAGAACTATTTACGAGGGATTTTATCCTGTTAACACCACTAACGGAATCCCCCTTTATTGAAATGGTCAAAAATCCATCTTTTTCGATGAAAGAACCACCATAGTAGTCTGGATAGCTGTCCTCACCATCCACAGATCTCGTGGCAACCTTAATTTTTGCAAGCAAACTGGCGTTTATCTCGTTAGCTTCTTCCTGACAGTCGGAAGGCACTTCTTGAAGTAAAACGTAAGATTGATTTTGACTTTCATCTATAGCCGTTACGTCTGTATAGTTATCAGAACTGTCAAAATCATCATCCTTATTGCAACCAACGATTGTAATAACGCCCCAACACAAACAAAAATAAAATATAAATTTCTTCATACGCATAATATTTAAGGATTTCTATTATAAAATATTACAAATTTAAGAACATAAACAGTTTGTTGTTTGTTTCATTAACCATAATTAATAAATTTAACATTACAGTTCTTAAGTGACTTGATGCTTCATCACCATGTTGTTGAGGTGTCAATGGAGAGCACCAGCGTCTACTGGATTCCAATATGGCGTGTGCTGTCTCCACACTTCAAGCTGAATCTTGCTAATCCCAGCTCCCTGATCGCAAGAGTGACGTGAAGGATGCGCAGTGGATTGCCGAGTGTACGATGAAGGAGCTTATACGCGGCAGCTTCGTACCTCCTGAGACAATCCAACAGCTGCGTCAGTACGACTGCCGTATATTCGACCTCAACGAGGAGATAGTAAGAAAGCTGTCAAAACTTGATGCCGTGCTGCAACGCTGCAACATACGTCTGAGCAACTACTTCCCATTCTATCTACGTTAATTTTTGTTATCTCTTGCTAGTAGAATTGTGTTTTGGTACGTTATTGTTTCTGATTTGTTTCTTTTGGGGTTTTACTGCTTTAAATGGTGTTGTGTTTCAAGTAGTTACATCAAATCAGCAGAATATCAAGAAGAAGATTATGATGGTTGTAGGCGCATGTATCTTCCTCGTTGCTGCAGCTCAGGCTCTGCCTTTGTTCTTCGGTCTCTAATCTATCGTTCAAGCAATAGGAATACATCATGTCAGTAGAAGTAAACGAAAATCAATATGTGAGCTATCCCATATTCAAGGGTCTCCAGAAGCCACTTGAATTTATGGGATTCCAGGGACGCTACATCACCTGGGCAGCCTGTGCCATTGGTGGAGCCATCCTCGGCTTCATCATAGCATATTGCATCCTTGGTTTTGTAGTAGGTCTCGTGGTTCTTGCTGTTTCACTCAGCTCTGGAGCAGCCCTTATATTCTTCAAGCAGAAGAAGGGTTTGCACACAAAGAAGGAGGAGCATGGTGTGTTCGTCTATGCTTGTTCGCATAGAATGTAATCAAACAAAATTCAAATGTAAACAAATGAGCAAGTGTGTTGAAATCTGAATAGTGTTAATCGGTAGGCTCACCCTCTCACAAGGATGGGCCTACCTTTATTTATACTTATCAAAATGAAAGATTTGACAATCGTTATAAATACAGAAATAGGTGCTCGATATGTGATTATGCCATCAGAGTTCTTGGTTTCCATTGCCCAAGCCAATGAGCTCATCTTTGTATGCTTCCATGAAATAGGCACCGGCAAACTTCTTCATACTGTCTTTCTCTTCGTAGAAGAAGATGAAGAAAATCATATTCGTGGGTTCAGTAACTACTCGAAGAAAGGTCAAAAACAGATACTCGATGATATGAGAGATTTCATAATAAACTTCAGGACCAGTCTCTCTTCCTGCCTTTGGGCAACAGGAAGGTGAAGAAGGTATTCGACTTTGTGAGCAAGAAACCGCTCAAGATGCAGAAATGCAATGGTGGAATCATCCTCGACTTAGGCGCCATTCCTACTGAAATCGACAAGGTTGTGGAAATCCAACTGTAATATATCACATCTGTCATCGTTGCGCCTATATATATAATAAGGTGTAGCGATGATGGCATAAGACTGAAATTAATTTCAATGATGAAATATTTGAGAGATTACCTGATAGTAGCTGGTCTGCTGCTATCGTCAACTGCGTTTTCTCAGACTCCAGGTGGGGCAGATATTCCAGTGAGTGCGAGTCATTACAAAACGTATCATGGCGACGGCATTGACGACGTGCTGCAGTATGTGCCCATGGCTTCGGTCTTCGGGCTGAAACTGCTGGGTGTAGAGGCGGAGAGTTCCTGGAAGCGCAGACTGACGGTTTCGGTCGTGTCTTTCGGACTGAATGCCGGAGTCACCTATGCTCTGAAACATACCATTCATAAAATGCGTCCCGATGGAACTGACAATCGCTCTTTTCCATCGGGCCATACCTCTATCGCCTTTTGTGGCGCCACCAATCTGATGCACGAATACCGCAAGATTTCTCCCTGGATAGGCGTAGCTGGGTATGCATTAGCTACGGGAGTGGCGGTAGATAGAATCCGCCGCAACCGCCATCATTGGGGTGATGTCGTGGCCGGTGCTGCCATCGGAGTGGCTTCGGCAGAGGCGGGTTATCTGATAGGTGATCTGATTTTGGGCAAAAAGAAGAGAAATGGTGGAGAAAATGTTAGAGAAAGCCAGAATCATCTAAATTCCACAACAGACAACGATGGCCATATCAGCGAAAAAAGTACGACTGATAAGTTTGATAATATCAGCCTTTCAGTTTCTCCCGTAGGTTTGGCTTTCGCTATGAAATTATAAGGAGTCATATTGATAATCAAGATTAAGAAATCGAATATAAACAAGAAAAACGATGAATGATAAACATCATTTTATAAGCAAGAAAGGCATGATGGCACTCACTTTCAGTGCCGCCTTGTGTGCCTCTATGACAGCTCAGGCTGAAACTATCGAGGTGAAGAAGTTCAAGTATGCAGGTCCTTTTTCTGTCAGTCTTCCGTGGATGGCGGATAGCGTAGATATTAAGGGAGAAAAGTTTGCGATGGAAAAACTGTTGGATTCCCCGCTGTCCTTTGCTTCTTTCAATCAGGGAAAAGAGGTTTCTTCCTTGAATCAGGGAAAACTTTCAATTTTGAATCAGGGGAATACGGGTTCTTCTTTATCTTCCGGAAAAACTCAGAATGTCCTGAATTTAGCTTCTTTCAGCCTCTCCAATGAGCGCCGGATGAAAGTGATGATTTCTGTGGAGGGTGTCAGCGAGTATCGTCTTTTTGTGGATGGCGAGCCTTTGAAGGGAAATGGAAACCAGTTTGAGACAGTTCTGTTGCCTTCTTCTCATCAGGTTGTGATCAAATATCTGGCTGCAAAAGATGATGCGAAGGTTCTGGTAAAAACCGGAAATGATCTGACTGCTAAGTCTTCTGAATATTCTCTGAAAATTGATGTTCCTTCAGCTTCTTCCAAGCGCGCATACAATATTTATGATGTGATCTGTGCGCCTAACTATTCAAGTGTATCGCTTTCTCCGAATGGAAAATTCGTGATTGTGCGCAAAACCTGGGTGGACCGTCAGGGCAATAACCACAGTATCAATGAGGTGAGGAATTATCAGACTGGCAAGGTGCTTGCTTCTTTCCAGGAAAACGTGAAGTGGATGCCTCGCAGCAATAAAATGTATTTCGTGCAGAAGAATAGTGAAAGCGCTATCGAGGCTAATGGTAATGCCGCAGCTGGCTCCGCACTCTCTTATGAAACTGAAAGCTCCAGTCAGCAGCTGGTAACTGTCAATCCGCTGACGATGGAACGTGAGGTTTGGGCAACAAATATTCCGGAAGGCTTCTTCCAGTTTACTCCCGACGAGAAATCGCTGATTTATACGATTACTACGGAGGGCAGAAAGAAAGATGCACAGGTTTATGACATCAAGGAACCGGACGACCGTCAACCGGGCTGGCGCAATCGCTCCAATCTCGCAAAATATGATTTGGCATCCGGCATTTTCCAGCCTATCACCTTCGGTTATCACAACATCTATCTCAATGATATTTCTGCCGATTCACGCTATCTGCTTATCGGCAAGAGTGAGGACCGTCTCACCAAGCGACCAACTACTCTGACCTCGCTCTACAAACTGGATCTCCAAACCCTTCAGGCTGAAACCTTGGTGGATAAGGGTGAGTTTATCAATAGCGCCCTGTTCTCTCCAGACGGCAAGTCGATTCTTGTAAGTGCTTCTCCAGAGGCATTTGACGGTATCGGCAAGAATGTGGAAGAAGGTCAGATTCCGAGCATGATAGATACGCAACTTTATCTCATGTCTGCCTCGTCAAAGGAGGCTCAGCAGGTGCGTCCGCTCACCAAGGATTTCGATCCGAATGTGCTGAATGTAGTCTGGAGCAAGGTGGATGGAAACATCTATTTTACGGCTGAAGACAAGGACTGCGTGCATCTTTTCCAACTGAATCCGAAATCTGGAAAATTTGCCCTGTTGAAGTCGCCTGAAGAGTATATCAAGTCCTTCTCCCTGGCATCTTCTGCTGCCGAAATGGCTTTTTCAGGACAGAGTGCATCCAATGCCGACCGCCTCTACAGGATGAATACCAAGGCGCAGAAAGCACAGGTGATAGACGACCTCAGTGCCCGCGAATTGAAAGATGTCCAGTTGGGCGAATGCAAGGCGTGGAATTATGTCAACGCAAAGGGCGACACCATTTGCTGCCGCTATTATCTACCGCCTCATTTTGATGCAGCCAAGAAATATCCGATGGTAGTCAACTATTATGGAGGTTGCAGTCCTACGAGTCGTATGTTCCAGAGCCGCTATCCGCATCATGTCTATGCAGCCATGGGATATGTGGTACTGGTGGTCAATCCAAGCGGAGCCACCGGTTTCGGACAGAAGTTCTCAGCCCGCCATGTAGATACGGCTGGTGAGGGAGTGGCTGAAGATATCATAGCCAGCACCCAGGCTTTCTGTGATGAACATGGTTTTGTAAACAGGAAGAAGATAGGATGTATCGGAGCCAGCTATGGCGGATTTATGACCCAGTATCTTCAGACCAAGACGGATCTCTTTGCTGCAGCTATTTCCCACGCCGGTATCAGCGATCATACCAGTTATTGGGGCGAAGGCTATTGGGGATATTCCTACAGCCAGGTTTCTATGGCCAATGAATATCCTTGGACCAACAAGCATCTCTTTGTAGATCAGAGTCCGCTTTATCGTGCTGATAAGATTCATACACCATTGCTTTTCCTGCATGGTACTGCAGATAACAATGTGCCGGTAGGTGAGAGCATCCAACTCTATACTGCGCTGAAAGTCTTAGGCCGACCTACGGCTATGGTACTGGTAGATGGTCAGGATCATCATATCATCGACTACGAAAAGCGTATCAAATGGCAGAATACCATCTTTGCCTGGTTCTCCAAGTGGCTTCAGGATGATGACAGTTGGTGGAATGAAATGTATGGAAACGAAAAAATGTAAGTCTGAAAAGACTTACATTTTTTTGTTGCTTTATCTCAAATCTACGATTTCTGCTTTAGGGAAATCTTTGCTGTTGAAGACGAAAGTGCTGTTAGATACATTCTTTGCTCTGAAATTGCTCACCTTGATTGTGCTCCAGGAACTGCCCTGTCTCATTTTGATGACAGAAGGAACGTAGGTTTTCTTGTTGATGGTGATAATCAATTCCTGCACCGTACGCTTCTTGTTCTGAGCAGTCAGGTGAACCTCATAGTTGCTGCCCGCATTTTTCAGGCTGGAATTGTAACCGGTCTTATATATATTGATAAATGTATAAGGGTTCATTGACATCTGCTGCGCCTGTGTAGGATTGCTGACATTTACCTCGTTGGTATTTTTCATATAAGTCCACTGTGTCTTACCATTATACCATACGGTAGCTTGCGGAGTGTGGGCATTAAACTTGTTGCCCTTGATGGCGATGGTGCCGGAAGTGGAACCGTATTTGGTACTTGACAGGCTGAAATTGGCGCTGGCGCCACCTTTGTTGCCTATGATTTTGGCAGTCTTATTTAAAACCTGCTGGGCTGTCTGTGCGAATGTTCCAAGACTCATCAGAGTCATGAAAGCAAATAAAATCATTTTCTTCATCATTCTTTCTTTATAAATTAAAAAAAACTTTTCATGTTACTTAGATGCAAAGGTAACATGAAAAGTTTAATTAATATCTATTCTTTAAGAATTCTTAGTTTCTTTAAGCCTCGTTTAATCTTATCCTCTCAGTTGGAGAAGGAGCGTGTTCAGCTGGCTTTCGTCCTGCAGAAGCACCTCTCTTGGCTTACTTCCCTGGGCAGCACCTACGATTCCGGCTGCTTCCAACTGGTCCATCAGTCGTCCGGCTCTGTTGTATCCGATACTGAATCGGCGCTGTATCATACTCGTACTTCCCTGTTGTGATAAGACGATGGCATGCGCTGCTTCCTCAAAGTAAGGATCGAGATTGCGCGTATCCACATTTCCGCCGCCCACAGCTTCTCCGTCATTGGCTGGCTCAGGAAGTTCGAGTGGCTCGATAGGACCAGGCTGGCTGGAGATGTACTCGTTGATGCGCTCAATTTCCGGAGTATCTACGAATGCACACTGCACACGTACCGGCTCGTTGCCATTCAGATAGAGCATATCGCCTCGACCTATCAGCTGGTTGGCACCTGTTCTGTCCAGAATGGTCTTGGAGTCTATGGCAGATGTCACCTTGAAGGCGATACGGCCTGGGAAGTTGGCCTTGATATTACCCGTAATGATGGTCGTAGTAGGACGCTGGGTTGCGATAATCATGTGGATACCCACGGCACGAGCCAGCTGGGCGATACGAGCGATAGGAAGTTCCACCTCCTTGCCGGCTGTCATGATCAGGTCGCCAAACTCATCTATGATTACCACTACGTATGGCATATATTCATGTCCGTCGGTCAGCTTGAGCCTGTGGTTGATGTACTTCTGGTTATACTCCTTGATGTTTCTGGCACCGGCTTTCTTCAGCAGGTCGTATCGGCTATCCATCAGCACACAGAGACTGTTGAGCGTTCTTACCACCTTGGTAACATCTGTGATGATAGGTTCTTCCTCGTCAGAAACTGCTGCCATGAAATGGTTGGCGATGCGGGAGTAAACGCTGAATTCCACCTTCTTAGGGTCGATGAGCACCAGTTTCAGCTCATTAGGATGCTTCTTATATAATAAAGAGGTGATAATCGCATTCAGACCTACAGATTTACCCTGTCCGGTGGCACCGGCTACGAGCAGGTGAGGAATCTTGGCCAAATCTACCATGAAAACCTCATTGGTGATCGTCTTACCAAGAGCGATAGGAAGTTCCATCTTGGTTTCCTGGAATTTCTTGGAGTTGAGGATACTTTCCATGCTCACGATATTGGCCTTGGCATTCGGCACCTCGATACCGATGGTTCCCTTGCCAGGAATAGGAGCGATGATACGGATACCCAAAGCTGCGAGACTCAGGGCGATATCATCTTCCAGATTTTTGATCTTGGAGATGCGCACACCTTCAGCTGGCTGGATTTCGTAGAGTGTAATCGTAGGACCTACTGTAGCTCGGATGGTCTTGATCTGCACACCGAAATTGCCCAAAACCTCAATGATTCGGTTCTTGTTGGCTATCTGTTCCTCTTCGTCAATATAAGCACCGTTGTCCTCATACTTCTTCAGCAGGTTGAGAGTAGGGTACTTATATCGGGTGAAAGGTTCTTTCGGGTTGATAGGCGTATTCAGTTCTACCGTGCTGCTCACGGTGTTGCTGGAAGCCTGTTCCTCGTTTGCAGCTACGGAGATATCCATGCCGATATGCTGGGAAGCGAGTTCGGCAGCATTCTTTTCATCAGCTTCAGCCTGCGCTCTCTCGTTGCGCAATCTGCGCTGATTTTCCAGGAATGATACGTTAGGATCTTTGGTTGCAGCCGCTACAGAAGCGCTTTCGCCTGCTGCATCTTCTACATCGGCAGCATGTTCTGCGTCCATATTTCCAGCCGTCATATTTTCAGCGTTATGTGCAGCTGCTCCTTCTTCAGCTTTATCTGGATTAACATCCAAATCTATCACCTTGGCAGGTTCCGGATCCTTAAATTCAGATTCCACTGGTTCTTCTTCCTCCTCCTGTTTCAAGCCATTTTCTGCATTTGCATAAGCCTGTGCAATGGCATCCGGTTCGTTGTCTTCACCATTTTTGCCGTGATTGGTGATTTCGAAGTGCACCTTACTTGTAATATAGCCGATCGGGTTGAGCGCCTTTCGGATCACGGTGATGGTTTCTGTCGTCAGGTAGGTGAGGAAAGCGATGGCAGTAAAGAGCAGAATCGCTGTAAGACCCGGTGCACCCACTACGTTTTCCAAGTTCTGTACGACAAAGATTCCATGCTTTCCTCCAGGATTGAAGATAAGTCCCCCCGTAAGTGGCGTCAGAAATTTGGCGAATGTGATGGCACACCATTCCATGACGATCATGGTGCTGAAAAACCATTTCCACAGATTGATTTTGTAGGCATGCATGAGCTGCAATCCCCATATTATAAAAAAGGTGGGGAGCAGGAATGATGGAAAACCGAAATTCTGTGAAATCAGCCAGTAGGAGATGATAGCACCCAGCGAACCGCAATAATTCTGAAACTGGTGCTCACTGTTGGTCCATTCTCCCGCTCGCATTTCTCCCAGAATACTTTGGTCTGCCGCACCCGTATTCAAAAAAGAAACCATCGCGATGATGGTAACTACAGAAATGGTGACCAGAGCCAATCCTAAGAAGAAATCAGTAATAGTATTATTGAAAATATATTGTAAGCCAATTGCTTGACTGAAGCTTTTGGTTTTCTGTTCAGTTCTTTTTTTTGCCATTTTTGATGTTCTTGAATTATTTATCTTGCAAAAGTAGCTAAAATAATCGAAAAAATCGACTTTTTAATGCTAATTTTTCTAATTTTTGCGAGAAAGTTGATTTACATTTGGTTAATTCATTTATAAATTGTACTTTTGCATTCTGAAATCTTGGAAATAATAATGAAGACAATATTCAAAAAGTATGATAAGCATGCTATTACGGCATTGCCTAGAGTAATCTTTGAGGGGGAAATTAAGGTGATTGATCACCCGGAGGATGTTGAGACGGCAGTTGATTTCTTGCTGGCTCAAGATATTCTTGGTGTAGATACGGAAACTCGTCCTTCTTTCAAAAGAGGCGTAAGCTACGAGGTGTGCTTGCTGCAGGTAAGTACAGAGGATGTCTGTTTTCTGTTCCGATTGAATTGTGTCGGGATGCATCCGGCTATCATTAGATTCCTGACTGATAAGAAGGTGCCTAAGGTTGGCCTTTCTTGGCACGATGATCTTAATCAGCTTCATAAAAAGGCGGAATTCGAACCTGGCAACTTTATCGAGATTCAGGATATGGCCAAGGATTTAGGACTGATTGATATGAGTCTGCAAAAAATATACGCCAATCTCTTTCACCAGAAAATCAGTAAGGCGCAGCGATTGAGTAACTGGGAAGTTTCTGAGTTGAAGGATTCTCAAAAAATATATGCTGCTACTGATGCTTTATATAT
>OQWE01000426.1_pt1 | contig 14579 bp, 29 predicted proteins | sample 1691591 | NCBI WGS metagenome assembly OQWE01 (sample SAMN03418265, study PRJEB22391) | human gut metagenome | biome: human-gut; feature: organic feature; material: feces | host: Homo sapiens | place: Tanzania | collected 2013-01
CAGCAATAGGCTTTGCAAAATATTTATAAATTATATTAAACTTTTCTTTATTTGTCATAATTTACAATTTATTATATAATACACTTGTTATTTTATAAGTTCCCAATGCTATTAATGGATATACTATTACTAAATATAAAATAACAAATAATATATTATCTATGTATATAGCTGGAATTAAAAAAGTACAAATATTAATAAATAATAATATTATTATTAATATAAAGTAGAAATAAACTCTAATTAGTTGTTTCATTTATTATATTATAATTGATTTAATCATTTCTTTTCTAAAATAAGATAATTGATCTGAAGTAAGATTATTTATCCATTCTGCTGCATACTTTCTATACTTAGGATGATTACTTCTATTAAACCTTAATAGTAAATATTCATTTAGAGTCATATTTATTTATAAGTTTACCACAAATTTCGCCATCTGCAAATTTCCAAGCACTTTTAAATAGATCTTTAAAAGATACATTAGAATTACAGTAACAATATGGAAGCATAATACCATCATTATCTACATTAACAGGAAAATAGTATGTAGATGTCTGTTTAATATAATTACCATGTTCTTTCAAAGCTGTTAAAAATTCTTCTGCACTTTCAAAAGGAACATATTTAGATTCAACTTTAACTTTAACTCTATAATTATAAGGTTCTTTTTCTAAGAGTGCTAGTTGTTCAAATTTATCTACAGGTAGCCATGCTAAAGCAAATGGATTATTAGGATCTAATGTTCTAAATTCTACCCTTTCATTATTAAAATATGCTGTTAATATTTTCTTTATTTTTTTACTTACTTTACTCATAATGATTTGTTTAATTTAATTTTAATTTTATGTATTTGACATTCTAATATTATATAAGAAATTATTCCACATACAAATAGAATACCAAGAATAATATAAATAATAATTAAAAAGTTTACCATATTAACTTAGTGAATTTTAATAAATTTCATTAAGGAATTTAGTATTTTCTCTAAAATCAAATCTTTTATTGCGATTTGTTTGCCAAGCAAAATGTTTACCTAAAATATCTGCTTCAAAATCCATAATGATTTGAACAACATTTAAATAATATTCTTCACTATCTTTAATATCTTCTAATGTTTCCGTTTTTGATGTCCAAACTAGATTTTCATTATCAGTATTTTTCACAATAAGTATCATTTCAATATTTGTTGGTGTAATTTCTACTTTAACAATACTATATCCAAGTGGCTTTGCAAAAATAATAATATCATCTTTTTGACCAACACAACGATAACCATAATTATGAAGTGCTTCAATAATTTCTGTTTTTATTTTCATTTTTAAAATTTATTAATTTAATCATCCAATATTACTTCAAAATCATCTACAGTCCAATCTTTTAAATCTTCCATACTTTTCTTTGCCTTATAGTCTTCTGTAAGAAATACTGCATGATGCAATTCATTATAAGCTTCATTAGGAAGAGTTATTTGATCTCTAACTGCTTGCTCTAAGTTACATTCAGAGAAATCATCAACATGAATATGTCCAAATTCATTAATGTCATCTATAACATTATAATCATCTACTTCTACTTCTACTGTTTTACTAAGAGTAATAGATACAGTAACTTTTATTTTCTTAGGTTCTAATTCAATTTCATTCCAAGGAGCATTTTTTAATTGACTTGATGTAAGTGCTGGGTAATTATTCATTGTCTTTATTGTTTAATGAATCGTGAATACACATTATTATTAATGTAATTATTGTAGCCCATACAGCTATACCTAATAGTATTTCCATTTTTTATTAACTAAAATCAGTAAATAATGCAAATCTCAATCCACCATCTTTATTTGTAATGAAGTCAGAATAATTTCCATTAATTACACCACATGCTGCATATTGTACAAGTCGTGTATCATAATTTCTATATCCATCATTCCATCTACGTTCATTTGGGTGCATTTCTAAGTATGTCTTTGATGTACAATATTGATAATAAGGTAGATTTTTTGAAAAATATTCATTATCAATATAATTAATACGGTCAATACTCATACATATTTCTTTCAAACCATCAGTTGTTGTAATTGGTTCAGTAGATGGATGTAAACAATTTCCTATTTCATCATTAATAAATTGTTCCCAAGTGAACTTTTCCCCATACTCATCTTGAATTTCACCATTATTATCATCAATGAACTTTTTAATACTTTCTAATGTGGGTTCATAATATTTCAAATTATTGTGATCCCACAAGAATGCCCAACCACAAGAACGCTTACCAAGATGTACTTCATGTTCTTTTAGTTCTTCTTTGATGTCATATAATTCATCATCAATATTAATTTCTTCTTTTGCATCCAACTTGTCTGCAAGTTCACGGAGTTTATTTGTTGTACGTTTCTTTACTGGAAGTACTGCGTAAAAATTAGTTCCCATAATTATATTATTTTAAAGTTTAAAAGTATTTATTCGTTTCATATCTTGTTCACCAACATTAAAGAATGGATAAGGACTTTCCTCAAATGTTAATTCTCTACCAAGTAGACATTTAATTGAACCACGTGGCATTTCAACAAAATCGCCAAATTGGTCATAATCTTCTTCATCAACATAATGATAAATAAACTTTTGAGGTTGAAATTCACCATTTTTCAAAATTGGTTGTTCGGAATAAATATATTCATTACCGTTTTTTTCTACTACTAACCAAACCATAATATGTTTTAATTATTAAATGTTTTTAAGTGTATATTAATATAGTACAATAGCTTAAAATTTATAAATTAATATTTTAAATATTTTATTCTTTATCAACAGTAGTAATCATAAATTATAATGTTTAAGAATTTTCGTTTTACTAACATACTATATAATACAAAGAAGAAATTATTTGAAAAAATGATGTGAAAATTTCAAATAATTTCTTCTAATGATTTATAAATGTAAACTGAATTTACAAATGTAAATTTTTTATAGATACATTTTACGTTGCACTTCGTCAAGTGATTCTTCTACTGTAAGTTCAGCAAAACCACATTCATATTTGTCATTGTTTGAACACAAAAAACGTATTAGTGTATTATTTTTTTATTTGTTGATCTCATATAAGCAATACTATTTACTCTTAATACGATTGGTTCTCCATCATATAGAGATGTTAATGTGATAAATTTATCCATACTATATAATATTTTTAGTTTAATTTTCTACTTTAATTGTATATTTCTTTAATTGATTCAATTTACAATATTTATCATATCGTATCATTCCAGTTGATGTCTTAACAAAGCATTTTGTTGCGAAATAAAGTGGACTATTTATGCACTTAATATAATCTGCAATTTCTTTACTCATTGGACTATATTTAATTTCCATTTTCTATTTTAAATGTAGAATTTTCTAAACGTTCCATTTTACAAAGTTTATCCAAGAATTTCATATCTTCTGTTGATAGACTCACTTGTCTTTCAAATATATTATCAAAAACCTCTTGAAAATGTAAACTTCTACCTTTCATTGTGTTAATCACGAAATTTAAAGATTTTACTAATTGAATAGTTTGTTGCACTTCATCTGATGTCATCGTATATTGAATTTCCATTGGTTCAACGTGTTCTGTATCAACTTCATACATTACATTACCCTCATCATCTACTCTCCATATACAATCATCGTGTCCATACCATCCAAAGTAATCCTTTTTCATCATTTGATATGCTTCATAATCATTTGGTGCTTCAAATTTATAATTGGATTCATGTCCGTGGTAGTCCCAAATTCTTGCTTCATATTTATTTGTCTTTACTTCCATATTATAATAAAATTATTATTTTTAAATATATTCTGCTGCTTCATGTTCAGCATTATTATAACCATCATCATATGCCAAGCTATAAATATCTGAAACGAGATTTGCTATTTTATCAATATCTGTCTCTTTAATATTTAATTTTAATAAATATAGTAGCAATTCTTTATTAAACTTATCATTAGCTTCGCATTTACCAAAGAAGTCGCCAGAACCAATTTTATATTGTTTATTCATAAATGTACTATTTCAAAATTCTTTTGAATTATGTATTAATTCATATATTGTTGGCGCATCAAATTCAGTAAATTCAATATAACGAATATCATAATAGTCTAATCTTTCTGAAAGTGGACCATAATGCTTACTAATTCCAAGTATGTTGTTATGCTTATCAAATGCAATATATAATCTATAAGTTTCTTCATTTGATTCAGTATTTAATATTACTGGTTCATCAATCCACATATTATTTAATTATATTATAAGAAATGTCAGTAGAACTCCAATCAGATAAATCCAATTTAGGAATATTTACATGTAAACTTTTTAATGCTTGAGTAGCTGTATAAAATGCATTTAAAGGATGAATAACTTCTTCCTTAGCTTTATTTATAATATCTTCCTCAGATGTATCTTCTGGAAGATCTAAATAAATTGTTCTCTCCAGTGTTACTTTAGTTTTGATTCCAATCATCCTAGTAAGTCTTTATTAGTTGGATACTTAGTACTCTTAACAAAATCACCATGAAGATAGGCAGTTTGCCAGTCTATATTATCAGGAGGATAAATAGCTAAACCTTCTTTATTATGACAATTTTCCCAATTTTCTAGCAGTAGAGATAATTTGTATTGTTCTATATAATATTCTTCAAGTAATTCAATATTATTTTCAAATTCGTTTATAGTTTGATAATATGGATTTGAATCAGGATCGTCATTAAAGAACTTATTAGGTTCAGTCATAACAGCTAAATCCCTTAATGTCTTTTTACAACCATCTATACATTTATTAACTGTATCTAACTTATCTTCTACTTCATATTTAGAATTAAAAGTTTCTCTACTATAAGAAATATTACAAAATAATTCAGTTGACCAAGCCATAATTAAAATATTTTTAAAATTACCATTTAGATTTAATTTTTAACTTAATTGGAATACAAACTCCAACTTCTAGATTCTTAGGATAATTAATGCCAATAGCATCTAAAACATATGTATCAATCCATTCATAGTCTTCTTCATCTGAAGTAAAAATATTATTTACTAATACAGGTGATTTTGATCCACAATACAAATACAAACCTTGTGAATCATTGCAAATCCAATAATTTTTAGTTTTCATTATACACTAAATTTATTAAACATTACTTCTTTATATAGAGATTCTGGAACCATATATGCTCCATCTGGACAAGGATGTCCATCAATTTCCATACAAAATATACATTCATTCCATCTTGAATGATCCATAAAATATTGAACTTCTGGAAATGTTACTAATACATATTTTTCAATAGTATTACAAATAACAGGTGTCTTTATAATTTTAATTACTTGAACACTTGTTTGTGTAAGAGGATAGAATTTATCCTCTGCTTTAAAAGTTCTAATTAATGTTTCCATTTTAAAATAAACTTAATTGACCGTAATCTTCGATTACATTTTTAATTTTGTTAGCTTCTGCAATATAAAATCTATAGTTGATATTATAGTCTTTAATATCTTTTTCTACATATTTATTAAATATTGTAACAGAAAATCCTACATTTACTCCATTTAATTTTCCATTAAAATCCTTTAATAAGATTCCTCCTGTATTAGATATATAATATCTTGTAGTTCTATCCAATTTATCATCAACAATTATTCCTTCCTTATTTAAATGTCTAAAATAAGGAACAGATTTTGAATTTGTCTTTAATCTTAAACAAAAATCAAATATGTTTTTGTGATTTGTTATAGTTTCTCTAATCGGAATATTATCAACAAAATATTTCTTTAAAGAAATAGGAACAATCTTCATAGAAGGGTCTTTATAATACTCTTTATCTATTTCAAAGCATCCTTTTAGCTTACAATGATTATTTTCTGGTGTATAATCATCATATACCCCAATATAATTATTTACATCCCTGATTATCATCTTTTTATAGAATACTTCTTCAATAGTAAGACCTGTTTCTTTGGTTAATTGTTCATTTACTTCTCTAATTAAATGTAATTTTGATCTTGGTATAAGAATAGTTTGACCATCAGTATTACTTTGTAAAAACTTTACCTCTGGCACAGCTTTTATCCACCTTTCAGACCACATACATATAAAACATTGACCAGCAATAGTTGTCTTAAATGTGTACAATGGATCATAAAGAAATGAAGATTCTTCTTTAGATTTTCCATATGCACCATTGAGGATAAGTTTATATGCTTTAATTAATGTTTGATTACGTCCATCTTTAGGTTTATGTTTCTCAGCAAGTCTGTCATCAATAAACTTTTCATACAATTTAAGAAATATAGGTCCTAAATGTTCTGGATAAAGACCTAAAGATTTAGCTATAGATGGATATAGTGATCCAATGTCATAGTCTACAATAATCCACTCATCATTTGATTCATAAACACCAGGTTTACAACAACCATGACAGCCTCCACCACCAAAGTCAAACTTATAATCATGAGTTAATATACTAAATCCGAAATCCTTTACACTTGCAGAAGAATTAGGATTAATAATAGATGTATTAACCTTATTTAAAAATTGTTTAAACGGTTCTGATTGAATATCACACCATTTGGGAATACATTCTTTTAATGCAATTTGCTCTCTTGGTGTTTTTAATTGTTTTAATTGTGGAATTGGTATTCCAGACGCTCTAGAATAAAGGTTTAAAATAAGTTGATAACCCATTGGGACATCTCCAAAATTTAAAACATTTACTCCAAATTGTTTTCTAATATTCTGTCTTAATTTAATCTTATTATCTCCTTTATAAATAGAGTAATCTGTTTTACCTAGTGTAACTAAGAAAAACTTATATGTTGCAAATACATCGTTTAAATTATATCCCAGTATACAATACTCATCACCTTTTTTACACCAATATGTATGATGTAATGGCATTTCTTCAACATTAGGCAAATTCATAGCAACTTCTAAATCCTTTAATGAACAAGCTCTAGCTTTATTATTGAAATGCCAGACTCTGTATAAATCTAATTGAGGAATATATTTATTTTTATCAGCAATAGCTGAAAATTCCATATCAATTATTTCTTGAGACTTTTTATATAATTGTTCAGCTAATGAGTTCCCACTAATATCTTTATAAATATTAAAATGCTTAATTAAATGATGTTCCAAAGGATAATCGTATGATTCATTATTAAATCCAATTTGCATTAAAGATTTATCATCATTTTTTAAATGATTTATTAAATCTAAATAATCATTTCTCCATTTACATATAACATATTGATAATATTTCTTTTCTTTTATATCATATCCAGTATAAGTAAATAAATTACATAAACATTCTAAATCATATACTTCGAGTCTTGTAATCATTTATAATAATTCAAGTAAATTGTTTTTAAATCTCTTTTTAATTCTATCAATTCCACTATGAATTAATTGTCTAACTCTTTCTGTACCTATTCCAAATCTATTAGCTATTTCATCATTAGACATTTGTTGAACATCTATTCCAAAATACATTCTAATAATATCAGACTCTCTAGGTGGAAGTTTTGTTATTATTCTATCAACTTCTCTTTGTAGATCGCTTTTAATTAAATTAGAATCACAATTTACAGCATTTTCATTAGGTATTACATCTAATAAAGAACTTGTATCTTCTCCACATAAAGGTGTTTCTAAAGATATAGATCTATATGTAGATAAATACGATAAATCTATCTTTTTAGAATTTAAATCTGTTAATGATTCTAATTCATCTTTAGAAGGAGTACGTCCATTTTCTTGTTCAAATTTTTCAGATACTTTATTAATTTTACTCATGTTAGCTATTTGATTCATTGGAACTCTAACAGTTCTACATTGATCAGATATAGCTTTCATTATAGCTTGTCTAATCCACCAAACAGCATATGAAATAAATTTATAACCTTTAGTAGGATCGTATCGTCTTGCGCTTTCTATCAATCCACAATTACCTTCTTGTATCAAATCAACTAAATCTAAACCTTTATTTTGATATTGTTTAGCAACTGAAATAACAAATCTTAAATTAGCTTTTACTAATTGATTTTCAGCATTAATATCTCCTTTTTGTATCTTTTTAGCTAATTTTATTTCTTCTTCTGGTGTAATCATTGATAATTTAGATACATCTTTGAAATATAAACTTAAAGATTCGTCTTTTCTATCAGTTATAGATTGAGTGATTTTGAAATTTTTCATTAAACAATATTATTCATAATATATAGTATATCTCAATTAATAGTTAATCCACTTGATTTTATAAATTCTATAAAATATCCAGCATAAGTACTAGACTCTGTTTCTGATGTATCTCCAGTACAATGCCATTGAAATACATGCAAAAGTTCATGAAAGAACGAATTAAGTATTTGTTCTTCTTTTAGCTTTATTACTTCACCATCACCATTTTTGATACATTTTGCTATTCTAATAGTATCTGTTATAGAATTATATTCTCCAAATCTTTGATTTTGAAGCTGGTCAACAATTTCAACTGTAATTTCTTGAGTATTTATTGTAAATTTTTCAGGAATTTTCATTTTGTCTAAATTTTTTAAGTTTAATAAAGTCATCTTCTGACATTATATAGACTATATTTCCAACTTTTATTTTTATAACTTTGGTTTGCTTTTTCATAAATATAATTTAATCATCACATGCTAATGCTGTAGCAAAAGTAAATATGAAAGCAATTAGTGTTATAAGACCATATATAAAAATAGCACCTTCTTTAAATATAAGGTATGATAATATTTCTAAAGAAAATATTATGATATATGTTATAGCTGTTAAACGTGATTTTTTCATGGTTCTGTTTGACTTGTAAAGAAATTAATATTTCCAGTTCCTACTATGTGAGCTTCTCCATTTTTATCTACATAATATTCTACAACTCCATTAAAGTCTGGAATCGTAGTAACACACCAATCATGAGAAGCAATCCATTCGTCTATTCCTGGATTATATTTTCTTACTTCATCTAAGAGAAAAACTGAAACTAATCCAGAATCTGCACAGAAGTCACCAATTTTAGAATAATTTATCTCATAATCTTCTCCTTTTTTCTCAGCTTCTATAAAGTTATTAATCACTTTATAAGGATATTCAGTAATTTTATAGGTACTGCAACCCCAATCTCCATAGATTGTACTTTCAGTAAAATATGTAAAAATATTTAGAGCTTCCATATTTCCTCCATATTTACATTTTGTCCAATCATCATGTGCATCTTGCCATTCGGTATATTGCTTAATCATTTCATCTATATTTGGATCTTTAATATGTGTCACAGTCCAAGGAAATGGATATGGATTCTCTTCAGTGCATTTTTTAACAATATAACAAGGGTCTGTAATTATTATAGTTCCTTTAAATTTCATATTTCTGTTTAAGTTTTTTAATAGCTTCATTTATTACATCTAACTCATCCTCTAAATCTTCTATTGTTTCTTCTGCTTCTTGTTTATCATATTCTAACCAATCAAGTAGTTTCTTATAAGCCTCTTCTTTAGTATTACAAATATAACAAGAACCAATCCAATATTCTTCATTATTATTAAGACGTTTAACACATATTAGTTGTGAATTACGTTTTTCAATAAATTCAACTGGTTCTATATCATTGTCAGCAATAAGATAACAAATTTGATCTTTTTCCATAATTATTTAATTTTACATTCTATACTATAATATAAATTACGAAGATCTTTTAATTCATGTTTTGTATATTCTAAATGCTTTTCTGTATCGGAAATACGTCTAGACACTATATCTATAATATCTTTATATGCTTCTTTTTCCGTATAAAATAATTGATAAAGTTTAACTTCTAAAACATTATCATCTACTATAACATTTATTACCTTTTCTTTATAATTGTTAGTATGTATTTTGCTAATTATAGTAACTTCTTTAACGTCAATCTTATTTACATACCAAACTTTATCCAACAAATGAAAATGATTTATCATATTACTCTAAATCAAACCTAAATACTCTTAACTTTGGTTGAGTTGGAATACCATCATCAGAATAGTTAAAGAAAGTACACTCAGCTTTATGTCCTTTATATTTATTTTCAAAGTTTTCAACATATTCTGCTTTAGTAGCCCTATCTCCAACTGGCATAGCTTCAAATGTTCTACCATCTTCTAATTCACAAGTAAATGTCATATCCTCTGAACCTCTAAGTCCAAGCTTATATCCAATTACTTTAAAATCTTCAGATTTATATTGCTTAATCTTTATAAGATTATTACATCTAGACCCAGGTTTATAAGGTTTAGAAGGATCTGTAATAACAGCACCTTCAAATCCTTCAGCCACCCATTTATCATGAAGAACTTTCATGTTATCCCAACCAGAAATATATTCATGAAATAGTAACTTAACTGGATCTTTTATATTATCATCAGTAACAACACTATAAATTGGAATATTATTGTTTTGAGCTAAATTCCCTACTAAGAATTTCCATCGATCAATAGCAATTATATCAGGATTATCTGTATCATAACAATCATATACCCAATATTGTAACCAATCACAATCTACCGCATTCTTTTCCATTCTAGCAGCTCCACTAATTTGTTGAAGAGTTTTACCTCTAACAAAAAGCTCACCATCTAGAATTATAGTAGGATGTGCTTCAAAAAACTTTAAAAGTTTTGAATCCTCACGCAAATGTGTAGTTGCAGGATCATAGTTCTCGCCTCCCCTGCTTGCAGTATGTATTTCCCCATCTTTATAGTAGAATAGAGCTTTCACACCATCAAGCTTTCGTGATATAAGCCATTCTTTATCAAATATTTTAGGATTTGTAACCTTATCAGCTTGTTTAGCAAGTTGAGGCTTAATTACTCCATATTGATTTGTTTTGACTTCACCAAATATAGAATTAAGTTCTTCTTCTGTATATTCATTAGGATGCTTATCTACTTTAACATATCCTTTATCTAGAAAACCTTTTACTAAACTATTAAATTGTAAAACAGCTTGCTCTCTATGAGTGCGTTTTGCTTTTCCTACTTTAATCCAAGTATCTGGACTTTTAGTAGTTTTACCACGTACTTGACCATATTCTCTAGTAATTAAGAATCCATGCTCTGGTTCTTTCCATTCTTCGTCCCAATTAACTACAACAAAACGGAATTTACCATTTGAAGCTTTTCCTAATAAATATTCTATCATTTTAAATAATTTTTAACAATTCCATTCCAAAAAATCTTTATAAATAAGTTTATCTAAATATAATTTAAACTGCTCAAATTATCTATTAAAGATAAAATGAGCAGTATTTATATTAATTTTGAGAGTCTTTTACTATTTCCCAAAGATCATCAATAGTTTCAGAAGGTATTTCATTTCCTTCTTTATCCCACATCTTTAATTCAGGATTTACTGATTTTTCATAAATCCACCAATATATATCATCAGTTCCATTCTTGTTAAATAATATATTAATAGTTTTATCAAATAATTTTGATGTATAATCTATCAAATTTGATTCAAATAATGTTGAAATACCTAAAGCTTGTGAAGCCTTATCTACTTGATCTGACCAATTTTGATAATCATTAATTAAATCAATAAATTCATTTTTTGTAATCATTAGTACCAAATATCAAAAGTAATATATTCATCACTATCTAACTCATCAAATACAGGAAGTAATGTATCCTTTATAAATTTACTTACTTCAAGTACTGAATCATAATAATATTCATCATAATTTGTACTTCCAAAGAAGAAACCTTCTCTAGTAGGCAATAATTCTGGACCTTTTGATTTATCTTTAAGAACTTGCTCACATTTTAGAAGTAATTCTTCTGCATCTTCCTTATAAATAATCAAAGGTCTTTGTTCTCCAACATTAAGACCTCTATTTTCAAAGAATCGTACTAAAAAGTTTACCTTTCTGAAATAACCTACTTCAGAAGATATATGACGGTTGAATGTTATATCTAAACCCATTATTTTGTAATTATTTGTATTAACACTATTCTTTAAAAGTTTTTTCTATTATTTCACCATTTTTAAATTTAATGATTAAATCTCCAGAAGGACATTCATTTAATTTATCATCATTTGGAGTATTATCAATCATATATTCTTTAGGAAATTCGTCACTATCTATATAATAGTATTCATCTCCAATTTTATATACTTCTTTTATAGTAATCTCTCCATTATAAGGATACCAACCAGTAAGATTGTTTGGATCTGTATACCAATCACCAGTATTAGCTATATTTGAAGAATATACAAAATCATCGTTTGTAAAATATATATCGGCTGTTGTTGATGCATTTAATTTATTATAATCAGTTGAAATCTGATTAATCATATAAATATCATCATTTATTTGAATAGGTATTCCGTAAAGTCTCATATTATTTTATTTTGTACCAGTTGAATTAAAACCACCTTCACCACGTTCTGTTTCATCAAGTGAATCAGTTTCTTTCCATTTAATATGATATACAGGTTCAAGAATACCTTGACAAATACGCTCTCCATCTTCAATCCATACAGTTTCTTGACCCAAGTTAATAATTGGAATCATCCATTGACCTCTGTAATCAAAATCAATAGTACCTGGAGAGTTAACAAGTTGAATACCCTTCTTAATAGACAAACCACTTCTTGGTCTAAAGCTTACTTGCCATCCTTCTGGAATTGCCGTATAAAGTCCAGATGGAAGTAATGCTCTACTCATAGGTTCAAGACGAATCATTGTCTTAGAATGAGAAGGTCCAGCAAATATTACTTCTGCGTCACCAAATACTTTAATAGGATTTTCAGGAGTCGTATATTTAAAGGATACTCTAATATCAAACCCAGCAGCGCCATTGGATTCATACTTAGGAAGATAATTGTCTGACTTGTTAATTACAGGAACTTCAATTACTTTTGCACTCATAGTTTTTTAATAAATTAGTTAAAGAATTAATTACATTTTCTGCTTCTGAATAGAAAGCACTTATAGTTTTATTATTTTTATCTAATATAACTGCAAACGGATCTAATTTAGCTCCATAAAAGTTTTTTACTTTCCAAGCTTTCTTTTTACCATTTTCCACATCAAATTTACTTTTTTTAAGTCCAGGTACCCAAACAATATTATTTTCAGCATCACATACTACTGGCCAAACCTGTCTATCCTTTGTAGAAATCTTATTATCAATAAATATATCATTAACTTTTTTATGACCATTCATACCTTTTACAATCATCTTATCCCCATTTCTTCTAGTTCTAACAAAAAGAGGTAAAACTATATCACTACTACTAAGTCTAATAACATTATTACTATTATCATCGCTATCACTTACCCTAACAATATTTTTACCATTAGGTAAATTAACTAGTTCATTAATTTCAATTTCATAAACATCAACTTCTTCATCATCAAAATCAAAACTAACTTCATCATAGCTTCTAATTACCTTAACATTATTAGGAAGATGTACTACACTATTAGATTTACCCCCATTAATTAAATTATAAATCAAATTAACATGAGTACTAGTAACAATAAACAAATCATCTCCATAAATTTTCTCTAATATATTATAAATAATCTTATTACCAAGTAAATAATCAAGTTCTTTAAATCTATTAATATCTAACACTCCATCTTTAAAAACTTTATTAAATACTTCTTTAACCTCTTTATCAACATAATCATTATACATAAGTAATGTTTCACTAAACTTTAAAAACTTTTCATTCACTAAATGATCTTCTTCTTTCAAAAAAGGTAAAACATATTTTCTATATCTATTTCTAGTATGATCATCTTCCATATTAGTTTTATCTATATAAAACTTAACATTATTAACATTACAATAATTAATCAAATCCTCTTTAGTAACACTAATAAATGGCCTAATAATCTTATAATCATCTCTATTAATCACCTTACTAAATCCACTATAACCTTTTAAAGTAGAACCTCTAACAATTCTCATAAGTATGGTTTCAATAAGATCATCCCCATGATGTGCAGTCATTAAATACTTTGCATTATATTCATTTACTACCTTATCAAAAAAATTATATCTAACAGTTCTAGCCTCATTTTCAAAGTTATCATCTCCCCAAGATTTAACACTCAATCCTTCAAAAATAACTCCTACTTTATTAGCATACTCTTTTACATACTCTTCCTCTATTTTACTCTCTAATCTAACATTATGATTAACATGAGCTACTACTAAAACTAAATCTAACTCTTCCTTAAGCTTCAACATAATAGTAAGTAATGCCATTGAATCAGGTCCACCACTAATACCAAGTACAATAGTATCTCTATACCTAATTCCACTTTCGTTAATCAAATATTGATAAACTTTATCCATTATTCCTCCCCTGTTTTCTTTACAATATATAGTTTATTATTATCCTTAATTAAATAAAATATTCCTTCTTTATCATAACCCATATCACTTACATATTCCCAAGTAGCACTAACTTTATAAGCATCATACTCTTTATCTTTATAAGTGTAACTTGTTTCTACTACTTCACTTATATTAACACTTTT
>OQWE01000428.1_pt1 | contig 14547 bp, 10 predicted proteins | sample 1691591 | NCBI WGS metagenome assembly OQWE01 (sample SAMN03418265, study PRJEB22391) | human gut metagenome | biome: human-gut; feature: organic feature; material: feces | host: Homo sapiens | place: Tanzania | collected 2013-01
TGGACTGGGGAGACGGAGAAGAGAAAATCTACAACGTAGACCCTAATGGCTGGGGCTATTCACGCCGTATCAAAACCGAAATAAAGGGCGGCACCATCACCATCAAGGGAAAACTGGTGAATTTTGACCTTACCGAGGCTGGAATAACATCCGTCGACATTCACGGACAGACAGCCCTGAAGGTCATCAACCTGAAGGAAAACGAAATAGCCACATTCAAACAAGACGGAATGCCGGCGCTGACGGAACTCAACCTCAGGGACAACAAACTGACGACATTCTCAGGTACGGGCATGACATCGCTGAAGACGCTCAATCTGCAGGGCAACCAGCTCGACAGCCATGAGTTTGACATCACCGACGCTTCGGCAACGCTCACCGATCTTACCGTGAGCAACAACGGAGATAAGTTCATTACCCTGAACCTCATGGCGTTCACGGCGCTGGAGTATTTCTATTGTGACGACAATCCGGAATTCACTACAGCCGTATTCGCTGACAACAACGCGAATATAAAGAAAATCAGCATGAACAACTGCCACGTGATGCACTTCTATTCATGTACGTTCCCTAACCTCTATTCGCTGAACCTCTCGAACAATGCTCTGCTCGATCTGGAAGAGGGCAACTATCCTAAGCTCAGCACCCTTTCCATCGACCACAACTATCTCACGGCACTCGACGTGACCAGATTTCCTAAGCTCGAAAGTCTCTATTGCGGAAACAATAATATAACGCTGCTCAACGTGGGAAACAACCCCGGACTTCTGTCGCTCAACTGCGACAGCCTCGGCATAACGAAGCTCGACATCTCGAACAACAAGGACCTTGCTTACCTCTCTGTGAACGGAACAAAGCTTACACAACTCGACATCAGGGGAAAGAGATCCATCACCACGCTCAACATCAGCAACACGGCGATAAGATACATAGACCTGGAAGACCAGTATAGTCTGCGCGACTTCCGTGCACGCAATACGCAATGTGAGTTTTTCTATTTCAACTACATCAATCCTTGGGGCCGTTTCAACTATGTTGATATCCGCGACAACAAGAAGATGACCGGAAATTCCATGAATTTCACGCTTCACACCATACCGCAGGCATATTCGGACTACAGCAACTCTCTGCTTATCGCAGGATCAAACGGCGAGACGGCTGACACGGAATACGCCACATCACAGGATATGAAGTGGAAGTGTGACGTGACGGGTGACGGTACGGCAAAGAACGAAGCCGTGAAGGTCACCGTAGACGGCACCGACACCGGCGAGAGAGTATCTGGCAAGGGCGAGTTCGGAGGAATTACATTTGAGCAGGAATACGATTTCACGAAATATTCAACCACAGGTGGTACGTTCACCGTATCACAGTGGGACGGAGCTTACTTCCAGCAGCTTGCAGACGTGACAACGAGCGCAAAGGCTGGCGTGGCAATCCACATCACCCCGACACCTGCCGAGGGCTATGTATACGACGGTGTAATTGTGAACGGTGAGAAGATTCAGGAGGAATGGTTCGTTGTGAATGGCGAGGCTACAATCAAGCCGGTATTCCGCGGAGCAGACCGCAAGATTACCTTTACGGCTCCTGCAGGACAGACTCTGTCGTTCGCAGTGGCTGTGCAGAAAGGTGCAGACAAGAAGGTGCAGGTAGACTGGGGTAGCGGTGCGAAAATGGAATACGACGTATCCGACACCAACTACACCCGTCTTGACGGAACAGCAGAAACTGTAGCTGAAAGCGGAGCAACCGAGTCAACAGTGACCATCTACGGCGACGTTGATGCCCTCAACCTTGAGAGCTTTGGCGAATACGGAGAAATGATGGGCATATGGAACAACAAAGTTTCAAGCATCGACCTTACGAACAACGACCTGCTCATAGCGCTGAATCTCTACATGAACCCGATCAAAACCCTCGACGTGACCAACCAGACCGGTCTTCAGGAGCTTGACTGTTCATATTGCGAGCTGACAGAACTCGACGTAACCAAGAATACGAAACTCCTTTCGCTCCAGTGCTACGGCAACGAACTCACCACGCTCGATCTCTCCAAACTTCCGGAGTTGCTTGAGTTGAATGCCCGTGTGAACAAGTTGACTGGTGTTGACTTCACAAACAATCCAAAGCTTCAGGTTGTGAACGTGACAAACAATGAACTGAGCACAATAGATGTGGCACACCTCACCGACCTTGTCAGCTTAGAAGCTGCCGGTAACAAGCTGACAACCCTCGACGTTTCAAAGAACACTCAGCTGCAGGTTCTTGGTGTGGGCAATAACAAGCTCACCGAACTGAACCTCGACAACAATACGGCATTACGCTCGCTCTTATTCAACGACAACTCTATCCAGATTCTTGATTTGAGCAAGCTGACAGAACTGCGCCAGATCGACTGTGGAGGAAACAATATGACGGCTTGTGACCTCAATCAGTTCTACAAGGATTTACCACAGTATCCTGAACTCACAAAGGATGAGCAGGAAGCCTTGAAGGGAGCATCTCTGACAATCCTCACCGGTACGGAGGAAACTCCTAACGATGCTGCCGGCTCTGACACTTCTATCGCAAGCGACAAGGGATGGAGCGTAAGTATGGAAGGCAACGGCTCCGGCTGTGATATCACATGGATATACATCGGCAAGACTGAGAACGGAACGATTGCCTTGAAGGATGCCGAGGGTAACGATATCCAGTCTGGCGACAAGGTGAAGCGCAACTCGCCAATCTCTCTCATAGCCACTCCAGACAAGGGTTATGTCCTCGATAAGGTTTTGGTGAACGGTAAAGCCGTGGAGGGCACAGAGTTCAAGATTTCCCGCATCTCAACCGTAACGGCAACATTTGATATTGCTTCTGCAATAGATGCTGCCACTATCAATGATGCAAGTGTAACCACAGCAAATGGCTCTATTATCGTTTCGCTGCCAGAGGGAGCTCTCGCCGAGGTATTCTCTCTTGATGGAACGAGAATATGCAGTCTGGCTGCCGGAACATCAATTATCCCTGTTGCCGACGGCACATATATCGTGCGCACAAAGAACGGTGCTGACTTAAAGACAATGAAGGTAAGCGTGAAGTAACTCCGCACTTATTAATACACAAAAGAACTCTCGTAGCTTATTGTTGGCTGCGAGAGTTTTTTGTGTATTAGATTAAAAAACAAAGTATGATTCTGCCATTCTCTTCTTGTCGGTCTTCCCCCCGATCCCTGCGAAACTTGGGCTTACTTACACAATAATAATTAATAAATTTGGGAGTTTACCCTATTATCATTACTTTTGTATTTAAGTTTCCATACTATTCGCCCATTGGCAGCATTGTGGATAACTTTGCTGACAATACGGTGCCTCGCCATGAAAAGTCCCTATAGAGAGGGGACTGGCGACAGGTGCAGGGATTGTGGAAAAATATGCCATCCGCATAGCCTGCACCACAAGAGACAATAATTGAAAAATAAAAAACAGAAGATTACAAAATGCAAGAGACAAGACAAAATCGTATAGCAAGACTCCTGCAGAAGGAGCTGAGCCTTATTTTCCAGAGTCAGACAAGAGCCATGCACGGAGTGATGGTGTCGGTGACGAGGGTCAGGGTGAGTCCAGACCTCAGCATCTGCACGGCATATCTGAGCATATTCCCGTCGGACAAGGGAGATGAGATAATAGAAAACATCAGAAAGAACGAGAAGACGGTGCGCTACGACCTCGGTCAGCGAGTGCGCAACCAGCTGCGAATCATTCCGGAGCTGCGCTTCTTCATCGACGACTCACTCGACTATATTGAGCATATCGACGAGCTTCTGAAGAAATAGGAGAGTCATGAATTTTCCATTCTACATAGCACGCCGTTACCTCTTCTCAAAGAAGAGCACACACGCCATAAACATCATCAGCTGCATCAGTGCCGTTGGTGTGGCAGTGGCCACGATGGCTCTCGTGGTGACACTCAGTGTGTTCAACGGTTTCCACGACCTCGTGGCATCGTTCTTCACATCCTTCGACCCGCAGATAGAACTCGTGCCTGCAGAGGGAAAGACGGCACCTGCCGACGATCCGCTGCTGCAGAAGGTGAGAAAGCTGCCGGAGGTTGACGTGGCGTCGGAGTGTGTGAAGGACCAGGCGCTCGCCATATACAAGGGCAAGCAGACCATGGTGTGGGTGATGGGCGTTGACGACAATTTCGAACGGATGTCGCGCATCGACGACATACTGTATGGCGACGGCACGTTTCTGCTCCAGGCGGCAAACCTGAACTTCGCCGTGGTGGGCATCCGCCTCGCCGAGACTCTCGGCATGAACGCCAACTGGGATGGCAACCTGATGATATACGCTCCGCGGAAGACTGGACAGCTCGACCTCGCCAATCCATCCGACGGATTCGTTGTGGATTCGTTGATTTCTCCGGGAGTGGTGTTCATGGTGAAACAGGGAAAATACGACCGCGACCACGTGATAGTGCCAATCACCATGGCGCGCACTCTGTTTGAACAGCAGGGAATGCTGTCGTCGCTGCAGATTCGCCTGAAGAACGGCAGCGACTTCAATGCCGTGAAGGAGAAGATGCAGAATATCGTCGGCGACCGCTACCGTGTGCTCGACCGCTATGAGCAGCAGGCAGACACGTTCCGGATAATGAAGGTGGAGAAATTCATCGCATATATCTTCCTCACGTTTATACTCATCGTGGCGAGCTTCAATATCATCGGTTCGATATCCATGCTGATAATCGACAAGAAGGACGATGTGGTGACGCTCAGAAATCTCGGTGCTACCGATCGTCAGATATCCCGTATCTTCCTCTTCGAGGGCAGACTGATATCCTTCTTCGGAGCATTGGCAGGAATACTCATCGGACTGCTTCTCTGCTGGCTTCAGCAGCAGTTCGGTATCGTGGCGCTGGGACAGTCGAGCGGCACATTCGTAGTGGATGCCTATCCCGTAAGCGTGCATCCTGAAGACGTGCTCGTGGTGTTTGCCACGGTGATAGCTGTCGGTTTCCTGGCGGTGTGGTATCCTGTGAGATATTTCTCACGCCGCCTGTTGGGCTGACGGCGTGTAGCGGCAGGATAGTAGACGAGTCTACAGATAGACGAGTCGTCAACTCATATAGAAATACAAAGCGGATTGCAAGTGCCAGGAGGGCAGGTTCTTACCTGATAGTCCCCGTTGCTTGCAATCCGCTTTTCCTTTGTAGTGTTTCTGGAAATGTGATACTTTCCTATTCTATGGCATTTCGTAGAGAGCCTGTTTTACCTCCTCGTTGGGGAATCCCAAGATATAGCCGAACTCATCGCTCTCTTTGATTGTGATGTAGCCAGACTGGTATAAGAACAGTTCTGCCCCACCTACAGAGACGTCAGAGAGTTCGAGGGTATTGCGCATTATGAAACAATGGTCGAATTTTTTCAGACGCAGTTCCAGGTCGTCAACAAATTTCGGAATAAGCGATGTAGCACCCGATGCCGCCCAATAATTGCTTATTTCATGAGAACTCAAAGCATTGATCAGACTATATGGGTTGTATATGTCGATCATGTTTCTACGACTGAAATGGTAACCGTCGTAATAGTTTTTCAGCATGTCATGCGTTTCCTGTGCAGACCAGTTGTTCGCTTTGCTCATCTCGTTGAGTTCAGGACTGAAGTTTTCTTTTATTTCCTCTTCCGTTATGCCGCAGATAGGAGCGTATTCAGGCATGAAACTGATATTGGTGAGATTGTTGAGAACGGAGAACAGAGAAATTTGGGTAAATTTGGTGATTCCTGTGATGAATACGAATCTTTCATATTCATCACAAGCCTTAAGCACAGCGAATACGTCACGGTATACATCGGTGCAGTCTTTGTGTTCTGCCGTCTTCCATGAATGCTGGAGTGGAGAATCATATTCGTCAATGAGAACGGCCACTTTGTTGCCTGTTTTCTTTGATGCCGTAATGATAATGCGCTTGAATCTTACAGCCAGCGTGGCAGTAGGCAGAGGTTTGATGCCATACATTGATTCATATTCATGAAAGGTATCATTGAGATATGACGTTATGGCTTGTGGGGTGGATCCGGCGAGACTCATGTCGAGTCTTATGACAGGGTGCTTTTTCCATTCTTTTTCCAACTGCATTATTTTCAGTCCGTCAAACAGGTCTTTCCTTCCTTCAAGGTATGCCTCCAACGTATCGACAAGCACGGACTTGCCGAATCTGCGGGGGCGGCTCAAGTAGTTGTATTGTTTGCCGCTATTTACCAATTTCCATATTATGTCGCTCTTGTCAACATAGAGATAATTGTCTTCTCTGATTTTCTTGAACGACTGAATGCCTACTGGTAGTTTTCTATTGCTGTTGTCTGCCATATCCATCCTCCTGTTTTGCATTATCTGGGTCTATTCCCTGCGAAGATACGCTTATTATCGAAAATAAGCAAACTTTTGAGCAAAATCATAATTCAGAATATGAAATGGGAGTATCGACGCCAACACCCTAATGACCGATTTGGGTTTAATAAAACAGACGAGTTGTCCGATCATGCATCATCAACTCGTCTGTTGTTTTTTATTCGTTTATTATCCTTGCTCCCTCTGTTCCTTTCAATCCTTCATTCCCTTCGACATCCACATGAAGATGAAGTAGAACATCGTGCCGGTGATGAGTCCGGCGATGGCGTCGATGGCATAGTGGGCCTGAATATATACCGTGGCGAAGCAGAGCAACACATAGAAGGGAGCCATGGCGTAGAGCAACTTTCTGTTGCGGGTATGCCATATCAGCAGCATTATCACGGTGCTTATTCCCACATGCGAACTTGGGAAAGCCGCCGTAGGTCTCTCTCCGGCAGCCTTGGCGTCTTCAACGAGCTGGTAGAAGATGCCGTCGGTATATCCCGGACTCGGCAGACATTCGGTGTGGGTGTTGAAGTAGTCGCCAAGGTTGGGGAACACGCCAGCCGTTATCTGGTCTATGCCGACAGCCTTGAAATAGAACGTAGGTCCTGTCACCGGCACGAGCACGAATATCACGTAGTATGCGAAGAAAGAAGCCATTATCACGAATGCACAGCGCTCATACTCCTTGTATCTCCATATAAAATAGTATATCGCCGCCAGTGCTATCATCGGATAATATGCCGCATAACCCATGTCGAGCAGTTCGCTGACCACGCTCCATGGCATTGCCTCATGGAATATCAGTGCCGGCTGGCATCCGAACAGCGACTGTTCCGCCTGAGCGAATACGTGGTCGAGATTCGGCAGCATGCGGTTCAGTTCGTAGGTATCGGGATACCACCAGCTCAGTAGCGCCATCTGCACCGTGATGCGGCAGAACCTCGTGAATCGGCATGGCACCATCCTGTAAACTCCCCATAGAGCCAGCGTCACCACCATGATTCTCACTCTGCCCCATATCATTGCCTCAGGGTTTGCCACCTTGGTGTATGTGAAGAACACCATGAGCAATGTCAGCACGAGATATCCAGTCATCACCCACTCCAGCCAGAAGAGACCCTTCTTGGGCTTCTTCTCTATCTTGAATAAATCTTTCATAATCGTTGTCTTTTCCTTTTCCGGTCGTTCAAATCATTCCGGTCGTTAAAATCATTCCATCCTCTTTGTAAGCATCCAACTTTAGTATTGCATCCATCCGTTGTGTAGCCATCCGTCTGGTGCTTACATCCATCCGTTGTCCTTATACCATTTCATGCTGATTCTCACACCCTCCGGCAGCTGGCATTTCGGTTCGAAGCCCAGTTCCTTTCTTGCCGGAGATATGTCGCATTGCCAGTTGCGCTGCTTCATGATATTGTATTTGTCGCGGTTCAGGGCGGAAATCTTTCCCGTCAGGTGCGCCATAGCCTCGGCAACCGTTGACACGGTTTTCAGAAACCACAGTGGCGCCACGATACGCAGCACGTGTTTCACTCCCAGTTCCTTCTGTATCAGGTCGCTGAACGTGCGTGACGAATACACCTCACCGTCGCTCAGAATGTAGCTGCTGCCGGTCTTTCCGTTGGTGAGAGCCAGGAACACCGCCTGCACCACGTCGCTGACGAAGATGAACGTGATGTCCTGTCGCTTGTATCCCACGGCGAAGTCCACATGCTTCTTTATGCTCTCCGCCATCATGAAATAATCCTTTTCCCGCGGACCATACACTCCCGTCGGTCGCAGTATGATGAACGGTAGCCTGTCTGCCACCGACCGCAGATAGTCCTCCGCCTCCAGTTTGCTCTTGCCGTATGCCGTGTTTGGCTGTGGCGTGTCGGAGTCGGTGATGTTGGTATGCGGCTCCTCCTCCCGTATCGGTCCGAGGATGCTCAGGCTGCTTATGAACACGAAGCGCTTCACAGGCATGGCGAGATCGAGGATGGCATTCACCAGATGCCTCGTTCCCTTGCTGTTCGTCTTGAAGAAGTCAGCCTTGTTCAGACATTTCGTCACGCCGGCGGCATGCACCACATAGTCGAAGCTGTGTTGGCGCAGCTGCTCCTTGAGCTTATGCTCGTCGTTGAAATCCAGTTCTATGAAGTTTATCCCCTCTTGCGGCAGATATTTCCGTGAGCTTGTAGCCCTTACAGCAGCCCACACTTCCATTCCTCTGCGGAGAGCCTCTTCAACGATGAAGCTGCCGATGAAACCAGTGGCGCCAGTGATGAGTATCTTGTCTTTTTGCATTCTTGTCATTTCTTTTCAGCTGCAAATGTAAGGAAAAAACTGATAATAATCTATTTAGTGACGGTAAAATAATAACTTGGTACGATTTGAGTGAGAAATGTAACAAAAAGTTGAAATACGTTGTGAAGTTTGCAAATACAATATTAATTTATTAATTTCGCACCCAAAGTATGCAATTTTAAACGAATAAAGGAAATAATGAAAAAACTCTTCATAGAGACTTATGGCTGCCAGATGAACGTGGCAGACAGCGAAGTTGTAGCTTCTGTGATGCAGATGGCGGGTTATGAACTTTGCGAAAAGGAAGACGACGCAGACGCTATTTTTCTGAATACATGCAGCATCAGGGAGAATGCTGAAAACAAGATATACAACCGTCTCGAAACCCTCCATGCAGAGCAGAAGAAGGGCCGCAAGGTCATCCTCGGCGTGCTGGGCTGCATGGCAGAGAGAGTGAAAGACGACCTGATAGACAACCATCACGCCAATCTCGTGTGCGGTCCCGACAGCTATCTCACTCTGCCCGACCTTATAGCGCAGTGTGAGAACGGCGGCAACGCCATCAACATCGAACTCTCCACCACCGAGACCTACCGCGACATCGTGCCGATGCGCATCGGCGGACAGAAGGTGAGCGGCTTCGTGAGCATCATGCGTGGTTGCAACAACTTCTGCCACTACTGCATCGTGCCATACACCAGAGGCAGGGAGCGCAGCCGTGATCCGGAGAGCATCCTCAGAGAGGTGAAAGACCTGTACGACCGCGGCTTCAAGGAGGTTACGCTGCTCGGACAGAACGTGAACAGCTACGGTCTCTCGCCGTCGGGAAAGAAAGAAGAAGGCAAGGTGTCTTTTGCCGAACTCCTCAGAATGGTGGCTCAGGCAGTGCCCGACATGAGAGTGAGATTCACCACTTCCAATCCCGAAGACATGAAGGAGGACATCCTGCACGTCATAGCCGAAGAACCGAATATCTGCAACCATATCCACTTCCCTGCACAGAGCGGAAGCAACAAGATACTGAAGCTGATGAACAGAAAATACACCCGTCAGCAGTATCTCGACACCATAGATGCCATACGCCGCATCATCCCCGGCTGCGGAATAACCACCGACATCTTCGTGGGCTACCACGATGAGACGGAAGAAGACCACCAGCAGACCCTGTCGCTCGTCAAGGAGGTGGGCTTCGACTCAGCCTTCATGTTCAAATACTCTGAGCGCCCGGGCACCTATGCCTCAAAACATCTGCCCGACAACGTGTCGGAGGAGGTGAAGATACAGCGACTCAATGAACTGATAAAGCTGCAGACCGAAGTAAGCGCCGAGCAGAACAGAAAAGACGAGGGCAAGGAGTTCGACGTCCTCGTTGAGGGCTACAGCAAGCGTTCTCGCCAGCAGCTCATGGGCAGGACGGAGCAGAATAAGGCCGTGGTGTTCGACAAAGGCAACCACCACGTGGGCGAGACGGTGAGAGTGAAGATAACGGGCAGCACCAGCGCCACGCTCTTCGGTACTCTCGTGCCATCTCCTTCAGCAGCAGAGTGAGGTGGGGCATAATCCGCCTTTCTATATTGTGACAGACAAAATATAGTGACAGACAAAAGCATAATCAGATAATCAATAAATAACAAACATAAATATCCCCTGCTGTTCCGTCCGCCAGGCATGTCGGCGTCTCTCCGTCATGAGGGAGAGACAAGTCGGAAGTGGCATATACCGCGAGCTGGCAAGGGGTTGTTTCTTATATGAAAGAATTTTTCCAGATACTCAGGCGCTTCGTGCCGCCATACAAGAGATACCTCGTCATGACGGTGTCGTTCAACATCCTGTCGGCTGTGCTCAACATTTTCTCGTTTGCAGCCATAATCCCTATCCTGCAGATTATCTTCAAGACAGAGAAGGCTGCCGCAGCGCCACAGCTCATGGCATGGGACTGGGACAACATGAAAGAAGTGGCGGCAAACAATATGGATTATTATGTCAATGCGCTGATTGCTGACATCGGTCCTACCACCACATTGCTCGTGCTCGGACTCTTCCTCGCCACCATGACATTCCTCAAGACAGGAGCCTATTTCCTGTCGTCGGCCACCGTAATACCGATCAGGACCGGAATAGTGAGAGACATCCGCAACCAGCTCTACCGCAAGATAACATCCCTGCCTATCGGCTTCTTCTCTGAGGAGCGCAAGGGAGACATCATAGCCAGGATGAGCGGCGACGTGCAGGAGATAGAAAACTCCATAATGAGTTCGCTCGACATGCTCTTCAAGAACCCCATCCTCATAATAGCATATTTCGCCACGCTGCTCTGCATCAGTTGGCAGCTCACTCTCTTCACCATACTCTTCGTTCCCGTCATGGGATGGATAATGGGCAAGGTGGGCCGCAAGCTGAAACGCAAGTCAAAGGAGGCGCAGGCCCTCTGGAGCGACACCATGAGCCAGGTGGAGGAGACCCTCGGCGGACTGCGTATCATCAAGGCATTCTGTGCTGAGGAGAAGATGAACAGGCGCTTCGACAACACCAACTCCAACTACAGGAACCAGATTCTCAAGGTGAACACCCGCCAGCAGATGGCACACCCCATGAGCGAGTTCCTCGGCACGGTGATGATAATCATCGTGTTGTGGTTCGGCGGCATCCTCGTGCTCAACCAGCAGGTGCTCTCCGGTCCCACGTTCATCTATTATCTCGTAATCCTCTACAGCATCATAAACCCTCTGAAAGACTTCTCCAAGGCTGGCTACAACATACCAAAGGGTCTGGCTTCAATGGAGCGTGTAGACAAGATTCTGCTTGCCGAAAGCGACATCAAGGAGAAGGAAAACCCTCAACACATCTCCAGCTTCGACCACACCATAGAATTCCGCCATGTGTCGTTCAGATACGGCGAGCAGTGGGTGCTCAGAGACATCAACCTCACGATAGAAAAGGGAAAGACGATAGCCCTCGTGGGACAGAGCGGAGGAGGAAAGTCAACCATGGTAGACCTCATTCCGAGATACTACGACGTGCAGGAGGGTGAGGTGCTCATCGACGGCATCAACGTGAAAGACCTCGACATCCACGACCTCAGACAGCTCATCGGCAACGTGAACCAGGAGGCGATACTCTTCAACGACACCTTCTTCAACAACATCTCCTTCGGTGTTGACAACGCCACGCAGCAGCAGGTGGAAGAGGCTGCCCGCATAGCCAATGCCGACGAATTCATAAAAGCTTCTGAAAACGGCTACGACACCAATATCGGTGACCGCGGCGGACGACTCTCCGGCGGACAGCGACAGCGTGTGAGCATAGCGCGAGCCATACTCAAGAATCCGCCGATACTAATCCTCGACGAGGCAACATCGGCTCTCGACACAGAGAGCGAGAGACTCGTGCAGGACGCCCTGGAACGACTGATGAAGACGCGCACCACCGTGGCGATAGCCCACCGGCTCTCCACCATCAAGAATGCCGACGAGATATGCGTGCTCCACGAGGGACAGATAGTGGAGCGGGGCACCCACGACGAACTCATCAGCAAGGACGGATATTACAAGAAGCTGCACGATATGCAGTCGTAACAAAATATTCATTCATATATGGCATACAAAATAGTCTACCCCATCTTCTATGTGTTGTCGCTACTGCCCTACAGAATATTGTATGGCATCTCCGACTTCTTTTATCTCATCATGTATCATATCGTGGGCTACAGGAAGAAGGTGGTGAGAAAAAACCTCAGCAGTTCATTCCCCGAGAAAACACCTCAGGAACTGAAAGAAATAGAGCATGGGTTCTATCACTGGCTCTGCGACTATTTCGTGGAAACACTGAAGCTGCTCACCGTCAGCGACGAGACCCTGCTCAAGCACATAGAATTCAGGAATGCGGAACAGATAGAAGAATATTACGACAAGGGGCAGACCTGCGCCGCCATCCTCGGCCACTACTGCAACTGGGAACTGCTCTCTGCCACGGGACTCGCCTTCAGACGTCACAAAGAGGCGGTGTGCGGACTTATATATCATCCGCTCAGGAGCAAAATATTCGACATGCTCTTCAAGGATATACGCCAGAGCAAGGGGGGAGTCTGCATTCCGAAACAGGAAATACTGAGATACCTCGTGAGATACAAACGCGAGAAACGCATGTGGCTCTTCGGATACATCTCAGACCAGTCGCCGAAATACCTGAACATACACTGCTGGCTGCCGTTCCTCAACCACGACACACCAGTATTCACCGGCGGCGAGAAGATAATGAAGAAGATGAACGACGCCGTGTTCTATGTTGACATGCAGAGACCGGAACGCGGCAAATACATCTGCACCTTCAGGCTGATTACCGACAAACCTGCCGAGATGCAGGAGAACGAGATAACGACACGCTTCTTCAAGATGCTTGAGGACACCATAAAGAGGGATCCCAGACTATATCTCTGGACCCACGACAGATGGAAGAGAAACCATGAGCATTTCGACAAATATTATGTCATGGAGAACGGGCATGTCATAAAAAGAAAAGACGTAGAATTATGATAATTGGATTTGACGCAAAGCGCATAGTGAGGAACGCCTCGGGACTCGGAAACTATTCCAGGACCCTTGTGGGGGATTTGCAACGCATAGTGCCGGAAGGAACGCAGCTCCGACTCTACGCTCCTGACATGGGACGCGATGAGCTGCGAGGACAGGTGAAAGAATCTTCAAACCTCAGATTCGTTTATCCGCATGGCTGCTATACAAAGCTGTCGAGAGACTTGTGGAGAATGAAGGGAATAGTGGAAGACCTGAAGAAAGACGGTGTGCACCTCTATCATGGACTGACCGGCGAACTGCCTCTCGGCATCAGGAAGGCTGGCATCAAGACCGTCGTCACCATCCACGACCTTATCTTCATGTGTCATCCCGAATACTACAACTGGATAGACACCAAGATATACGCATGGAAATTCCACAAGACCTGTCGCGAGGCAGACCGCATCATAGCCATCAGCGAGTGTACCAAGAGAGACATCATGCGCTTCGGTGGCGTTGCCCCGTCGAAAATAGACGTCATATACCAGAGCTGCAGCACAGAATTCAAGACCAGAGAGAGCGAAAAGAAGCTCCAGCAGGTGCACACCAAATATATGCTGCCAGAGAGATACATCGTGAATGTGGGAACCATCGAGGAGCGCAAGAACGTGCTGCTTGCCGTGAGAGCCCTGCACATGCTGCCCGAAGAGGTCAGCATCGTCATCGTAGGGCGTCCCACACCGTATGCCGACAAGGTGAGAGAGTATGTAGAGGCAAACAACCTGCAGCACCGTGTGAAGATGCTCCACGGCGTGCCCTACGAAGACCTCCCGTCAATATACCAGATGGCAGAGGCATGTGTTTACCCCTCGCGCTATGAGGGGTTCGGACTCCCCGTCATCGAGGCTATACAGAGCGGACTCCCTGTGGTGGCATGCACGGGCAGCTGTCTTGAAGAAGCCGGCGGCAACGACTCCATATATGTCACCCCCGACGATGTGTGCGGAATGGCAGAAGCCGTGAAGCAGGTGTTGTGTGGAGCGCCGGGCAGAGAGCAGCGCATAGAGAGAAGCCAGCAATACGTGAAACGCTTCGAGGGAAACAACGTGGCGCAGAAAGTGTTGGATGTCTACAACAAGGTGTGTCGTTGACATTACTTACTCAAATCGTACCAAGTTATTATTTTACCGTCACTAAACAAGTGTTATTGAGGGTGTGTCATGTTCTTGGCATACTCTCATTTTTTCTATAGAGAAGTGTCATAGTATCATTTTCCGGCTTCTCCATACATATAAAGTCCATTGTACCAACGAGTTGGCTTAATGATACTTTTCGGGATTCTTTACAGAAAAGTATCATTAAAGTAT
>OQWE01000434.1_pt1 | contig 14505 bp, 7 predicted proteins | sample 1691591 | NCBI WGS metagenome assembly OQWE01 (sample SAMN03418265, study PRJEB22391) | human gut metagenome | biome: human-gut; feature: organic feature; material: feces | host: Homo sapiens | place: Tanzania | collected 2013-01
ACACCCAGGGCGATGCCCTGGGCTAGGAGCTTCTGCCCTTTCAGGGCGTGTGGGGCTTACTTGCGAAACTTGAGTAAATAAAGAGAAACTTGAGTAAATAAAGAAAAGAAGAGGAAAAGAAAGAGAGACTCGATGACACTTATGACACTTATGACACCTGTTTTCTAAAAAAATCCTACGCGCGCGGGCGGGCAGGAAAAATTTCTCCAATCAGCCTCCCGCCCGCCTACGCGAGAGATTTTTTAAGAAAATGCTGTCATCGGTGTCACCCTGTCATTCCGAGACAAGTCGCCATAGCACCATAAGTATCTTACTTAGACCTCGTAAGCAAGTCACTTAGCACCCGTAAGTAAGTCACTTAGCACCCGTAAGCAAGTCACTTAGACCTCGTAAGTAAGTCACTTAGCCACCGCAAGTAAGTCACTTACCGAGCACAAAAAAGGGAGGCTTACCTCGTCACAAGGTTTACCTCCCTACACTTATAGTTAAAAATAACCGAATATTACTTGTTCAGGAACTTATCTACCTGAGCAGCAATCTTTCTACCGCTTGCCATGGCACGAACCACCAGAGAAGCTCCGCTGGCTGCATCACCAGCCACGAATACATTCTCGGCAAACTCCGGCTGCTGTGGCTTCAGGAAGCCCATTGCCAGGAACACAGCCTCTGCCTTGATGATTTCCGGCTCGCCTGCCTCTACCATCAGCGGGCGACCACCCTCTGGGTTTGGTTTCCAGTCGATAGGCTGAACCTTCACACCAGTCAACTTGCCGTTCTTTCCCAGGAACTCCAGAGAGTTGATGTTCCAGCGGCGGGTACAGCCCTCCTCATGACTGGAAGTGGTCTTCAGGGTGCGAGGCCAGTTTGGCCAAGGATTCTTAGGATCCTCAGGGCCTTCTACCGGCTTAGGCATAATCTCGATCTGGGTTACGCTCTTGCAACCCTGGCGATGAGCTGTACCGATACAGTCGGAACCCGTATCACCACCACCGATGACCAATACATCCTTGCCCTTGCAGGTGACACGCTCATCCTTGGAGAACTCCATGCCAGCCAACACTCTGTTTTGCTGAGAGAGGAGTTCGAGGGCGAAATAGACACCCTTCAACTCACGTCCAGGAATCTTCAAGTCACGAGCGGTCGGAGTACCCGTAGATACCACGTAGGCATCGAAGCCTTCTGGCAACTGAGTGACATCTATCTTCTGATTATATTTGAACTCGATGCCTTCTTCCTCCAAGAGACGGAGACGGCGGTCGATGATAATCTTGTTGAGCTTGAAGTTTGGAATACCATATCTCAACAAACCACCTGCGTTCTCACGAGCCTCGAATACAGTAACCTTATATCCCTTATGATTCAGCTGGTTGGCAGCTACCAATCCCGCAGGACCGGCACCGATGACAGCCACCGTCTTGCCATTGCGCTCAGGCAACTCTACATGCACATAATCCTCTTGGAAGGCGTGCTCCACAATGGCGCACTCATCCTCACGGTTGGTGGTAGGTTCGTGGTCCATCAAGTTGAGGACACAAGCCTTCTCGCAGAGTGCAGGACAGATACGACCTGTAAACTCAGGGAAGTCGTTGGTACTGTTGAGCAAGCGGTAAGCCAGCTCCCAGTCGCCCTTGTAGAGGGCATCGTTCCACTCCGGTGCCTTGTTGCCCAGCGGACAAGCCCAGTGGCAGAAAGGCACACCGCAGTCCATACAACGGCTCGCCTGCTGACGGCGGTCGTTACTATTCAATGTTTGTTCTACCTCGCCAAAGTCGAGGATTCTATCGTGAATTGGTCTATAACCTGCTTCCTTGCGAGGTATAGTCAAAAATGCTTTTGGATTTCCCATCTTTTTTCTAATTTTAAAATTAGTAATCGCGCTGCATATCCGCAATCTTCTGCTGCAACTTCTTTACCTGCTCCTCCTGGAGAACTCGCTTGTACTCGATTGGCACTACCTGGATGAAATCCTCTACATAGTGGTTCCAGTCGTCGAGCATGGTACGGGCAAGCTTACTGCCAGTGTAGAGATAATGCTGACGGATCAGCTCGTGCAACTCCTTGCGATAGGTGCTGTCCTCCACGAGGTTGATCTCCACCATATCCATGTTACAGAAGTAATCGAAGTTGTGGTTCTTATCCCATACATAGGCTACACCACCACTCATTCCAGCGGCGAAGTTACGGCCAGTTTCACCGAGCACTACGACTCTACCGCCCGTCATATACTCGCAGCAGTGGTCGCCAGCACCCTCAATTACGGCGATGGCACCGGAGTTACGAACACCGAAGCGCTCGCCTACCTTACCATTGATATACAACTCACCGCTTGTGGCACCATACAAACCGGTGTTACCGGCGATGATGTTATCCTCGGCAGAGAAGTTGCTGCGGATAGGAGGAAGGATGGAAATACGACCTCCTGAAAGTCCCTTGGCGAAATAGTCATTGGTCTCACCCTCGAGCTTGAAATCTACTCCCTTGACCAGGAAGGCACCGAAGCTCTGACCTGCAGACCCCTTGAACTTCACGTTCACGGTCTTGTCAGGAAGACCAGCCTCACCGTATTTGGCAGCGATTGCACCGCTCAGCATAGCACCGGCAGCACGGTCGGTATTCTTGATGGCGAAGTCGAGGTTCACCTCTTCCTGGTTCTCGATGGCACGCTGGGCACCACGGATAATCTGCTGGTCGAGCACATTGTCGAGATCATGAATCTGCTCGGTAGTATGATAGAGCGAGCAATGACCTGTCTCACGATGCAAGAGACGAGAGAAGTCGAGCAAATCTGCCTTTTCCTCGATGCTCTTAGCCACCTCTGGCTCTACGGCATCAGCACCCTCAGCAGGAACAATCTCCTCATCCTTCTTGCGGACGATGAGTTCGGTATGACCGATGATATCGTTCAATGAGGTGTAACCCATCTCAGCCAGATACTCACGAACCTCCTCGGCGAGGAAGCGGAAGTAGTTGATGAGGTACTTGTAGCTGCCACGGAAGTGCGCACGGAGCTTAGGATCCTGTGTAGCAACACCCATAGGACAGGTATTCAGGTTACACTTACGCATCATGACACAACCCAAAACGATGAGGGCTGCCGTACCGAAACTGAATTCCTCAGCACCGAGCAAAGCCATCAGGATGATGTCGCGACCGCTCTTCAACTGACCATCCACCTGCAGGCGAACCTGACCACGAAGACCATTCTTCACCAGCGTCTGCTGGGTTTCAGAAAGTCCGATTTCAGGAGAGATACCTGCGAAACGCATACTGGATGCAGGGCTGGCACCTGTACCACCCTCAGCACCGGAGATGACGATAAGGTCTGCCTTCGCCTTAGCCACACCGGCAGCGATGGTACCCACACCACTCTCAGCTACCAGTTTTACAGAGATAGCAGCCTTAGGGTTCACATTCTTGAGGTCGAAGATGAGCTGAGCCAAATCCTCGATACTGTAGATATCGTGATGAGGTGGAGGAGAAATCAGGCTGATGCCAGGGATAGAGTGACGGGTCTTGGCGATGACCTCGTTGACCTTGAAGCCAGGCAACTGACCACCCTCACCCGGTTTAGCACCCTGTGCCACCTTGATCTGGATTTCCTCTGCATTCACCAGATATTCTGTTGTCACACCGAATCGACCGGAAGCCACCTGCTTGGTCTTGCTGGAGAGGCTGATGCCATCCTGAGTAGAATGGAATCGCTCGTTATCCTCACCACCTTCACCGGTATTGCTTCGAGCGCCGAGGGCGTTCATGGCGAGTGCCATAGCCTCGTGAGCCTCCTTAGAGAGGGCACCGAAACTCATCGCACCGGTAACGAAGTGCTTCACGATTTCCTCTACCGGCTCCACCTTATCTATAGAGATAGGATTCTTGCGGAATCCGAAGAAGTCGCGGATGAAGATAGGCTCCTGCTTATCGTCAACGAGATGTGTATATTTCTTGAAGAGATCGTAATCGCCCTTGCGGGTAGCGAGCTGCAGGGTGGCGATGGTCTCTGGGTTCCAAGCGTGCTTGATACCGTCCTTGCGGTAGTGGAACTGTCCCATGCTAGGCAGGAAGTCGAGCTTCTTGGTCTCGAATGCCTTGTCGTGCAGGCGGATGGCATCACGGGCGATGGTCTCAAGTCCGATACCGCCGATGGTGCTCACCTCTGTTCCGAAGTAGCTCTTCAGCAGGCTCTCGCTCAAACCGATGCTCTCGAAGATCTTGGCACCACGATAGCTTCGGATGGTAGAGATACCCATCTTAGCCATAATCTTGAACAAGCCCTTCTTTACAGCCTTGATGTAGTTCTGCTCGGCTGTATGGTAATCCTCCTGAATCTTTCCCTTCTTGACCAGGTCGTCGAGGATGGCGTATGTCAAATATGGACAGAGGGCTGATGCACCGTAACCCAACAAGAGGGCTGCGTGCATTACCTCACGAATCTCACCGCTCTCAACGATGAGGGCTGTCTGCACACGCTTGCCGGCATCAATCAGATAATGATGTACGGCGCTTACGGCGAGCAATGATGGGATGGCGGCATGGGTCTCATCCACGCCACGGTCGCTCAAGATGATGTAGTTGTAACCGTCATCCACACTCTGTGCTGCCTGCTTGCAGAGTTCATCCAGAGCCTCATGCAGTCCTTCTTCGCCCTTGGCGGTTTCGAAGAGCATGTGGAGCTTGACGGTATTGAATCCCTTGTAGCGGATATTCTGAAGGATATCCAGCTGGGTATTGGTCAGGATAGGATGTGGCAGACGAACCATCTTGCAGTTGCTCTCGTCTGGGTTCAGGATGCCGGAACCTACTCTACCGATATACTCGGTAAGACTCATCACGAGGTTCTCACGGATGGAGTCGATGGCAGGGTTGGTAACCTGAGCAAACTGCTGACGGAAGTAGTTGAAGAAGATCTGTGGCTGGTCTGAGAGTACGGCAAGCGGAGTATCATTACCCATGGATGCAGTAGGCTCCTGACCCTTGGTAGCCATCGGGATGATGGTACCGTCGATGTCTTCCTCGCCAAAACCAAACTCCAATTCCTTGCGAGTGAGGTTTTCCACAGCGTTTTCCACTTTTCGTCCGCTGCGCAACTTTTCCAGTTCAATACGGTTGGTGTTCAGCCACTGGCGGTAAGGATGAGCCTCAGCCAGGCGCTCCTTGATTTCGCCATCATAATAGATCTTGCCTTCCTGGGTATCGATGAGGAGAATCTTACCCGGCTGCAGACGGCCCTTCTCTGCAATCTCGGTAGGATCGAAATCCATGACACCTACCTCAGAAGCCACAACCATCATATCATTCTTGGTGATGGTGTAGCGGGCTGGGCGCAAACCGTTTCTATCGAGCATACCACCGGCATAGCGGCCATCGCTGAAGAGCAGGGCGGCAGGACCATCCCATGGCTCCATCAGGATAGAGTGATACTCATAGAAAGCCTTCAGATCCTCAGAGATAGGGTTCTTGTCGTTGAAGCTCTCTGGCACCATGACAGCCATGGCGTGAGGCAAAGACAAGCCGCTCATTACGAAGAACTCGAATACATTGTCGAGGCTTGCCGAATCACTCATATCAGGCTGAACGATAGGAGAAATCTCACGGATATCGCCCAGAGCCTCACTGCTCAACACACTCTCGCGCGCCTTCATCCAGGCACGGTTGCCACGGATGGTGTTGATCTCACCATTGTGGGCAAGGAGACGGAATGGCTGCGCCAGACTCCATGTTGGGAAGGTGTTGGTAGAGAAGCGGGAGTGAACCAAAGCCAGACCGCTTGTAAAATAATTATTGGTCAAGTCAGGATAGTACTGACGCAGCTGGAGGCTGCTCAACATACCCTTATATACGATGTTCGAATTAGACAACGAACAGATATAGAAATCAGGATCGCTGATACGTTTCTCGATGCGTTTGCGGATGAGATAGAGGGTGCGCTCGAAGACAGGCACCTTATCATCTGTAACACCTGTAATGAACACCTGTTTGATGGCAGGTTCATTGCTCAATGCAGCCTCACCCAGACAGTCTGGATTGGTAGGTACATTGCGGAGATGCATCAACTGAAGTCCCTCACGTTCAATCTCTTCGATCATAATAGAGAGGATATCCTGCTGTTTCTTCTCATCCTTAGGCAAGAAGACAAGACCCGTACCATATTTTCCCTTTTCCGGTACAGGGATACCCTGAAGAAGAATAAACTCATGTGGAATCTGGAGCATGATACCGGCACCATCACCCGTCTTGTTATCGGCACCCTCAGCACCACGATGGCGCATATTCTCGAGGACCTTCAAGGCGTTATCAACCAGCTCATGACTCTTGTTACCGTGGATATTCACCACCATACCTACGCCACACGCATCGTGTTCATAGGCAGAACTGTACAATCCTTTTTCCATTTCTTGTTCGTTTTATATCGGTTATTTCTAACTATTTTTATTATTGATATGCTTGTTCATGAACTCCCGCTACGGCTCTGCCGCTAGGGTCGTTCTGATTCTTGAAAGAGGCATCCCAGGCAAGGGCTTCGGCTGTAGAGCAGGCTACGCTTGGTACGCTAGGCACACTCTTGGCAGCGCTGTCGCTTGGGAAATGCTCGGCGAAGATAGAGCGATAATAATACTCCTCCTTGTTCTGTGGAGGATTGATAGGGAATCGCTCGGCAGCATGCGCCATCTGCTCATCGCTGACGGCTGATGCGGTAATCTGCTTCAGGGTATCAATCCATGAATAGCCCACACCATCGGAGAACTGCTCCTTCTGTCGCCATGCTACTTCTTCAGGAAGCAGATCGGCGAAAGCCTCACGAACCACCTTCTTTTCGATGGTCTTATCCGGACACATCTTCAATACCGGGTTCATGCCCATCGCAACATCCAGGAACTCTTTGTCGAGGAAAGGCACACGACCCTCGATGCCCCATGCCGCCAGACTCTTGTTGGCTCTCAGGCAATCGTAGAGATAGAGTTTGCCCAGCTTGCGCACGGTTTCCTCGTGGAAAGCCTTGGCGTCCGGTGCCTTGTGGAAGTAGAGATAACCTCCGAAGACCTCGTCGGCACCCTCGCCGGAAAGTACCATCTTGATACCCATGCTTCGGATGACTCTCGCCAGGAGATACATCGGGGTAGAAGCACGAACGGTGGTAACATCGTAGGTCTCGATGAAATAGATGACATCACGGATGGCATCCAGACCTTCCTGGATGGTGTAGTTGATTTCGTGATGCACGGTTCCGATGTGCTCGGCAACCAATCGTGCCTTTGCCAGGTCAGGCGCACCCTTCAAACCAACGGCGAAGGAGTGAAGTCGAGGCCAGTATGCCTGGGTTTCGCCACCATTCTCCACACGGGTAGAAGAGAATTTTTCGGCTACGGCAGAGATGACGGAAGAATCGAGACCACCACTCAGCAATACGCCGTAAGGAACATCGCTCATCAGCTGGCGCTTGACAGAAGCTTCCAGGGCATCGTGAATCTCCTTTACCGCAGCCTTTTCCTGAGGTTCCGCATCCTTCAACTGGGCTTCAGCCTTCTGAGTATCATCAATCTGATATTTCTTCTGCATGGCAGCGTACTCAAACCAATCACGGGTATAGTAGCGCTTCATGCCAGGGTTCTTGCTATAGTAATAATGACCTGGGAGGAATGGCTCATAATGGTCGCACTGACCTTCCAGAGCCTTCAACTCGCTTGCCACCAATACTTTTCCATCTTTATCATAACCAATATAAAGAGGAATCACACCGATAGGGTCGCGGGCGATGAGGAATTCATCACGCTCGGCATCGTAAAGGGCGAAGGCAAAGATACCGTTCAGCTCTTCAAGCATCTTGGAGATACGGGCGTGGAGCGCATCCTCACCTTTATATATTAAGGTATCAAAGTCGGAATCTGCTCGCATCTCACGATAGAGAGAAAGAATCACCTCACAGTCGGAACCGGTCTGATACTGGTATTTGCCAGCAAAACGGGCACGGATATTCTGATGATTATAAATCTCACCGTTTACGGCAAGCACCTGTTTTTTGTCTGGTGCAAACAAAGGTTGGCGACCACTTTCCGGGTCAACAATGCTCAGACGCTCATGTGCCAGGATAGCAGAACCACCACAGTAGATTCCGCTCCAGTCTGGTCCGCGATGGCGAATCTTCTGACTCATACGAAGCGCTTGCTGTCGCAATTCAGGAGTTTGCTCCTGAATATTGAAGATAGATACGATTCCACACATAATATCTTTTCCTTTCTTTTACGGTTATTTTTATCTCTTTTTACCTAAAACAAATAACATTTTGTTATGTTTCGGCTGCAAAATTACTACTTTTTGTCAACATACGAAAGATTTCCATTACCTTTTGTCTTAAGAAAAGGAGAGTAATTACATATCAGCACGTATTAACACGTTTAAACTTTCATTTTGAAAGTACAAACAATATTATTTATTTCAAAATAACACAAAGAGAGAAAAACAAGATAAAAGCATTAATTCCACAGAAATCCATACGCCCTGAAAGGGCAGAAGCTCCTAGCCCAGGGCACCGCCCTGGGTGTAGTGGTTGGTGCAATGCGCCCTGTAAGGGCAAAAGCTTTAAAATACGAAGCAAATTCAAAGCTTTTGCCCTTACAGGGCGACAGGTTTCCGTTTATAATACCCAGGGCGGTGCCCTGGGCTAGGAGCTTCTGCCCTTTCAGGGCGTATGAGTAAACACCGTTAGGCGTTCCGGTGAATTTGAAATCCGTTAGGCGTTCCGGCGGATTTGAAATCCGCCGTCTAAAAAGGTTCGACCACCCCTGGGGGGATTTGCAATCCCCCATCAATACAATGAAAGTTTAGTTAAAAAATATATAGAATAGTGCCGTTTTTCCCATTTTTTTAGTATCTTTGCAACATTATTGTGTTTTATTACAAATAACCTAATTTATTCAATTATTCCGTAGATGTTACTATAGCATTATGAGAAAAAGAATTATAAATCTTTTAATGATGACCTGCGTGCTAGCCGGCGGCTACACTCAGGTATCGCTTGCTCAACAGGCTAAGTCGAGCAATCTAACCCAGTTTGTCAACCCTCGAATCGGAACAGGTGGACATGGACACGTTTTCCTCGGAGCCAACGTTCCGTTCGGATATGTCCAGTTAGGTCCTACAGAACCATCCCGCGGATGGGACTGGTGCTCCGGCTATCATCATTCTGACTCCATCCTCATCGGTTTCGGACACCAGCACCTGAGCGGTACCGGTATCGGCGACCTGGGCGACGTGGCTTTCCTGCCCGTAACAGATGGCAACCAGAAAGAAATCAAGTTCAGTCACGACAACGAGAATGTACGCCCTGGATACTATGCAGTCAAACTGCAACAGCCTAATGTATGGGTGGAGCTAACCGCTACACAGCGTGCCGGTTTCCAGCGCTATACTTTCGGTGCTGATGCACAGCAGGCACAGTTGGTACTCGACCTGAAACAGGGTATCGGTTGGGATGCAGCCAAGGACTTCAATGTAGATAACACCACAGCTACCACCGTGGCTGGTCACCGTTTCTCCAAGGGATGGGCGAACGACCAGAAGGCATTCTTCTTCGCAGAATTCTCCCAGCCTGTTACCGTGAAGCCACTGGGAACCGGCAGATGGCTGATTACCGCTGCTGATGTCACCAAGCCATTGTTGGTAAAGACCGGTTTGTCGGCTGTGAGCGCAGAGAATGCCAAGCTGAACCTGGAGAAAGAGATTCCGGGCTGGGATTTCCGTCAGGTAGTAGCAGATGCAGATGCTGCCTGGAACAAGGAACTGGCTAAGGTGAACATCGAGACCAGCGATTCTACCTCCCGCCGCATCTTCTACACAGCCATGTATCATACCATGACCGCTCCATCTGTCTTCTCAGACGTCAACGGTCAGTATCGCGGTGCTGACGGCAAGGTCTATGACGGCAACTTCACCAATTATACCACCTTGTCACTCTGGGACACCTATCGTGCAGCTCATCCGCTGATGACCATGATCCATACCGACATGTTGCCAGATATGGCAAGCACCTTCATCAATATCTATCGCCAGCAGGGCAAGTTGCCAGTATGGCACCTGATGGGTAACGAAACCAACTGTATGGTGGGCAACCCTGGCATTCCTGTTCTTGCCGATATGGTACTGAAGGGCTATGTAAAGGATAAGGAAGGAGCCTACGAGGCAATGAAGAAGTCGGCTATGCTCGATGAGCGTGGCATGGGCTTGCTCAAGAAGTACGGTTATCTGCCATACGACAAGGAGCCTACCAAGGAAACCGTTGCCAAGGGAATGGAATATGCGCTGGCTGATGCCTGCGTGGCTAAGGTGGCTCGCATGCTGGGCAAGAAGGAAGATGCCAAGTACTTCGAGAACAGATCAAAAGCTTACAGCAAGTACTTCGACAAGGAGACCGGCTTTATGCGCGGTCTGGGTTCCGACGGCAAGTTCCGCGTTCCTTTCAACCCATTCGCTGCAGAGCATCGTGAAGATGACTATACCGAGGGAAATGCATGGCAATATACCTGGCTGGTGCCACATGATGTGCACGGACTCGTGAAACTCTTCGGCAATGAAAAGAAGTTCGTGACCAAGCTCGACTCTCTCTTCATCGTTACCGGTGAGATGGGTGCCAATGCATCTCCAGACATCTCTGGTCTGATTGGTCAGTATGCTCATGGCAACGAGCCTAGCCATCACGTGCTCTATATGTACAACTATGTAGGTCAGCCTTGGAAGGCTGCCCGTCTGCTCAGACAGACCCTGGACGAGATGTACAAGGATGACTTCGACGGTTTGAGCGGCAACGAGGACGTAGGTCAGATGTCAGCATGGTATGTGCTTTCTTCCGTAGGTCTCTATCAGGTAGAGCCAGCAGGCGGCAAGTACATCATCGGCAGCCCTATCTTCGACAAGGCTGAACTGAACGTGGGCAAGGGCAAGACCTTCAACATCGTCTGCAAGAACAACAGCAAGGAAAACATGTACGTACAGTCTGTGAAGTTGAACGGCAAGCGATACAGCAAGTCATACATCATGTACAACGACATCATGAAGGGCGGCACCCTCGAACTGCAGATGGGCAACCAGCCATCGAAGTGGGGAACCCGTCCTGCCGACCGTCCATAAGAATCAAGCACTAACTAACAAAAATATAAATAATGAGAAAGACTATTTTAACATTGGCTCTTCTTGCCTCCATGAGCGCTATGGCTCAGGAGAATGCTGAGGTAGATGTGCATGCACGCTATACCAAGGTGGTAACCCCAGTGAATGGCAAATACGAGTCAAAGCGTCCTCCTGTAGAGGACCGTCTCTTCACTTCTACAGCTGTAGAGAAGAAGATCAAGGAAGTACAGAAACTCCTGAAGAAGAATCCAAAGTTGGCGTGGATGTTTGCCAACTGCTATCCTAACACCCTGGAGAGTACCGTTCACTACCGTGTGCTCGAAAATGGTGATGATGATACATTCGTATATACCGGTGATATTCCAGCCATGTGGCTCCGCGACTCAGGTGCCCAGGTATGGCCTTACGTAGCCCTCGCCAACAAGGACGAGAAGTTGAAGAAGATGCTGAAGGGTGTGATTCTCCGCCAGTTGAAGTGCATCAACATCGACCGCTACGCCAATGCCTTCAATGACGGTCCTACCGGTGCCGGCTGGCAGAAAGACCGCACCAAGATGCAGCCGGATGTATTCGAGCGCAAATATGAGATCGACTCCTTCTGCTACCCTATCCGTCTGGCTTACGAGTACTGGAAGGTAACAGGCGATGACTCTATTTTCGGCGAGGTATGGATGAAGGCTATCGAGAATATCCTGAAGACCTTCCACGAGCAGCAGCGCAAGGTGACAGCCAAGGCTTATCACTTTACCCGTGTTTCTGACCGTGCCTTCGATACCATCGGTTGGGACGGCTTCGGTGCTCCGGTAAAACCAGTAGGACTGATTGCTTCCATGTTCCGTCCTTCAGATGATGCCACCATCCTTCCATTCCTGATTCCATCCAACTTCATGGCAGTTTCTTCCATGAACAAGGCAGCAGAGATCTTGAAGCACGTGGCAGAGAAGGATGCAGCAAAGAAAGATGCAGCCTTGAAGATTGCGCAGGATTGCAGCAGTCTTGCCGATGAGGTACATACTGCTCTGCAGAAGTATGCTATCTACAACCATCCTAAGTATGGCAAGATCTATGCTTACGAGGTAGATGGTTTCGGCAATCAGCTCCTGATGGACGATTCCAATGTTCCTTCTCTCCTGGGTATGGGATATATGGGTGATGTTCCTATGAACGACCCTATCTACCAGAACACCCGCCGTTTCGTTTGGAGTGAGGACAATCCTTGCTTCTTCCGTGGCAAGGCTGGCGAAGGTATCGGTGGTCCACACATCGGCTACGACATGCCTTGGCCTATGTCTATCATGATGAAGTGCTTCACCGCACAGAGCGATGACGAGATCCGCTTCTGCATGAAGATGCTGTTGAATACGGATGCCGGTATGGGATTCATCCATGAGTCTTTCCACAAGGACGATGCTTCTAAATACACCCGTCCTTGGTTCGCATGGCAGAACACCCTCTTCGGAGAGTTGGTCATCAAGCTGATCAATGATGGCAAGGCAGACTTGCTGAACAACTTGTAATACACATTATTATATATAAAGAAAATGCCGATAGTTTCTGATGTTTCAGAACTATCGGCATTTATATTTATGCTAACTGGCGTCAAATATGCCATTTCTATTCTTCTTCTGCCACTTTCCAATCGATCAATCCCTTGCCTTCTTCGTCAAGTTCGATTCCAAGTCCTATCACCTCTCGCCTGTCAGCCTTGAAAGGCTCCATATAGCGACAATCGATAATTTGGCGAACGGCAGCTTCCTTGCCACCATTGTTTCTCAATTTCAGTTCTATCACATAGATATAGCGAGAAGTAGTTGCTACAATATCTATCCTGCCCGTGGAAAGCATGTGCTCTACTTCAACCTTCAAACCGATGGCATTGAAAATCGTACTGATGACCAGACGATAGCGCTCCTCCATATCCATGGAAGCCATCTTCTTGTTGCTATAAGGCACATCGGCAACCAAAGCCTTCAATGACTTCATCGCATCCGGCAACTGCCCGGTGCCCAACTGCATATACAGATTGGCCTGCAACGACTGGATGTCTCCCATCTCTCGCATAGTCAGAGCTGGGAGCACGGTTTCGTAGAGCGCCTGCTTCACCTCTTCATTAGGGAATCCCAAAATATAGCCGAACTCATCACTATCCTTGATGGTGAGATAGCCCGACTGATAAAGGAACAAGGCTGGTCCACCACCCGTTACATCCGACGTCTCCAGGATGTTGCGCAGAACACGGCAATTCTCAAAATCACCCAAACTCAACTCTGCATTGGTGATAAACTTAGGAAGCCGGGAAGTAGCTCCGGATGCAGCCCAGAAATTAGCCAAATTCTTCGAATTCAACGCATTGATGAGACTGAAAGGATTATAAATATCTACCATATTATTACGGCTGAAGTGATACCCATCATAATACTCCTTCAGTTTGTCATGGGTCTGCTGCAGAGTCCAACCATTCACTTCCGCCATTTTCTCCAACTCTGGCATGAAATTCTCGCTGATTTCCTTTTCCGTGATACCGCAAAGAGGGGCATACTGTGGCAGAAAACTGATATTGGTCAGATTGTTGAGTGCAGAGAACAGGGAAATCTGCGTAAACTTGGTGATGCCGGTGATAAAGACGAAGCGCTCGTACTCATCGTCAGCCTTCAAAATGGCGAACACGTTTCGATACACATTGGTACATTCTTCATGCTCAGGAGTTTTCCAGGAATGCTGCAGCGGAGAGTCGTATTCATCGATGAGTACGACAACCTGCATGCCAGTCTGCCGATAAGCTGTGGTAATGATGGCATCAAAACGATCGGCAAGTTGCGCGGTAGGATCAGGCGTTATGGCATACTTTTGTTCATACGACTTAAAGCACAGATTGAGATACGAGCGGATTCCTTCAGCGCTGGCTCCCCCACGGCTCATGTCGAGTCGGATGACTGGATATTGCTTCCAGTCATCTTCCATATCCATGATCTTGAGACCTTCAAAGAGTTCCTTTCTGCCGCGGAAATAAGCTTCCAGAGTATCTACGAGCACAGACTTGCCGAATCGGCGAGGGCGGCTCAGATAGTTATACTGGTCACCATAGTTTGCCAACTCCCAGACGATGTCTGTCTTATCAACATAGACGTATCCCTCTTCCCTGATTTTCTTGAAAGACTGTACGCCTACCGGCAGTCTTCTTCGTTTGATGTTTGCCATATTCTTTTCCTCCATATATATTTTATGCAAAGATACAAAATATTCTCTTATCTTTGTCTTTCTGAGGCTTTATTTTCAGTTTCTTCACAGTTCTTGCAGTATGGCATTGTAAAATGGAGGAAAAAAGAGGGGGGCATAAGTTCATGACGTATTTTTTTCATCGGATTACGCTGAGTTATCGGATGCATT
>OQWE01000436.1_pt1 | contig 14442 bp, 5 predicted proteins | sample 1691591 | NCBI WGS metagenome assembly OQWE01 (sample SAMN03418265, study PRJEB22391) | human gut metagenome | biome: human-gut; feature: organic feature; material: feces | host: Homo sapiens | place: Tanzania | collected 2013-01
GTTTTACCAAGAAAGCGGGTTCTGCCAGCATTGAGACGAATCGGGTGGGATATGGTAATAACAATTCCACGACCTACTTGTTTGGTGCTCACAAGGACCGCAACTATAACCTGCAGTATTTCCGTGACCGCAAGGATTCTACCATGCGTTATGTTTATGCCTTGGTATGGTATCCGGGAAAGGATGATATGGTATTGGGCAGTGTCTATAAGTTTTATTCCAAGAATCCGCAAGCTTATAAGATATCATTATCTTATAAGATGAAAGCAGTTCAAGGTTTGGATTCTCTTGTTTCCCTAGGCAGCATCAAGTATAACAGGAATCTGGCTCGCAGTTATGACTTGGAGATGACTCCGCCAAAGGATGCAGCAGAGTTTATGGTGCAACTCAACACGCTCCGTGCTGCCTTTAAGAATGCCAATGACCAATACCCTTATTTGGGAGATCAGGTAACTCGACGTACCCTCCAGACGGGTGTAGCCAACAAGATTGTCAAGCTCTGTAAGGGCTATGGCAAGTTGCTGAATGCCGATGAGAAGAAATTCTGCGCCACTTCGCTGAATAAGATGAAGAAGGATACAGACGATGAATATCTGCAGAGCCTTCTGGAACTGACAGCCAATTCTTTGAGGAAGTAGCAAGTTCTGGAGATATACACTGAGGAAAATGTGAAACTCTCTCTCGTAAAATACCGCTTCGTAGAAACGAGATAAGAATAAAGCCTTCTATCGTCAGATTGCCGTTGCAATCGATGATAGAAGGCTTCTTATTTAATAACTAAAAATTAATCCCATCCAGGATTCTGCTTCAAGGCACCCTGTGACAAGTCGATTTCCTTCAGAGGAATAGCCCACAGGTAATCGCGGTTAGGATTGAACTTGCGAGTCTCTATCAGAATCTTCTTTCCGTCAGGATCGATGCCATAAACAGGCTTGGTAACATCCTTTTCGGTAGTTCTGTAGCTACGGGTATCGAAGAGATGGATTCCCTCGAATGCCAGTTCCAGACGGCGCTCCAGGCGGATGGCATCGCGCATCTGATCCTTGCTGAGGCCCTCTTTCAAACCAGGAAGGTTCACACGCTTGCGAATCTGGTTCACTGCATTATAAACCTTGGCATCTGGAGCAGAAAGGTTCTCATTGCGAGCCTCGGCATAAGTGAGCAGCACCTCAGCATAGCGGATGTAGATGAAGTTGGTCCAGTCATAATTCTGGATTCCATAGTTGTCTGGATTGATGTACTTGCGCATGCTGTATCCGGTACGGGTATGACTACCGTCACCCATATACTTATTATTAAAGGTCATCGGACCGCAGGTGGTTCCTGGCCAGAAGATAGAGTAAGCCAATCGTGGATCGCGGTTCTCGAATGGCTTGGCTGGGTTGTAGAGTGGAGACTCTGCGATAGACTTGCCATCGGTACATGGATAAGCATCCACCATATCCTGGGTAGGAGACAAAGCCTCCCAACCACCGAAGTCGCATGGCGAGAAGAACAGACCAATCACGCTACCCTCGTTGCCATTCTTAGGATTCTCGACATACTCGCGGTCGAAGAGAATCTCGTTGCAGGTTTCTGCTACAGGCTGGAACAGGTCGCCGTAGTTAGGGTACAGACCAAACTTGCCGGTCTGCATCACCTGCTCAGCAGCAGCTTCAGCCACATCATACTTGTGGTTGTAGAAAGCCATACGGGCCTTCAGGGCATAGCAAGCACCGGCGCTAGCCTTACCATGGTCGGCAGCAGTACGGATTTCCGGCAGATTAGGAGCCGCCTTGTCCAGCAGCTTCACAACATATTCGTAGGTCTCTTCAGCAGAACTGCGGGCTGGAAGTGGCTCGTTCAACTGCAGCGGATGATCCAGGATAGGCACGCCGCCCATATACTTCCACAGGTTGTGGTAAGCGAAAGCCTCAAGGAACTGCACCTCGGCAGTAAGCTGTGCCTTTGCCTTCTCGTTCATGGAAACTTCTCCGATGTGCTCGTAGAATATCTGGCAGCGGCGGATGGTCTCGTAAGCTGCCTGCCAGAGCTGCAGGAAGTGAGGGTTGCTCGATACGGCTGTACCGGCTGACAAGACTCCCTGCTCAGCACCTACGTGAACCGGGATGGCATTGTCGGTATAGCAGTCGGTCATGATAGTATGGTTCTCCGGCTCTATCAGATAGAGGTAGATGCCTGTTGCATATTTGTTTGCATCATCCGCAGTCTTCCAGAAAGATACGTCAGACAGCTGGTCTTTTGGGTTCCTCTCCAGGAAGCTATCGTTGCAAGAACTCAATCCCAGACCGCAGGCAAGGATCAGTCCACTCAAAAAATGATATTTCAATTTCATAATCTACTCGTTTTTAAAAGGTTACATTAACTCCGAATGAATAATTTCTTGTAAGAGGATAGTAGTTACCTGATACAGCCTCTGGATCTACGCCGTCGAAGCTGGTGATGGTAAACAGGTTGTCGATACTACTGTATATTCTCAATCGGCTAATGCCATATTTAGAAGTCAGCTGCTTAGGAAGGGTATAACCCACCTGCAGGTTTCTCAACTTGGCATAAGATGCATCCTGAACCCAGAAGCTGGAAGTTACTCGGTTCTGAGAATCCTTCATTGACAAGCGTGGGTAAGCGGCATTCGGATTAGGATTGCTCTCGGTCCAGCGGTTCATGTGAATCTCGTTCACCTTACCGCCATTGTAGAATGCATATCTGATTTCTGCCACTGGCATTCCCTTTACGTCGGCTGCACCCTGGAGCAAGGCACTCATATCGAAGTCCTTATACTGAACAGAGAAGTTCAGACCGAAGTTGATCTTTGGGAAGTATGAACCCAATACCTTACGGTCGCGGCTATCTACTGAGCCTGAACCATCCAGGTCGCGATACTTCAAATCACCTGGTTTTGGAGTACCGGTAGCCTGAGGAACATGAGCCTTTACGTCGGCTTCATCCTTGAAGATGCCATCGCATACGTAGCCATAGTAAGCCCACAATGGGTCACCTACCGACTGTCCTGGAGTGTCACCACCCTTCAGGTCGAGAATCTTGGTAGATACACGGCTGAAGTTGGCGCCTACATTATAGGTCCAGTCACCGATGCGGTTGTTATGACCCACCTGCACCTCGAAACCGGAGTTGCGAACCTTTCCGGCATTCTGCATAGGAGCACCTACACCCAGTGTATAAGGGATAGGCAACTTCAGGAGGATGTCGCGGGTTTCCTTATGGAAATAGTCGAAGCCGAAGGTCAGCTTGTTGCCCAGGAAGGTAGCGTCGATACCGAAGTCGTACTGGCTGGTCTTCTCCCAGGTCAAGTCTCTGTTAGCCAGTGTGCTGGAGATGGAAATACCTGGATACAGGGTGTTGCCGAAGCTGTAGTCGTAACCATACTCGTAGGTAGTCTGGTAAGGATAGTTAGAGCTTACGGTGTCCTGGTTACCCAGGAGACCCCATGAACCGCGGAGCTTCAGGTTATCTACCCAAGAAACATTAAACCAGGATTCCTCTGAGATTCTCCATCCTACAGAGAATGATGGGAAGGCACCGAAGCGCTTGTTCTTTGGGAAACGGGATGTTCCGTCATAGCGCAGGTTTGCCTCGAACAGGTAACGGTCATCGTATGAATAGTTCAAACGACCGAATACGGAACGCAGAGAGTATTCTGTCTCTGTACCGTAAGTGGTCTGAGTGGTCACCTCACCGGCATTGATCTGGTCGAGTGTATTTGAGTTAGGCAGGTTCTTTCGTGAAGCCTGCAGGTAGCGCATCTGGTTGTAAATCTGAGAGTAACCCAGCAATGCGCCTACGGTATGCTTACCGAAGGTCTTGTTGTAGTCCAGGTATGCCTGGAGGTTCAGTTCCACCTTCTTGGCATCATACTCTGTCAGCTGGTTCTGGGTAGTCTTGACAGGAGTATCAGAATCTGCTGTGTAGAAACTCTGGGTATATAAATGGGTAGGATTATCCAGCAGGTTGAATGTGGTGGCAGCAATACCACGCAACTTCAATCCGTCGATGATGTCGAGATCCATTCCCAGACTACCCTGGAAGTTGTTGTTGATCTGCTTGCTGGTTCCGCCGTTTCGGGCAGATGCTACAGAGTTGTGCTCATTCTTGAACAGGGCGTAGTTGCCGTTCTTGAACTGGATAGGAGTAACCGGAGTTTCGCGGAATGCGTAGTGCATCAGGTTGTCGATGCCTTCTGCAGGAGCAGTCATCACGCTGCGATATACTGCCATGTTGGTAGTAACCTTCAGTCGCTTGTTGATGTAAGCCTCCAGGTTGGCACGTACATTGAACTTGTTGTAGTTGGTATTCTCAATCAAACCATCCTTGTCGTGGTAGTTGAAAGCCAGAGAGTAGGTAATCTTGTCGCTACCGCCCTTGATGCTCAGGTGATGGTTGTGGAAGAGGCCGTTCTCGCTCAGCAAGGTACCCAACCAGTCGGAGTTGGCATAATGATCCGGGTCAGAACCATCCTTGAATTTCTTCAGGGCATCCTGACTGTAAGGCTCGTTCAATCCGTCGTTTCTGTATGCTTCGTTCATCAGGGTAGCATAGTCGTATGAATCGAGGAACTTAGGCATTCGGGTTGCACTCTGCCAACCTACGTATCCGTCATAGGAAACGATGGCTCTGCCACGTGAACCCTTCTTGGTGGTAATCAGAATCACACCATTTGCAGCACGCACACCATAGATGGCAGAAGCCGCAGCATCCTTCAGGATAGAGATGTTCTCGATATCGTTAGGATCCACGCTGCTCATGGTAGATTCCACACCGTCGATGACAACCATAGCACTGGCGTTACCCATGGTTCCGAGACCACGGACACGCAGCAGACCGCCGTCAGCACCCGGCTGACCGCTGTTCTGGATAACGGTAACACCTGGCATCTGACCAGCCAGCATGTTGGTTACGTTGGCGCTGGTACGGTTGACCAGCTTGTCTGATGAAATGGTGGCAATGGCACCTGTGAGGTTTACTTTCTTCTGGGTACCATAACCTACAACTACGATTTCTTCGATAGCTTCGGTATCTTCCTTCAGTTCGATGTTGTACTCATTGGTAGAGCCTACGGTTACGAGGATATCTTTGAAACCGATATAGGAAATCTTGAGTTTTACACCCGGACGTACATTCAGAGTGAAATGACCGTCCAGATCGGTGATGGCAGCATTGGTTGTACCCACTTCGAGCACGGTTGCACCAATTACAGGCACACCATGGCTATCGGTTATGGTACCCGAAATCTGCTTGCCTTTCTGCTGGGTAGCCAGTTCAGTTGCAGTAGATGCGTTTGAAGGCATAGGAAAAGCGATTCCACCCAAAAAGAACATACACGCACACAGAGAATAGCTTCTGAGAAGCCTTAAATTCTCCTTCTGTTTTTTCTTCTCGTTCTTCATATCATAAAGTTTAGAGATTTTAGAGCCCCTTTTTATTGGGACTGCAAAATTGTTATATTATTGATAGGTAAAATTTGAACCAGTGAGGGCTGATCATACCAAGTCGTTTAGAGATGTAGGTCTGTCCTTCGTGGTTTTTAATTTTGTTTAAGTGGGCGCAAATATACACAAAACTTTCGTTCTTTTTGCATTTTTATGTAGAAAAAGTCTTCGAATCGGCTATATTTAACGTTTGATAACACCAAAGTGTTAAGGAAACCCACGAAAATAATATTTCCTGCACTATCAACATGATTTTATCATTAGGGAAAATCTTCGTTCAAAAGTATTGAATGTATGTTCAAAAGTATTGAATGTACGTTCAAAGCTTTTGAACGGCGGTTCAATACTTTTGAACGGAGATTTTCCTTTATAACAACAACTTTTTCCTCTAGTTTTTTGGAGTTGTCAGATACTAGCGTCGGTTTTCTTCCTGAAATGTGCTGAGCTTATGCCTTATTTTTCAAACAGATCGTTACCTGTTACCTGCCTGTTGATCTTTCTTGCATACATATTATTATATAGCCCATGTGGCGTGACAAAGGTTGGAATGAGCGTTTTGGTCGTCTTCGTCACCTTTTTGAATACCTTTAGGCGGTGTGCCAGATGTGCATCGTATGCCTTGCTGATTTCATATTCCCCATTGCAATACTTCATTTCGCAAATAGAAATCGATCTGTCAGAACGGTCTATCAGCAGGTCTATCTGTGTTCCATGCTTCAGGTCTTCATCAGCCTCCTCGTCTGCCATGACTTTGGAGGTAGGTCGGTAAGACCATGAACAGGGGGTGTTGATGCTGCCGTCTATGCCCAGCGCCTTGACTATTTCGTTGATGTGGTGAAGGCATACGATTTCAAAGGCATGGCCGCACCATGATTCATACTCTGGTGTGGTCTGTATCTTTACCCAATAGTTGTCGAGATATGAACCCTTGTTATGCATGAATTTGAAGTAAAACAGGCAGAAGGGGTCTATCAACTGATACATCATATCTTTCTTTGTTTTGCCGAACGGGATGTAGCTGCGGATGAAATCACATTGCTCCAGTTCCTTGAGTATCAGACTGAACTTTCCGTTGTTAGCCAATCCCGTAGCATCCAGCAGGTCAAGTCGGGTCATGCCTTTGCCCTTGTTCTTCAAGGCTGTGACGATGGCAAGATGATTGTCGGCTTTCTTGAAGAGCGAATTGAACAGTCGGTCAAACTCTTCGGTGAGTTCTCCGCCACGTGTGAAGCAAAGTTGCTGAATATTCTGAGCCACGCTTTTGTTGTTCTCGAAAAGAGATAGGTAATAAGCCACGCCGCCCATTGTCATATAGCATTCGACGATTTCCGGACGTTCATAATAGAAGCCCTGCGTTCTGAAATACTCTTCTACTTCATGCAGCTTGAAAGGTGATAGCAGAATATTGTGGGTGATGCGATTGTGGAGCCCTCCTCGTGAATTGATAACTTGGTTGAGCATCCAGGTGGTAGCACTTCCGCAGGCTATCAGTTTGATGTCGTTGCGGTAGGAAGCCCAGTCGTTCCAGAAATGTTCCAGAGCGCTGACGAAATGGGAAGCATACGTGTCGAACCAGGGAAGTTCATCGAAGAAGATAATCTTTATTCCTTCTGGCATCTTTTCCAATGCTTTCTGAAGAAGTCGGAAGGCTTCCGGCCAATTAGCGGCATCTGTCTCTATGCCTAACTGGTCGTTGAGTGCGAAGCTGAAACTTGCTAGCTGTTCCTTGGTTGAAACATTGTCTTTGCCTGTGATGCGGAATGCAAACCGGTTTTCAAACAGTTCTTTTACCAGAAAAGTCTTGCCTACACGTCGTCTGCCATAGATGGCTATAAATTCAGATTTACGGCTTGAAATATAGTTTTCAAGCTTTTCAATCTCTTGTTCTCTGCCTATAATATTCTCCTTCATATTTGTCTGATATTAGTGAAACCTGTCGCAAAGTTACAAAAAATGTGAGATTACGACAACTTTTAAGCGAAAAATCTGTCGTAATCTCGCTTTTTTGTTGAGATTACGACAGGTTCCTAGGGATTTCGCGCAGAATAGTTACAGGAAATTAGCCTTCTTTTGTTCTCAGGCAGTTCGGTAACCTTGTCATCAAGGTCAGTATCCTCATCAGGCTGTGAATGAATCTCATTCAGTCGCTCCAGGCTGATCTTGGCATCCTGGATAGACTGGATGAAGCTGATTCCCATTCCCAGCGCTTCTGACGCTCACAGTTGTTAAGCTTGATGTCCTGCATTCCCTGTATCAGCTGAATCATCTTGTTGCGTTCGGTAGCCGACTGGCTGAAGCGCTTATAGTCCAATTCACGGCGATACTTCATGAAGAATGCAACCCATAATATATATAAGGTGTTGCCCAGCAAAAATACACCAAGCACGAGATGGCTATAATAACCGAGCACAACTGAAAACACGACAAAGTTGGCAAGAGAGAAGATGAATCCCAGCGAGTTGCCCATCATGAATGTGGCAATGATTGCGCAACATCTCTGCCGAATACTCCTTACCGTAATATTTCGCTATCATCCGCAACGAGGTGGAACCGCAGTCCATCTCGTCGAGTTGCTGATAATGGGGAAAGCCTTTAATCATAATCAGTTACTTTTTTCCGAATCTGTATCCTATGGAAATCATTCCATAACGAGGGATGCAATTGTATGTCGTTTCAGTCAACTCCTGTTCGTCAAATCCATTATCGAAATTAGTCAACTGATGGAATATGTCATAAGCCTTACATTGAACGGTAATCTTACCTTTCAAGAATGTCTTATACAAGGAAATGTTACTTACAACTCTTGTCTTATTGATTTCCTCTAATTTATAACCTTTACGCGTCAAGGAAGTCAAGTCACCGGAGAACTTAATATCCCATGGCAGGCGACATGCAAGATTAAAACCATACCTTATGTCCCAGGCTTCATAATTAACGGAATTCATCTTGTTTCTTATACTGTTATAGCTAAAACCTGCATTTAATTTCAACGTTAACTCCTTGTGCTGAAAGACTAGTCTGGCTGTTTCATCCAGGACATCTCGCTTATTTTTGCTACTCTGAAGACCTTCATTCATATGCCCAGACATAAGAGTCATAACATTTTTCCTATAAACAATTTCATTGTTTATATTCCATGCCCTCGATTTTCCCAATCCCTTATCAACATACAAACGATTCCATGACGCCCAAGTCCCTTTCACGTTCTGGGGAATCACAAGAGAGTTACCATTCTTATCATCGTACAATGAACACATCATTATCATGTTAAGCATAAACTGCGATTGTGAGGAAAAGTTTATATTCCACTGGCGTTCAGTATTATGCCATGCATAGGTAAACTGATAATCGTACATCGATTCTTTTTTCAATCTACTATTACCGGTTGACATCACTAGCGGATGAGACGAATCTATAGTTTCAACCAGGTTTAACACAGATGGTTTGCGATAGGATTCCAATTTGTTGAAAAAATGAATCCTGGAATTTTTTCCCTGCCATTTAAGTCGGAATCTTGGACACAGATCAACATAACTCCTCGTAAGAGTAGTATCTATCGAAGAGTTACTATAACTCATATTCTTGCTAAGCATACGCACATCAAAGCCCGCTATCAATTGCCACTTACCCTTTTTATACTCCCAGTTTACCATAGGTTTATGCTCCCTGGACAGGCTGTTGGAATGATAGCTATTGGCATCATACAGATCATCCAAGGTACGCTGACGTGAAACAGACTCGTTATCCTGGGTATAACGATATCCGATTTCCAGACTCGTATTATTCAAGAAGTTAAAATGATAAAAGCCTTCCAATGTATATGAATAAGATTTCGTCTTGGTGTTATCATTGGCTACATAAGAGACAATAGAATCATTTACCGGGAGATAATAGGTTATATGACTATTCTCTCCTAGTTTTTGGTTATTGTCTGAGTATGAAGCATCGGCATGAAAAATGAGATCATCGCCCCAGGCCAAGGCCTGCGACATTTCTATATTTTCACGAAGGCTAAAATTATGTGCTCTGTTATTCGCCTTGTTGATAGAATAATTCTGCAAATAGTCAAAGGCATTTCTGCCGCCTTCATCTATAGCATCAAAAAGCTGCAACACAGAAGAATTTGATGGTATATCCTTATCAAACAGCGCATATTTGTTCAAGTCATCATTTTTGCTCCTGCCATAATCCACCATAGTCTGAAACTGAAAATAGGAAATACCCATCTTCGTGATCTTGTTATTCAAACTAAAGGAAGAATTCCTGCTGTCATTTAAATTCTGAAATATTTTATTGATGTTGGTCTGAGGCAATATGCTGATCTGTTTTTTCTGCTCATCCAAATCTACGCCTTGCCATTGAGCAGCCAAATCTGTAGAAACGTAAAAAGTTCCACCGGTTTTCTCTGCAATAGTACTTACACCAACTTTTTTGGTGTTCACAATTGATTTTGGACTGTCTGAATCCCAAAATGACCCATCGCTGCCAGGCACGCTCGACTGATTGATGTTGTTAAGGTTAGCATACGCAGAAGCATTTACAGAACCTATCATATACCCGTCAAATCCTCTTACCTGCCATCTGTCATTAGTACCGGCACCAGCCTCTATATTTCCGAAATTATTTTGGCTATATTCCTTTTTCAAGAGAACATCCATCACATTGTCTTTCAAGTCTGTCTTTGTATTCAGGTTGCGGTTCTTTTCTTTACTCTGCTCAAAGACTTTAAGACTTTTTACCGTATAATAAGGCATATTCTCCAACAAAGCCAGATTATTTCCCTTAAACAACTGCTTGCCATTTAAAGTAAGGTAATCTATTTTCTTATCATTGATAAAGATTTCTCCATTGGCTTCAATTCTTGCACCGGGCATCTGCCTGATCAACTCATCAAGCATGGAACCTTCAGGCAGGTTGAATGCGTCTGCATTATACACCAAGGTATCTCCTTTGTGAAAGAACTTGATTCTGGTAGCACGCACGGTTACCTCACCCAACTCATTATCACCAGTCAGGCTATGTTTAGACTTCAGCCTTACCAGCTTTATAGCTGGAATCCACCGCCGTAAGACTCTTGCCGCATGCTTTAATTTGTAATTGACCGTAATAGACTTGTAGCCTTCACAATCTACCTTTATGATATATGATTCAACCTTAGCAGGAACTTTGAAGGAAAATGAAGAAGCAACCATATAGCCAGAAGGACGTTCATTTCTCACAGACATTGTATCTATAACAGTACTGTCTGTTGACATCAATGTTACTTTAGCCTTTTCCAAGCCATAATCAGTAAATGAATCCATCACAAAGCCAATCAACTCTATCGTTCTACCAGCAGGCTGAGCGACGGCTATTAAGTTCATTACACAAAAGGTAAAAACCAACAATATTTTGAAGTTTATATGTTTCATCTTATCAACATTTAATTAATACATATGCTTGTTAGTTCTCTATCGTAGCAAGGTCTGTCGGCAAAGCCAAAGTATCTGATTAAGGGAAATGGGCATAACCGATACCAACAACCTTATAACTTCATTTTTGGGAGCAAAGATATAAAAAATAAAGTTACGAGACGATTTTTTTGGTTATATTTTTTCACGCAATACTTTTTTTTTAACATAGCTTAACACGTTGTAGATAAGAAGTTTATATATCATACTACATTTTTTACACTGATGGCTATCATATCCTCCATAGATTGGCATCAAGGGTTTTGGCTCCGCTTTTACCAAATAGCTTGCTGTTGATTTTCGAACGGATATTGGTTATTTGCTGCGACCCGACACCCAATAAAAGAGACTGCTCAGAAGGGATGAAATGTAGTTTTACCAATATGGCTACAAGATATTCCCACACTGCGTTTATCTTCTTCTAATGGAAATAGTATTTACTGCACGATCAATATGTTTTTATCATTAGGGAAAATCTTCGTTCAGCGACGTTGAATGTGTGTTCAACGTCGTTGAATGTACGTTCAAAGCTTTTGAACGGCGGTTCAACGTCGCTGAACGGAGATTTTCCCTAATAACAATTACCTTTTCTTCTAGGCTTTTGGAGTTTTTGATACGGAATAAGTCTGGAGTTTTAAGGCTTTTGCCCTTACAGGGCGACAGGTTTGCATCCGTAATTACCCAGGGCGCTGCCCTGGGCTAGGGGCTTCTGCCCTTTCAGGGCGTGTAGGACAAAACTTGCGAAAGTTCAGGTATTGATTAGTCGTGGAAATGTGCGAAAAAACAATAGATTTCCACGACTAATAATACTAATTGGCGTTTTTCAGTTTCTCAGCATACTCCTTTGGGAAGACGCCGAATTCCTTCTTGAAGCATTTCGAGAAATACTTCGGAGTGTTGAAACCTACCTGTATCGCCACTTCGCTGATCAGAATGTTAGGGTTCGACTGGATGATGCGCTGCGCCTCTTTCATTCGGATAGAGGTGATGAAGGCGATGACGGTCTGCCCCGTGGTGGCTTTCACCTTATTATATAGGGTGGATTCGCCCATCGCCATATCCTTGGCGAATGCCTCGCGGTCGTAATCGGCATCAGACAGATGCTGCATGATAGTCTCTTTGGCGCGGGTTACGAATGCCTGCTCAGGATTGCTCAGATGAACTTCCTGCTGGGCTTCCGCCTCAGAGCTTGCCTGAAGTGAAACTTCAGACTCAATCTTCTCTATCATCTTCTTGCGGTTGGCAAGAAGGGCATTGATGCGGACTTCCAACTCCTCAAACTTGAAAGGCTTGGTGATGTAGGCATCCGCTCCGATAGAGTAAGCCTCCGTCTTGTCCTCTTCCTTGTTCTTGGCGGTAAGCAGGATGATCGGCAGCTGCCAGAAACTCTTGTCAGACTTGAGCTGCTTGGTCAGTTCGATACCATCCATAATCGGCATCATTACGTCGCTCACTACCAGGTCGAGTTTCTCCTTCATGATGATGTTCATCGCCTGCTTGCCGTTCTTTGCCGTAAACACATGATAGTTCTTGCTCAAAACCTGCAGCATCAGGGCGAGTAGTTCCTCGTTGTCTTCTACCACCAGGATCTTGCTTGCATTCTTTCTGATAAAGATGCTCTGGCGTACAGGTGCCAGTTTAGGCTTGTCTTCTTCTTCAGAATTTGGCGCCTCGAGATTTACCTCCTGGCTTACCTGCTGGATGGCTTTCTGATCTACCGCCTTTCGCTTGTTGGAAACATCTATCTCATCAGGCGCATATGCATTCTTTCTGATAGGAAGGGTGATGGTGAAGATGGTGCCTTCGCCCTCCAGACTCTCGCAGCGGATATCGCCATGATGCAGTTTCACCAGGTCGTGGGTCAGAGACAGTCCGATACCGGTTCCCGGCATGTTCTGCTTGCGGTAGTCGCCATCAAAGAAGCGGGTGTAGAGACGCTTCATCTTCTCCTTCGACATACCGATGCCATTATCTGCTATCGTGATGACCGCCTGCTCCTTGCTGAGGCTGAGCGATACATCAATCTTGCCTCCCACCTTATTATATTTAATGGCGTTGGAGAGCAGGTTGTAGATAATCTTATCCATCTTGTCGGCATCAAACCATGCGGTTCCTTCCGAATATGGCTTGTTGAACTTCAACCTAACCTGCTGATGTTCAGCCATCGGACGGATATTCTCGCAGGCTTCTTCTATAAAGGAAACCAGGTTGCCGCGGCTCACGAGCAGATGCAGCTGTCCTGCCTGCGACTTTCTCACTTCCAGAATCTGTCGCAGGAGTCGGGTGGTGCGGTTGATGTTGCTGTCCATCACGAGATAGTCTTCCTCATACTGTGGTGCCATCGCCTTGAGCTTGTAGATGGTGGCAGAGATGACGGTAAGCGGGGTAAGCAGCTCGTGGGTGATATTGGCAAGTATCACACCCATCTGCAGGCTGTTTTTGGTCTTCACTTTTTCCTTATACCATCGTGCCGCAGCAAAGATGCCGCCAATGAGCATCAGGATATAGAGCATGAAGGCTATTCGGGAAGCATACCATGGGGGCAGCACCTTGATAGTGATGTCGTATGGCAGCTCTTGCCAATGACCATAACCATCGTTTGCCTTTACCCGCAGGTGATAGGTTCCGGAAGGAAGGTTCTGGAAAGCAGCCTTATGCGTGCCTTTGTTGCAGTACTGCCAGTCTTCGTCATAACCTTCCAGCTGGTAGGCATATACGTTTTTCTCTGTATTGCCGTAGGTGAGGAGAGAAAATTCTACGGAGAATTTCTTCACCCTTGCCGGTATCGTGATTTTGCGGGTATAGCCTGGTGTTTCTTTCGAAATCTCTTCCTTGTCGATAGAGTCGAGTAGAGCGAAAGACTGGTCATCGATGATGATGTCTGTTATCACCAGCTTGGGGCTTCTATTATCTTTTAGCTTAGTCTTCATGGATGGCATGAACGAGAAGAAACTGGTCCGGCTTCCGAAGAAGAGCTCCTTGCCATACCAGCATGCCGTGTTTGGCGAGAAGAGAACATTTCCAATGCCGTCCTCGCTGGTAAAGTAGGTGATGTCCTGCGGTTTCTCGCTGTCCTTCCCCCAGATGATGTTCACAAGAGCATTGTCGGTTGTGAGCCAGAGATTACCCTTCTCGTCTTCCTTGATGGTGAGCACGCGGTCGCCCGGCAGATGATATTCGTGGTTCTTTGGTTCGAAACGGTCTTCCACCTTATTATATAGGAAGAGTCCGCCACTGTTTGAGATAGCCCAGAGTCTTCCTCTCGAGTCTTCAAGGCAGGCAGTGGCATCATCGATGGCGAAATTGTGATGGTCTGGGTTATACTGCTTGTATTTCAACGACTTTGGATTTCTGGCATTACCCGATATGCGGATGATACCTTTATTATCGGTAGCGAGCCAGATGTTTCCTTTCTTATCTTGTGAGATATGGCGGATGTCGCATGAACTCAAGTCTTTCTTTCCCTCCTTCATGGTGATAGAAATACCTTGATTGTTGGAATATACGATGCTCAGACCATTGCGCTGTCCTATCCACAGGCTCTG
>OQWE01000440.1_pt1 | contig 14381 bp, 9 predicted proteins | sample 1691591 | NCBI WGS metagenome assembly OQWE01 (sample SAMN03418265, study PRJEB22391) | human gut metagenome | biome: human-gut; feature: organic feature; material: feces | host: Homo sapiens | place: Tanzania | collected 2013-01
CTACTTCGTCCTTGCGGCTTACGTAGATGCCGCGGAGCAACTTGTTATGATTGATAGTAAAACTTGGAATCTTATTCATATAGTTTATAATTTACAATTTATAGTTTACAGACTTTCGAGAAAAGCCTTGGTGACATTGAATGATCCTTCTGCCATTTTAGCCCAGAAGTCGAAGTACTGCTGTGCCTTGGTATCCTTCAGAGGTACATCGCTGATGATGCGGAAGGAGATGAAAGGAGTCTTGTAGATGTGGCAGGTCTGTGCGATGGAGCAGCTTTCCATATCCACAGCCATGGCGTGAGGGAAGTGCTCCAGGATAGATCGCATCTTCTCCTTGCTATCTACGAACCATTCTCCGCTTACAATCTGTCCGGCATGAATCTTTGGATGCTGGTTGTCTGGCTGTTCATTGATGGCAAGCGCCTTTTCTACATACTCCTTAGGGGTCTTGAAGAGGGCAGGCATACCGAGAATCTGTCCATACTCGCATTCGTCACCGCAGTAAGCATCGTGATATACACAGTCGGTAGCTACCACCACTTCGGTAACATTGAGGTTGATGTCAGCGCCTCCAGCCACACCCGAAGAGATGACGAGGTTTGGGTGGTAATTATCAATCATTTCCACAGCTCCGATGGCGCTGTTCACCTTTCCGATGCCGCACTGCTGCATCACTACTTCATTCTCGCCGATTTTTCCGATGACGAAGTCCTTATGATTCTTTCGCTCAGTCTGCGATTCTGTCAATAATGTCTTGAGTTGCGTGAACTCCTTGTCCATCGCAACGATAATTCCTATTTTCATATCGATTTATTTCTATTCTGGGTGCAAAGTTACAAAATAAATCCCATAAAAAAACATTTCCCCACCTATATTTTATAATAGGCAGAGAAATGTTATATGATGATATTGCAAACTACGAAAAATGTATGGTTCTATTAGAAGTTCACTCCGAAATTGAGCAAGAGGGCTCCATTATGCGATTTGTCAAAACTGTCGTGGCAGATGTTTGCAAGGCCGATGTCGTAGGTGAGGTCGGCATAGAACATATCGTAGCCGATGCCGCAACCGATGCGCAGACCACCATCCAGACGGCGGAAGTTGTCGCTGCGGAAGGAACTCTGGGCCTCTCGCTCGGCAAAGTTCTTGATCTTGCCACCTACACCCACAGCGAAGTAACCGCCGAATTGTGGCTGGATGGAGAGGTGGTCATCTACATCATACTTGTATTTCAACACCGCAGGAATCTGCAGGTAGTTGAGGTCGTAGGTCATCTTCTTGCCGGAAACCAGATCTTTCTTGCCACCTTTTTCTATATAGGAGAGCCCCGTCTCCAGATACAGAGGCGCAGTATCCGTGAGCGGAATGCCGGCAACAACGCCTACGTTGAGACCCGTCTGCCAGTCACCACCATCCAGACGGGGATCATCCGAATTTACGTAGGTGAATGCCGGACCGATTCGGAAACCGAAGTATGGAGCACCGTAACTGTGGTTGTATCTGTAGTCGAGATGTCCCGTCTTCTTGTTGTAATATCTACTATTCTTATAGTTCTGAGCTGTTGATGGAATCACTGCCAGGAGTATTGCCATCATGATAAATGCGATTCTTTTCATATTGATGTGATTTTAATTATTATCTGGTGCAAAGGTATGGATTTTCGGTCATCTTGCAGCGTGAGAATCCCTATAATGATAGGGGGAAAACCCTATTGCGTCTTTTCTTCGATAAAAAAAGTAAAAAGTTTCTTCTATTATTTTGTAGTGTCTTCATTTCTCATTATCTTTGCACCAAATTATAAACGTTTATAGAAAAAGATGAAATTATTGAAGAAGTATCTACTGGATATTCTGGTAGTGATTGTTTTTGCAGTGATCTCTTTCGTGTACTTCATGCCTGCCGACATGGACGGACGAATTCTGTTCCGACACGACTCGGCGGCGAGCAAGGGATTGGGACATGAGAAAGAGCTTTTCCAACAGCAGACTGGCGAGACAACCCGTTGGACCAACTCTGTGTTTGGTGGTATGCCAACCTATCAGATGTCGCCTTCGTACGGCAGTACCCAGGTGCTCAGCCAGGTAACGAAGGCTTATCATCTGTGGTTGCCTGATTATGTATGGTATGTGTTTGTCTATCTCCTGGGCTTTTATATCATGCTCCGTGCCTTCGATTTCCGACAATCGCTGGCGGCGCTGGGTTCCATCATCTGGGCATTCTCATCCTACTTCTTTATTATCATTGCTGCAGGTCATATCTGGAAGGTATGGGCTTTGGCCTATCTGCCTCCTATGATTGCGGGTGTGGTACTGGCTTATCGGGGTAAGTATCTGAAAGGTCTGCTCCTCACTGCCATCTTCTCGGCTTTCGAGGTGAATGCCAACCACGTGCAGATGACCTATTATTATCTCTTCATCATCCTCTTCATGGTGATTGCCTTCCTGGTAGATGCCATCAAGAAGGGGGAACTCGCCCGCTTCGGCAAGGCGACTGCGGTATGTGTCGTGGGTGCCCTCATCGGTATCTCGCTCAACCTCTCCAACCTGTATCATACCTGGCAGTATGGTCAGGAAACCATGCGTGGAAAGAGCGAACTGGTGAAGAAGAATACTGCCAACCAGACCAGCAGTGGTTTGGATAGAGACTATATCACCCAGTGGAGCTATGGTATTGATGAAACCTGGACGCTTTTGATTCCTGATGCCAAGGGTGGTGCTTCCGTACCTCTCGCCCAGAATACGCAGGCGATGGAGAAGGCGGATCCTAACTTCGTGCAGATTTATCAGCAGCTAGGACAGTACTGGGGCAACCAGCCTGGTACGAGCGGTCCTGTATATGTAGGAGCATTCGTATGTATGCTCTTCATTCTCGGTTTGTTTATTGTCAAGGGTCCGATGAAGTGGGCATTGCTGGCTGCCACCATCCTGAGCATCCTGCTCTCCTGGGGTAGAAACTTCATGCCGTTCACCGATTTCTTCCTTGATTACATTCCGATGTATGCCAAGTTCCGAACGGTGGCTTCTATCCTCGTGATAGCCGAGTTCACCATTCCGTTGCTTGCCATGATGGCTTTGAAGAAAATCATTGATGAGCCGGAGATACTCACCAGTAAGATCAAGCTGGTATATGCCAGCTTTGGTCTGACGGCAGGTTTCTGTCTGCTCTTTGCCCTGATGCCGGGTGTCTTCTTCCCTGATTTCATTTCCGTTCAGGAAACTCAGGCGTTGCAGCAGTTGCCGGCTGAATACCAGGGACCGCTTATGAGCAATCTCATCGAGATTCGCAAGAGCATCTTTACTTCTGATTGCTGGCGCTCGTTCTGGATCATCGTCATCGGCTCAGCCTTCCTGCTGCTTTACAAGATGAAGAAGTTGGGTGCTGAGTATATGATTGCCGGCATCGCAGTGCTCTGTCTCGTAGATATGTGGATGGTGAACAAGCGTTATCTCTACGATGATATGTTCGTAGATAAGAACGTGCGCGATACTCCTCAGCAGATGACGGAGACCGATAAGATTATCTGCCGCGACAAGGCGCTCGATTACCGTGTGCTTAATCTCGCTTCCAATACCTTCAATGAAAACGAGACCTCTTATTACCACAAGAGCATCGGCGGTTATCATCCTGCCAAGCTCCGTCGCTATCAGGAGATGATTGATGCACATATCACTCCTGAGATGCAGAAGACGATGAAGGCTGTGGCTGAGGCTGGTGGTGATATGACCAAGGTGAATGGCGACAGTATCTTCCCTGTCTTGAACATGCTCAATACCAAATACTTCATCCTGCCTTTGCAGGGCGGTCAGACGGTTCCTGTACAGAATCCATACGCCTACGGCAATGCCTGGTTCGTGGATGAGGTGCAGTATGTCAACAATGCCAACGAGGAGATCGATGGCGTGGGCAAGGTCAACCTCCGCCATGTGGCGGTGGCTGATGCCAAGTTCAAGGAGCAGTTGGCTCAGAGCGTGAAGCAGGATGACACTTCGGTGGTGAAGATGATCCAGTATAAGCCAAACAATCTCACCTACGAGGTGAAGTCGAGCAAGGGTGGCGTCATCGTCTTCTCTGAGATTTACTATCCTGGATGGACTGCTACCGTAGATGGTCAGCCTGTAGAACTGGGACGTGTGGATTATATCCTCCGTGCCATCAACGTGAAACCGGGCAACCACAAAGTGGTACTCGATTTCCATCCTCAGTCGCTCAAGAATACAGAGATGGTAGCTTATATCGGCTATGGTGTTCTGGTACTCCTTATTATAATAGGTATAGGAGTGGAAATCAAAAAGCGCAAGAAGACAGATGCTGTTTCGAACAGAAATTGATATTCCGAAGGCCGACTTCGAGATACAGCCGGCAGAGCAGATGCTCTTCGTGGGTAGTTGCTTTGCCGACAATCTGGGTCGCCGATTCGTGGAGAATCGCTTCCGTGCTACGGTGAATCCCTTCGGTGTGATGTATAATCCGGCAAGCATTCTCCATACGGTAGAGAAATGCGCCGAGGTGCATCCTCGTGTGGCAGTCTTTACGTTGGGTACGAATCACGTGTATATTCTGAAGGAAACGGGCGAGATTGTGGATAACTGCCAGAAGCGCCCCCAGCGCCTTTTCGAGGAAAGGGAACTGAGTGTAGAGGAATGTGCTGCGTATCTGCAAAAGGCGATTGATTTGCTGAAGCAACGAGGTTTGAAAGATGAAACATCGGAAGATGAAGCTTTCGATACCGGCTTGAAGGTAATCATAACCGTAAGCCCCATCCGTTATGCCAAATACGGCTATCATGGAAGTCAGCTTTCGAAGGCTACGCTTCAGTTGGCTGCAGACCGCTTGGTGAAGGCGAATCCTGGTGTGTTGAGCTATTTTCCAGCTTACGAAATCATGAACGATGAACTTCGTGATTACCGATTCTACAAGGAAGATATGCTGCACCCGAGCGATCAGGCAGTAGAATATATCTGGGAGAAATTCCGGGAAACCTATTTCGGCAAGGCTGCCGAGCTGTTCCTGGAAGACTGGCGTCCCATCCGGGAAGCCCTCGGACACAAGCCCTTCAACCCCGATAGCGAGGAACATCAGAAGTTCATCGCCAGAACGGAAGAAAGGAAAAGATGGTTCGAGAAAAAGTATGGGTTAGTGACGGGCTGAAAGCCCAAAAGCATAATGTAGAACATTTAAAGTATTAAGACAATGACATATACTATTGAAAAGGTAACCACACTGATAGGTGCGCGTCGCTATGGAGACAATGATACCAACATCGGTTTTATCCTGACCGATAGTCGTTCTCTTTGTTTCCCGGAGGAAACTCTGTTTTTTGCACTCAAGTCTGAGCGCAATGATGGTCATAATTACATCCCTGAACTGTATCGCAGAGGTGTGAAAAACTTTGTGGTAACGGATGTCCCTAAGGGCTATGCTTCTGATTATCCGGAGGCTAACTTCCTGAAGGTGGTCAATACGCTGGAGGCTCTTCAGCGTCTGGCTGAACGCCATCGTGATGAATTCAATATCCCTATCGTGGGTATTACGGGTTCTAACGGCAAGACGATGGTCAAGGAGTGGCTCTATCAGCTGCTCTCGCCAAGCATGTTCGTTACTCGCAGCCCTCGCAGTTACAATTCCCAGATAGGTGTGCCATTGTCTGTCTGGCTGATGAACGAGCAGACCCAGGTAGGTGTCTTCGAGGCGGGTATCAGTCAGCCTGGCGAGATGCTTGCCCTCCGTGACATCATCCAGCCTACCATCGCCGTTCTTACCAATGTGGGTTCAGCCCATCAGGAGAACTTCTCTTCCCTGGAGGAGAAATGCCGTGAGAAGCTCATCCTCTTCCATGATGCTGAAACCGTGGTTTATGATGGCGATGATGAGGTGATTACCAAGGTGGTGGCTGAATATCCTGATTATAAAGGCGAAAAACTCTTCTGGTCGCTCCAGAACCCTGAGGCTCCTTTCTATGTCAAGAAGATTGAGAAGCAGCAGAGCGTGAGCGTCATCACCTATATATATAAAGGTGTAGAGGATAGCTTCTCCATTCCTTTCATCGATGATGCTTCCATCCAGAATTCCATCGTCTGTGCTGCAGTCGCTTCCAAGATCGGACTCTCTGCCGAGGATATCGACAAGCGTATGGCACTGCTCGAACCGGTTGCGATGCGACTGGAGGTAAAGGTGGGTCAGCATGGCTGTACACTCATCAACGACAGTTACAACAGCGATATCAACTCACTCGACATCGCTCTCGACTTCATGAACCGCCGTCCTGATCATCGTGGCCGTCGCCATACTTTGATCTTGAGCGATATCTATCAGAGCGGTCAGACTCCTGAGGCTCTATATAAAGAGGTGAGCGATCTTGCCCGCAAGCGTGGCGTAGTGAAGTTCATCGGTATCGGTCCGGAACTCTGCAAACAGCATGATACGATTCAGATTTCAGAAAAGTTCTTCTTCCCGAATGTGGAGGAGTTTATCAATAGTGAGGTCTTTGCCTCCCTCCGTGATGAGGTCATCCTCCTGAAGGGTGCCCGCCAGTTTGGTTTCGATCAGCTTACCGAACTGCTGGTGCAGAAGGTGCATGAAACCACCCTCGAGGTCAACCTGAATGCGGTGGTTGCCAACCTCAACTACTACCGTGCCTTCATGAAGCCGGAAACCAAACTGGTCTGCATGATCAAGGCGGATGGCTATGGTGCCGGAGCGGTAGAGATTGCCAAGACCCTGCAGGATCATCGTGTAGATTATCTGGCTGTGGCTGTTGCCGATGAGGGTGTCACCCTTCGCAAGAACGGTATCACCAGCAACATCATGATTATGAACCCGGAAATGACAGCCTTCAAGACCATGTTCGATTACGACCTGGAGCCTGAGGTGTATTCTTTCCGATTGCTCGATGCGCTCATCAAGGCTGCAGAGAAGGAGGGTGTCACCGGATTCCCTGTTCACATCAAACTCGATACTGGTATGCATCGCATGGGCTTCGATCCTGAAAACGATATGGAGGAGCTTATCGGCAAGCTGAAGCATCAGAACGCCATCATCCCTCGTTCCGTATTCTCTCACTTCGTGGGAAGCGATGACGATAGTTTCGATGATTTCTCAGCTCATCAGTTTGAACTCTTCGATAAGGGAAGCCGACAGCTGCAGGCTGCCTTCGACCATAAAATCCTGCGCCATATCTGCAATTCGGCAGGTATCGAGCACTTCCCGGAGCGCCAGTTGGATATGTGCCGCCTGGGTCTCGGACTCTATGGCATCAACTCCCGCAACAACAAGACCATCAACTGCGTGAGCACCCTGAAGACTACCATTCTCCAGATGCACAACGTGAAGGCGGGCGATAGTGTTGGCTACAGTCGCAAGACCATCCTCGATAAGGACAGTGTCATCGCTGCCATTCCTATCGGATATGCTGATGGCTTGAACCGCCGTCTCGGCAATCGCCATGCCTACTGTCTGGTCAATGGTCAGAAGGCAGATTATGTAGGCAACATCTGTATGGATGTGGCGATGATCGATGTCACCGGCATCAACTGCAAGGAAGGTGATAGCGTGGAAATCTTCGGCGAGCATCTTCCTGTTCAGGTGTTGAGTGATATTCTTGAGACTATTCCTTACGAAGTGCTGACCACCATCAGCAACCGAGTGAAGAGGGTTTATTACCAGGATTAAGCGTGAAAAGAAGCGTTGCTGGCGACAATAAATCGTGCAAAAACGTATAAAAAACGATAAATCCCATCCGAAAAGCTCGGATGGGATTCTTTTTTACGTAAATTTTTCCATTAAAACGTATTGAATATGAATAAAAAAGTGTATCTTTGCAACCAACAAATCATCTAAAAACAAGCAAGGGTGCACTTTTATGTGTATTTCTTTAACTATTTAACAATTCAAAAGTAATAATGGAACAAGTATTTAGCTATATCATTAGTCTGGGTGCGAGCGTGATGATGCCTATCATCTTCACGGTCATCGGACTGTGTATTGGCATGAAATTCGGAAAGGCTTTGAAGTCGGGACTCTTCGTAGGTGTGGGTTTCGTGGGACTGGGTGTGGTGACAGCTTTGCTGACTACTAACTTCAATGACCCGTTGAAGGCTATCTCTGACATCTATCACCTGCAGTTGAATGTGTTTGATATGGGATGGCCTGCAGCTGCTGCCGTAGCTTATAATACTGCGGTGGGTGCCTTGATTATCCCAATCTGCTTGGGTGTCAACTTCCTGATGTTGATTACCAAGACCACCCGTACGGTAAACATCGACCTCTGGAACTACTGGCATTTCGCATTCATCGGTGCCGTAGCTTACTTCGTGATGGGCGAGAGTTTGCTTTGGGGATATTTTGCAGCCATCGTCTGCTACATGATTACATTGGTATGTGCCGACCTTACCGCCGATAAGTTCCAGAAGTACTATGATTTGGATGGAATCTCTATTCCGCAGCCATTCTGCCAGAGTTTCATGCCATTCGCCATCGTCTTCAACAAGCTTCTGGATATGATTCCTGGTTTCTCTAAGCTCGATGTCGATGCAGAGGGATTGAAGAAGAAGTTTGGCGTGCTCGGCGAACCATTGGTTCTCGGTGTCATCGTAGGTGCCCTGATAGGTTGGGCAGCTCAGTTGGATATCAAGAAGATTCTCTTCCTGGGTGTAACTATGGGAGCTGTGATGGAGCTGATTCCTCGTATCACCTCTCTGTTCATCGATGGTTTGAAGCCAATCTCAGAGAAGACACAGGAGTTGGTCAAGACCAAGTTTAACGGCAAGAAGGTACACATCGGTATGAGTCCTGCCTTGGTCATCGGTCATCCTACCACCTTGGTGGTATCAGTCATCCTGATTCCTGTCATCCTGGCTATCGCAGTCTTCCTGCCTGGCAACCAGTTCTTGCCATTGGCATCATTGGCAGGTATGTTCTACCTCTTCCCAATGATTCTGCCATTCACCAAGGGTAATGTGGTAAAGACGCTCATCATTGGTTTGGTAGCCCTCATCATCGGTCTCTATTTCGTAACCGATATGGCACCCGACTTTACGATGGCAGCCAATCAGGTGTATGCAGCCACAGGCGATAATGCCGCTCATATCCCTGACGGATTCTCGGGTGGAGCACTCGATTTCGCTTCCTCTCTCTTCGGATGGGTTATCTATCGTGGCGTCAAGCTTTCATACGTTGGTATGGGTGTGCTCACCATCATCACCATCGCCCTGTTAGTTCTCAACCGCCAGTGCATCGTGAAAGAAGAAAAGGCAGCAAAGAAATAAATGAGTGAAGAGTGAAGAACGAAGAGTGAAGAATTCAAATGCTTCAAGTAATCATAAAGTTCAAAGTTCAAAGTTCAAAGTAATAGATTATGAAGAAATTAACATTAATATTAGCAGCAATGGTATTAACAGCAAGTCAGGCTTTTGGCCAGTGTGGTAAGTGTGGATACGAAGTGAAGGCAGAAAATGCCTACACTAACTATAACGTTCGTTATGCTAGCAACCCGATGGATGCCAAGCATTATACAACCGATCGTCTCCGCAGCGAGTTCGCTATCGAGAAGGTGTTCGCTCCAGGCGAGGTAAACTGGACCTACACCATGTTCGACCGTTTCCTCATTGGTGGTGCAGAGCCAACAACCGCTCCTTTGAAGCTCACTTCTATCGCTCCGCTTTATACCGATAAGCCAAACGATCAGAAGAATCTGCTCGACAACCGTGAGTTGGGTATCATCAATATCGGTGGCGAGGGAACAGTTACCGTAGATGGCAAGAAATATGCTCTTGGTTTCCAGGAGGCTCTCTATGTAGGTCGCGGTGCCAAGAGCATCGAGGTAAGCAGTAAGGATGCTGCCAAGCCAGCTAAGTTCTATATGAACAGTGCCTGCGCTCATCAGACCTATCCTACCAAGAAGGTAACCCTGAAGGATGCCAACAACATCAAGGCGGGTAGCCTGAAGGAGAGCAACGACCGTGTGATCCACCAGTTGATCATCGATGGTGTGGCTGGTGTCCGTACCTGCCAGCTGCAGATGGGTGTTACCGAGTTGAAGGAGGGTTCTGTTTGGAACACCATGCCTGCTCATACTCACCTCCGCCGTATGGAGACTTACCTTTATTATAATGTACCAGAAGGTCAGAAGATTCTCCATGTTATGGGTGAACCACAGGAGACACGTCCTATCTGGTTGAACAATGAGCAGGCTGTCATTGCTCCTGAATGGTCTATCCACTGCGCTGCAGGTACCAGCAACTATACCTTTATCTGGGGTATGGCGGGTGAGAACCTCATCTATAATGATATGCAGGTGGTGAAGATCCCTACATTAGAATAACAAAACAAAACGCTTAAAAACTGAGACAAATGAGTCCTATTTCAACAAGTAAAATGTCCAACTTCCGTTGGGTAATCTGTGCGTTGCTTTTCATTGCCACCACAGTCAATTATATGGACCGTCAGGTTCTGTCATTAACATGGAAAGACTTCATCGCTCCAGAATTCCACTGGACTGATGACCATTATGGTACGATTACCGGTCTTTTCTCTATCTTCTATGCCATCGCCAACCTCTTTGCAGGTAAGTTTGTGGATTGGATGGGCACCAAGAAGGGTTATCTCATCGCCATCTTCGTATGGTCAACCGGTGCTGTGATGCACGCAGGTTGCGGTTGGGTAGCTATGCAGATCGAGGGTTACGATTCTATCGAGGCACTCCGCATGGTACAGGCTGGTAGCGATGCTGCCGTAGCCATTGCCACCATCAGCGTATGGTTGTTCCTCTCTTGCCGCCTGATTCTTGCAGTGGGTGAGGCTGGTAACTTCCCTGCAGCCATCAAGGTAACCGCTGAGTATTTCCCAAAGAAAGACCGTGCTTTCTCTACAGCTATCTTCAATAGTGGTGCATCTGTAGGTGCCTTGGCAGCACCAGCTACCATTCCATTGTTGGCTCGCAGCATGGGCTGGGAGTGGGCTTTCATCATCATTGGTGTGCTCGGTTATGTATGGATGGGTCTCTGGGTGTGGCTTTATGAGAAGCCTTCTCAGAGCAAGCACGTCAACAAGGCTGAGCTTACTTACATTGAGCAGGATGAAGATTTGGAGAAGGTAAATGCTGAGGCTGAGAAAGTTGAGACTGTAGAGGCTTCTGAGGAGAAGACAATCGGTTTCCTCAAGTGCTTCAGCTATCGCCAGACCTGGTCGTTCATCGTGGGTAAGTTGATGACTGATGGTGTATGGTGGTTCTTCCTCTTCTGGGCTCCTGCTTACTTCTCTGATCAGTATGGTTACTCTTCAGACTCTGGTATGGGTATTGCCCTCATCTTCACTCTTTATGCGATTGTTACGGTATTGAGTATTGGTGGCGGTTATTTGCCAACCTATTTTGTAGATAAGAAGGGTATGAATCCATATATCGGTAGAATGCGTGCGATGTTGATTTTCGCCTGCTTCCCATTGCTCGGTCTGATTGCTCAGCCTATGGGTGAGTACAGTGCATGGTGGCCAGCTATCATCATCGGTTTGCTCGGTGCAGGTCATCAGGCCTGGTCTGCCAACCTCTATTCTACCATCGGTGATATGTTCCCTAAGTCAACTGTGGCTACCATCACGGGTATTGGTGCCATGGCAGGTGGTATCGGTTCTTTCCTCATCAATAAGGGTTCCGGTATGCTCTTCACCTACGCAGAGGGTCAGGGTTCTGCCTTCACCTTCATGGGCTTCGATGGCAAGCCAGGTGCTTATATGATTGTATTCTGCATCTGCAGCGTGGCTTACCTCGTAGGCTGGTGTATCATGAAGGCATTGGTGCCTAAGTACAAGCCAATCGTCGTAGAGTAATGAATCCTTCAGAAGATAAATAATTGAGGAGGGTGTGTCATAAGTCACATCCAATACGCCCTGAAAGGGCAAAAGCTTTGATATTGAAAGCTTTTGCCCTTTCAGGGCGACTTTGCATTTTGTCAACATTACCCAGGGCGATGCCCTGGGCTAGGAGCTTTTGGGCTTTCAGCCCGACCTTGCTGCCATTATCTGGACTTATGACACACCCTCTTTTTTTGTGCTCCATCCCCTTTTTTGCCCCTAAAATACGCAAGAATAAATAAATTGGTTTAAAATATTTGTGCGTATAATTTTTTTTTGTAACTTTGCACAAAACTTAGTATATTACTTAAACTTAAAAAAAATAATGAAGAAAGCAGTTGTGGTTATAGCTTTACTCAGCCAGGCTCTGGGCTTGACTTATGCCGACGATCAGACCGGGACAAGGGGTATCGGACAGTATCCGGGACGCCCGTCTCAGTTTACGGCTCCTCAAATGGTGAAGGATGATACCTATAGGAACATCGCCTTGAACCGTATGGTATATACTTCTTCGAATGCCGATTTCAATCTTACAGGTCATCTGGTAACAGATGGTATCATCACCAGCAAGGCTCCTTCCTTCCTGAGTGTAAGAACGAATGAAGGCGAGTTGTCCAACCGTGACAAGGAGAAGATGATCGATGGCAACACGGTCACCAGTCAGTATATCAAGGGCGAGAAGGCTTTTGCTGAGTTCAATTGGGAAGCCATGAAGGTAAACCTCAGAAACCTGAAGTTTACAGGTGAATTGGCTTACTATCAGGACAAGGCTACTCAGGGGTATGTGATTCGTGTGATGGGTTCACACAATGGTACGAAATGGGCGGTGCTGGGTGAAGAGAAAGGTACCGGACTTCCTGGCGAGGCTACCAAGCAGCAGGTAAGTTCCGACCCAAACAAGTTCCAGGATGTGGTGCGCCTGCCGCTCCGCAAGCTGAATGTTTCCATTCCTTTGAAGAAACCGGGCAACTACGAGCACGTACGCATCGAATTTACTATGCCGGGTGCTGCGTGGTGGCGCATCAAACTCATTGATAATACTACTTCATGGCGTCCATCCATGCACTTCTCCAGTGTATGGAAGTCAGAATTGGCAAAGAATGCCCAGTGGCTCTATGTAGATCTGGGTACTGTGGCTGATTTCGATCAGGTGAATCTCTTCTGGGTCAACAAGGCTCGCCAGGGCAAGATTCAGGTTTCCTGTGATGCCAGAAACTGGAGTGATATCGCTACCCTGGGTCAGCAGAAGCAGAAGGGCTTGACCGAGAAGGTGGCTTGCAAGGGGCATGGCAGATATGTGAGACTGCTGCTTACCCAGCCGGATGCTTCTGGTCGCTATGCCTTGTCAGAGATGCAGGTGATGGGTAAGGGTGGCTTGCGTGCCGAGGCAGCCAACACATTGGCTTCTAAGAATGGCAAGCAGATGCTCAACCAGTGGCAGCTGCGCCGTGAGGGAAGTGATGCCTGGATTCAGGCTACCGTTCCTGGAACCGTGCTCACCAGCTATATGAATATCGGTGCGGTGCCTGATAACCGCTATGATGATAATATGCGACAGATTTCCGAGTCGTTCTTCAATTCTGATTTCTGGTATCGTACTACCATCAACCATCAGCCATCTGCCAACAAGAACCAGCATACCTATCTTAACTTCGATGGTATCAACTGGAAGGCGGATATCCTCCTGAATGGTATTGGTTATCCAGTCCCAGCCAATTGAAGCGTGGAAGGTAGGGTTATCAGCACCCAGCTCGCCACCGTTCAGGTCTGTATTCTGAAGATTTTTCTGCTTCACAACGCCAAAGTGAGCATTCTTGATGACATGTACCTCCAACTTGTTGGCACCAGATTTCAGTTTCTTGGTAATATCGATGCGAGAGCGGATAAAGGCACCATCAATTCTGCCTATCTTCTCGCCGTTTAGCAATATATTAGCCTTCCAGTTAATACCATCGAAATTGAGATAAGTATGTTGCTGCTTGTTGGCTGATGGCTTATACTCGATAGTTGTGCGATACCAAAAATCAGAATTGAAGAACGATTCTGAAATCTGACGCATATTGTCATCGTAGCGATTATCTGGCACCGCACCGATATTCATATAGCTGGTGAGTACGGTACCAGGTACAGTTGCCTGAATCCAGGTATCACTTCCTTCGCGTCGCAACTGCCACTGGTTGAGCATTTGTTTCCCATTGGTAGAGGTTAGGGTATTGGCTGTTTCGGCACGCAAGCCACCTTTACCCATCACCTGCATTTCAGACAAGGCAAATCGGCCGGATGCATCCGGTTCTGTAAGCAGCAGTCTAACATATCTCCCATGACCTTTGCAAGCTATTTTTTCTATCAGACCTTTCTGCTTTTGCTGCCCCAAGGTTGCTATATCGCTCCAGTTTTTGGCATCGTTTGAAACCTGAATCTTGCCATTGCGAGCTTTGTTGATCCAAAAGAGATTCACCTGGTCGAAGTCTGCCTCTGTGCCCAAATCTACATAGAGCCACTGAATTTTAGTATCAGTTTTCTTAGCTAAGTCAGAC
>OQWE01000441.1_pt1 | contig 14354 bp, 12 predicted proteins | sample 1691591 | NCBI WGS metagenome assembly OQWE01 (sample SAMN03418265, study PRJEB22391) | human gut metagenome | biome: human-gut; feature: organic feature; material: feces | host: Homo sapiens | place: Tanzania | collected 2013-01
AAGACGAAGGAGAATATGTGGACTTCGAGGAAGTGGAATGAGCAGAATAAACACAAAACATGGCTGGAAGATCCGTCTATTGCCGACGGCAAGGGTGGTCTTGTCAGAGAAAATATTCCCTTTGGCGAGACACGCGCCTATGTGAAGCGCGTAGCTCACGCACGAGAAGAATATGAAAAGCTTTATTACACCAAAAAATAGCCGATAAAATCGGCGGATCTTTATTGGAATATTCTCCAAAATCAAAATTCAGAAAGTGTAATAAAATTTGTCACCGGGATTCATAGCGGTGCCAAATGTATAGGGAACAAAGCCGTTGGCTTCCGCGATGCGAATGCCCTCTGTTACGGCTTCCCGTTCCGTTTTAGCCTTGTCAAGAAATTCTTTGTAGCCTTCGCTGTACGCATAGGCCTCTTTTGCAATGCTGTCGCCGTCTTTTTCATAAACGTGGCTAATTTCAAATAAGCGCAAGTCGTTATTGCGCAAACGCAAATTGCGAATCACCACATTGGTCATGAAGGGGAAAAGACGAGTACGCAGCACGCGCTGATCTTCGCTCAAAGGATTCATAATCTGAGCGGCATCATCTTCGATACGATATTTCTTCATCATATCGACACTGTACAAGGAAGGAGTGATAATTTCACTCAAACCTAAGCGCACAGCCATATCGCGGAAGAACTCTTCATTGGCGTCATTGTGGAAAACTACGCTGCCTTGGCTGACTTCAGGCACAGTATTGGGCAAGTTGTCGTAACCGGCGTGGCGAGCAATTTCTTCCACTAAGTCAATTTCTTCAGGAATATCGATACGGAAGCCAGGAACGGTCACTTTTAAGGACTTATCATCGATAACTTCCACACCGAACTCTAAAGATTTGAGAATTTCGCTGATTTGCTCAATGGGGAATTCAACGCCTAAAACGCGTTTAATGGCGGACGCATTATTGTACGCAAAGCTAAGCCCGAAGAGACTTTGACTACTTTGGACGGAACCGAGCAAAAGTTGCCTTCTACGGGAGGCAAGAGCAAAGGACGACGCAACTTGGCAGCCAGTTCGCGAGCGACACCCAAAATACTAAGCTGATCGGCACGATTGGCGAAAGATTCAACAATCAAAACCGCTTCAATGATAGGCACGGCCTTCTTGCCGTCGTCGGACAGGGCGCGCCACATCGCGGTGTTATCCATCATGTTCGCGTCGCAGGGGTTGTTCGTCGTCAGCCAGCAGTTGCCGATATCGGGATACTCGTTCTCGACGGCGACACCGACCTCAACAAGAGGCAGCGTGCACATATCGCCGGGTATGCCGCAGGCGACGGCCTGATCGACATAGTAGCAGCCGAGCTGCTTGCGCATGAGCGGAAGCATGAACGCCGCGTGCTGCTGCATGTTTATCGCATAATAGCCGGGGAAGCCGAAGATTATGTGCTTGGGCAGAGTGTAGTCAAACGCAACGGTAATGTCAGACCACTTGGTCTCGCCGAGCCTACGGTCGGCTCGCAGGCTCTTCCACAGGGTGTCGGTCGAGTCGGAGATCATGCAGTCGAGCGCATACAGGTCTGCTCTGAGCGCCTCGCCTCGGTCTCCCTCGATCCACTTATCGACCATCATGGGAGCGGCAAGATATGCCGACAGCCAGCGGTATTTCCAAAACGCCTTTGCGATGCGTATGGGGTCGTGCATGACGAATATCGCCATCTTGACCCATGTGCACAGCCATTTGTAAAATGCAAACGCTGTGTCCTTGACTCCGCGCCACTCGCGGCGGGCATAGAAGTTCGTGCCCTCAATGTATCTCTGGCCAATGTAATGGCAGGGCTCGTCGCCTTTGAGGAAGTGCTCAAGGGTGCCGTACTGCTCTTTGATGCTTATTTTTCTTTTCCACATAGCTGTTCCCCTCCTCAATTAGCCTGAAGCTTCTTGATCTCAAGCGATTCTACGAACGCCTGGAATCTCGTGCGGAGCTGTCCTGTCGCGGCGTTTGCGTAGTCGCGCTCTATCTGGCAGGTGGGTATCGCCGACGGGACGTTCAGACCCTCGGCAAGCCATTTTGCGGCGATGGCGCGCTCGTAGCCCCAGTATTCGCAGAACTTCATATTCTGAAGGATTATGCCGTCGGCCTTATACTCTTTTGCAATATCGTACAGATACTGCTTGCGGGCAAGGATATTCTCCGTACCCATGGCGCGGGGGCACTCGTTTATCTTCATATAGTGCTCTGCCAGCGCATCGAGCGGATTCTGTCCGGGCTCGACGACTATCTCCTCCCTGCCGGGCAGCGAGCCGAAGCAGTAGCGGTCGGCGACGACGCGCGCGCCGCACATCTCGACGAGCTTTGTAAACTCCGGATCGTCGATCTCGGAGCCTACGAGCATGACCTTTGCCCTGTAGTCGGGCTTCTCGTCCGGCTCACGGGTCTTGAGCTCCTCGGCTGTCTCGCGCAGCTTATCGACGATGAGGTACTTCGGGCAGGCAAGCGTCACGAGCTGGATGATGTGGAACTCGTAGCCTGTGATGGTCGGGTTATCGAGCTTGCGATAGCTGCCTATCTCGGTTATGAGGCGGCAGATCTCGTTATGGCGCTCGATAGCGTCCATGAGCTTATCCTCGGAGTAGTCCACGCCGTAGGTCTCCTGCATAGGAGTGATGATCTTCTTTTCGATCTGGCGGCGGAAGTAGCCCGCGTACCAGTCGCCCTTCTTTATCGGCATGTCTATGCACGCGGTAAAGAATTTTTCGTTGGGAATAAGCTTGCAGTACTCAAAATACTGCTCCATGCGGTTCATCGTGGTGCAGCATTCCTGACCTATGAGAGCTGATATGAAATTGTATCCGCCTTCAAACGCTCGCTCGAGTATGCTCTTGGAATAAGGGCATGAGCGGTTTGTCATGTAATAGGTCGCAAGGTCCGGGTTTACGCAGCCCGGTGCACGCAGTCTTACGCCGAAGCAGCCCTCAACGTCGAGCAGCGGTTCGGGTATGTAAGAGCAGTTGTAGGCAAGCGCCAGCTTGCCCTCCGAGCACGCCTGTTTTACAAGCGCGTTGTTGGCCTCCTGCAGGAGGCCTTCAAAATAGATTAGATGCTTCAGGTCTCTCATTGTGTTCCCCCGTTTCGTTTGACTGCATTATAATTCCCTTCGCAGTCTGTATGTTATTATATTATCACTTGCAGCATAAAACTTCAATTTATTTGTACATTTTCGACATGTTGTACACTATTGATCTAAATTTTTGTGCACATTAACAACAAGATATGTAACCTATGTAAAACACTTATATAAAAACATAACCGCTCATTTCTGAGCGGTTATGTTTTTGAGACTGTCAAAAAACTTATGCTGCTGAGTAAATACAACCGCGCAGCGGGGGAGCTTGAGGGGGCAAGGCCCGCCTCAAGTTGGATTATAGCCATCAAAAATGCCTGAGCCATCAGGCTTTTTGACGAGCGAAGCGAGATTTTTCGTGAAGCGTAAGCTTCACAAAAAATGTGGCGTATTTGAAGCGTGCAAAAAAGTCACAGACTTTTTTGACACGCTGAAAAACATAACCGCTCATTTCTGAGCGGTTATATTTTTTAAGAATTATCAGTCAGGCGCGGCAATTGGAACAAACGTCATTTATTATTTTAAGGAGCCGACCGCAACTTAAGGAGCCGACCGCAACGGTAAGCTGCTCTACTATTATAAATATAGGGGGAGGACATAAGGAAGCTGCGGCCGCGTCGACTGATACGGTAAGGAAGGGGAAGAAAATTTGCGGTCGGCCCGGGAGTTGAGCCTGTTACGGTCTTACAGTTTCGCCGTCGCCGTTTGCGCCGTCGATAACAGTCTTGGTGCCGAATATGTGCGAGGCCCAGGGAGACGCGTAGTAAAGGATGAGGTACGCGACCTCTTCGGGAGTAGCGGCGCGCTTATCATATGTGCCGGAAACAAGGGCTGCGTATCTTTCCTCGGCGCTCATGCCGTCGCCGAGCGCGTTTTCGCCGATGCGCGCAAGCATTCCGGTGTCGACACCGTCGGGGTTAACGCTGTTGACATTGACGCCCTTGGGGCCAAGTTCCCTTGCCGCGGACTTCATAAGTCCCTGAACCGCGTGTTTGGATGCGCAGTAAATAGCCATTCCTGGGCTGCCGACAACGCCGCCGATGGATGAGGTGATAACGATCGAGCCGTGGCCCTGCTGTGCAAGAACGTCGCCGCCGTACTTGAGCATGTACATAACGCCGAGAACATTGATTCCGAAAACCTTATCAAAGTTTTCCTTGCTCATTTGATTGTTGAACTCCCACTTGCCTTCGTAGCCCGCGTTCGGTAAAACGGAGTCGATGTGGCCGAAGTGTGCGGCCGCACCGTCGATAAATGCCTTGACCTGCGCTTCATTCGTTACGTCGGCAACGTTTGTCCACAGTCTGTCAGGACCGAGATCCAGTTCTTCTGCGAGCTGCTTTACTTTGTCCGCATCACGGCCTGAAAGTGCGATCTTTGCACCTTCAGCTTTAAGCGCAAAGCACACCGCTCTGCCTATGCCGCCGGTTGCGCCGTTAATAAGAACGACTTTATCCTTAAGTTTGAGATCCATAATTGTTCCTTTCTATTTAATACCGTTTATGTTGCTTGTTATTTCTCAGCAGCAGGTCCATCCGCCGTCGCAGGAGACTATCGCACCGTTTACATAGGACGATTCGTCTGCTGCAAGATAAATTATGGTGCTGTCAAGCTCGCCGTCAACGCCGGCTCTGCCCATGGGCACGCGGGAGTTGATCCACGGGCCGAGCATCTCCATTGCCTCGGGGCTGTTCGACTCGGACGGGAAAAAGCCGGGACAGACACAGTTGCAGGTTATGCCGTGCTTGCACAGCTCACAGGCGACCTCGCGCGTGAGGTTTACAACGCCGCCCTTGACCGCGCAGTAGTTTGAGATAGCGATCTCTCCCGTGCCGATACGGCCGAACAGAGACGCGTTGTTTATGATTCGGCCGTAGCCGGCTTTTATCATTTCCTTTCCGAACTCGCGGATGCAGCGGAACACACCTGTAAGCTCAAGGTCCAAGCCGTGCTGCCAGAAATCGTCCGGAGTTTCGGTTATTGGATAGAACGGGCCACCGCCAGCGTTATTGACGAGAATGTCAACCTTACCGAACTCGTCTATGGTTGCCTTGACCGCTGCCTTTATATCGTCAAGATCACAGACATCGCACTTTACGGGCAGGCACTTAACCCCCTTTGCCCTGACTTCCTGTGCGACGGCTTCAAGCTTTTCCATGCGGCGTGCGAGAAGAACGATGTCCGCTCCCTGCCCTGCCAAGGCAAGCGCAAACTGTCTGCCGAGGCCGCTGGATGCTCCCGTTACTACGGCAACTCTGCCGTGAAGATCAAACATCATTTGTTTTCTCCTTTATTTATCACAGAGGTAGGCACTCGTACTCGTATATATCGAGCATGAGCTTCCTTGGATGCTTTGCATCGTCCAAGCGGCCGACAGCAAAGGTGAACATCTTATCAAGCTTGGGGTCGGTAGACTCAATAGGGCTTGCGAAATAGATATCTACTCCCCTGCTTATATTTCCTTCGGCAAATTCCTTTATCTCATCGACGGTGCAGAAATCGGCTCTGCCGGTATAAGGCACATAGACGAGATTTCCGTCGTTGAGCTTTATCGTTATGCGGCCGTCAAGCTCGAAAACCCCGTTATAGCGAAGAAGCTGGGTAACCTCGCCGCCGGGCAGAACACGGCCGATAACTTCACTTTTGTTGAACACTTCGCCGCCCTTGGGTGTTGCGTTCACGCGCACACCGCCGCCGACCGAAGGGTAAAAGCCCCAACTGTCAAGCTCTATATCCGTGGAAAAAAGATGGTCTATACGGGTCTTATTCAAATCGTTTGACATTGTTCCTTCTCCCTTCTTACTTCTTAATGCGTACGGCGTACACATCGTAACGGACTACAACGGGATCGGAGAATTTAGCGACACCGAAGCCGATGCAGAAGGTATGGTTGAGCCATTCGTAGCGCGGATCGTCGGTCTCGAGCTGATAGTGGATAGCATTGCGCACCTGCTCGGGGAAAATGAACTTCTTGTATTTGAGAACATCCTCGTAGCCGCCAATATCGTTTCTGCCCTGATAAGGCATGTATATCTTTGCGCCGTCATCGGTTTCGATGGTAGCGCGGACATTTACATTCTGAGTGCCGTTGGGTGTGCCGTGACACCAGTCGCCGCCGAACGGCTTGAGCTTACCGTTTATCTTATCGCCCTTGACCCAGCCGCCGACTATATATCCGGTCAGTCGGAATCCGCCGAATATGGACGGGTCATAGACTTCAAAGTTGGGGTCACAGTCTGCCGCATAGGAGAAAAGATACTCCAACTCATATGGAATGAGGTCTCTCATAAGGTTTTGCTCCTTTCTTTTTATATGTCCATGCCGGATATCCGGCATGGACAATTATCAGAATTTTCAGCGATCTATGGACATTGCCGCAAAAAAGCCGCTGCGAACGGCTGTGCCGATCTTGCCCATCTTGACGCTGTCGCCCATGGCGATGGTCTTATTGTAGTACTTTGCCTTGAGCTGCTCGACAAGCTCCGTTCTTGGCTTCATGCCGAGAGCATTGATAACAGTATCGGCAGGCAGATACTCGGTACTGCCGTCCTCTTTCTGAACGTTTACGCCGTTTGCGTCAACGCTGAGAACCTTGGTCTTTGTCATCAGGCGAACGCCGAGCTTGGTCATCTTTGCGCAGATGCAGTCGCGGTTTATGAACATTGCGTCCTTTGCCATAATATCTCCCATCTCAACGATGGTGACTTTCTTGCCATAGTCGAGCGCCAGCTCATAACCGCCGTCACAGCCGGACTCGCCGCCTCCACATACAACGATATCGTTGCCCTTTACAAGGCCGTGATCCTTATGGACTTCGTACATATTGAACACGTTTTTGCCGTCAAGGCCGGGGATAGGAGGACATACGGGAACGGTACCGGTGCTGACAAATATCCAGTCGGCCGCTTCAAGCACAGGGTCATCTGCTTTGATCTCAGTGTTAAGCTTTATCTCGACACCGAGCTTCTCCATCTGCACACCGTACCACTCGAACAGCGCACGGATGTAGTTTTTGAATGAAGCTGTTGCGATAACGCGGGCAGTCCCGCCAATGTGATCATTCTTTTCATATATGGTGACCTTGTGTCCCTTGATGGCTGCAACGCGAGCTGCCTCAAGGCCGGACGGGCCTGCACCGATGACAACGATATTCTTCGGATCGTTTGTCTTTTCGATCCTGAACGCCTTCTCCTCGCCGACCTGGGTGTTGACGGAGCAGGAGATCTTGGTGCGGCGATTCCAGATACGTCCGATGCAGTCCTCATTGCACCTCAGGCAGGGACGTACATCCTCACGATGGCCGGAGATGAGCTTGTTGGGGATATCGGGATCGGCAATAAGTGCACGACCGAGGATGGCAAAGTCGGCCTTGCCGGAGGTAATGAGTTCGAGTGCGGTATCGGGATCGTGGGTACCGCCGTTGAGGATAGGCTTGCGGATATTCTCACGTGCAAAGTCGCAGACGTACGACATGCATGCAGGGCCCTGATAGGACGGCGGAAAGATATAGTCAAGGCGCTCGTAGGAGCCTGCGTCAACGTCGAATGCGTCGATGCTGCACTTCTGGAGCCACTCGACAAGCTCCTTGGTCTCGTCGAATGTACGGCCGCCCTCCCAGCCGTGGTCAAGCGCGATGCGGAACAGAATGGGCATATCCGGTCCGATGACGGAGCGGACAGCCTCAACCATCTCGCGGGCAAAGCGGGTGCGGTTTTCCGCTGAGCCGCCGTACTCATCGGTGCGGTGGTTAAAGACCTTGGACATAAACTGGTCTATGAGATAGCCTGCGTGAGCATGGATCTCTATAGCGTCAAAGCCTGCGTCACGCGCAACGCCTGCTGCATATTTGAAGGTCTCCTGGAGTTCTTTGATCTCCTCAACGGTCATTGCGCGAGTCAGAACGTCGGGTCTGAAGAATGTGGGCTGCTCGCAGGAAGAGACAAGCTTATCGCCGAACTCATTGGGATAGCCGTTGCGGCCGGTGCCCGGAGTCATCTGGAGACAGATCTTTGCACCCCAGCGGTGGACTCTCTCTACAAGGTCGGTGTATGCCGGGATTGGGATATCGCTGTCAAGTGTGCCTTCGTGAGAGCCCTGGGCGATCTTCTCGGTAAGGGGAGTGCAGCCGGTGATTATCATGCCGACGCCGCCTCTTGCACGCTCTTCAAAGTAGTCGATCTCCCAGTCGGACTTTGCGCCGTAAGGAAGGGATGCGTTATGTCCCATCGGGGAAAGGACGAGACGGTTTTTGATCTCCATCTTGCCTATTTTGAACGGTGTAAAGAGAGGGCTGTAGTCTTTCTTTTCCATTGTGATGTTAACTCCTTTACTTGTTAGTTCTATATTCTTTTTCTGCTTCCGCAGTCGGCTCATTAAGAGCCGACCGCGAATTTGTGGGATATCAGGCGTTTGTGCCGGTCTCGATGGCCTTTTTCTCGTCAACGACCTTCTTCATGGGCTTGCAGCCGACGAAGATCATGACGGCCAAAACGATGCCGAGGAAGCCGAAGAGCTTGAACATGCCGCTGTAAGAGCCGGTGATGTCATATGCCGCGTTGAGAACCGGCATACCGAATGCAACTCCGCAGTTCATGACCGCGATCATGATGCCCATGATCTGGCCCTGTGCGCGGTTGCCGAAGACCTGCAGGGTATAAACAGGGAGAGTTGCCTTGAGGATGCAGAACGAGCCGCCGAGCAGAACAGTGCCGACATACATCATGCCGAGCGCCGGAGCGGTCGCGTAGATGAAAACGGAAGCGATGGCCATGATCGAGTAAGCGACCATGCATGTGCGGATGCCGAGCTTATCAGCCAGGATACCGAACGGGAGCTGAAGAATGATGTTTGCAGCGTACATGATAGAGAGCATAACGCCGCCGTCATAGCCGAGGTCGGAAGAGAAAATCGCGATGTTGCAGATTGCGCCGTAGATAATGAGTCCGAACAGACCGATGCCGATAGTGCCGCACCAGAATTGGACGGACTTGTATGCTTCTTTTGCGGTCACACCGTAAGGAATGATCGCACCGCTCTCGTCGGCGATCTTGACCTTGTCGTTCCACATGGGCTTAACGCCGTACTTCTCGGGGCTGTCCTTGAGGAACACTATGAGAACGATCGCTGTGAATACGACTACTGCGCAGTTGATATACAGAGATGCGGTCCAGCCGATTGTGCCGATCCACTTGGAGACTATCGGGCTGAAGATAACGCCGGCAAGACCGGAGCCGATAGCGGTTGCGGAAAGCAGAGTGCCTGTAGAGTGGGCGAACCACTTACTGAAGATGATCGAGCAGGATGCGCCGGAGCAGAAGCAAAGGGAGATGCCCTGCAGTATAGCTGCGAGGTAGAACATCCAGATGACAGTGCCGTTTGCATACAGAAGAACGCCTGCTATCATAAGCAGTGAGCAGAAGGAGATCATCTTCTTCATGCCGAACTTTTCAACGAGCTTGCCGTAGAATATACTCATGATGGCGTTTGCGCCGCCGTTAAGCGTGATGGTGAGCGCATACGCGGTACGGGATACTTCGGGGTGCGCTTCGAGGATGGGTTCCATATACAGTGTTACGGTACTGAGCGTAAGACCGGCATACACAAACTGCATCAGTATGAGTAGTATAAGTACGACCCACGCATAATTGCTGCTCTTTACGAGTCCACTTTTTTGCATTGTTAATTCTCCTTTTTTATTGTCCTTGATAAGCCGAATTATTATTGACCCTTGCAAGCGCCGCAGTTCAGATAAGCTTATCGAGCCCCGTCGGGCTCGGTTCTCTGCCCCGCCTTTGTTAAGACTTTATCACGCGCAAAAGCCGCGGTTCAACTACGTTTCGCAAAAAGCGATCTGCGCGTTTTTTGCTTTTTGCACAGTTAAATCTTCATACCCTAACACGAAAAAACGCCAAGCACCGCCGAAGCCTCTTTAGGACTTTGCGGTGTTTGGCGTATAAATATGATAAATAATTATTAATATAAGTTAATGAAATAACAATTTTGCGTGACAGCGCTTTTTAACATAGCAGTGTAAATTTAATTTATATCATTAATATCTACAAGAAGCAACGTAATCCTGCACAAAAATGAGCGCTTTGTTTTTGCAGCTGCACAAAATTATTTTTAAATCTTGAATTACAGCGTGACATTTGATAATTTATTATCAGTCGTTTTCATGAAAAGGAGGCATCTTTCATTATGGGCAGCAGATACAGTGAAAGCTTAGGCGAGGATATCTACCGATATATAATGGAGCTTATGCCGCACACTGATGATCTTAATATATTCCTGCAAAAGATATATCTGCGATATAATATGCCCGTAATCGTTACGGACATTGCTTTTCACCTTATTGCGTACGGTGGTCCGTATCCCTGCCCCGATCCTCTGTGGCAGACCATAATAACATCAGGTGCCGCCGAACCGGAGACCGTTGTCAACTATTACTTCGGCGAAGGCTTCACCGATAAAATGTCCGCCGCCGGTGAGCCGATCGACGCAAGTTGGGGTATTAATACACAATACCCTCAGACTACCTGCTCGGTATATCTCGGCAACAGCATAGAAGGCTGCTGCTCGGTCATGTATCTTGACCATGGAAAGCTTGATTTCGCACTAAAACTAAATGCGGCGGTAAAAACGGCGGTCGAGATCTTCCTTGGAGGAAAACTGCGCCGTCAGCCGATGGGGGCCGCACCGGACAGGCTCGTAGCCGCACGAATCCTGCTCGAAAATACCGACGCGCCCATTCAGCTCCTTACAAGTACCGCTTTTTATAAGAACATTGGACTCAGCCCCGGCTACATGGTAGCCGCAATGCACACCGACGACACAAGCGGCGTAAGGCTTCAAAATATAGTAAACAATATCAAGGTCAGATATCCTCAAATGCTGTATCTCAACAAGTCCGACGATATGTATCTGCTGTTTCAGAACATCAAGTCCGATGCGATGCGTGAGAATGTACTTTCAGACATTGAGGCCGAGGCCTCACAAAAGGCAGTATTCACCTGTGGGGCAAGCGGAGTTTTTGCCGATTTGAAGAAGCGTGATGCGTATATCGAGCAGGCTCGTTTGGCCCTCGAATACGGCATAAATCACTGCGGCAAAAACTGCATCAACTATTTCTTTGATAACTTCACGGAAATAATCCTGCGGCATGGCTGCGACAGTATTTTTGCCGAGAGCCTCATCGTGCCGGAATTCAAGAAGCTAATCGACTTTGACGAGGAGAATTCTACTGATTATTGTCAGTCGCTCAGCTGCTATATTTTTGAGCGCTGTGACATGACAAAGGCCGCAGCAAAGCTATATGTGCATCGAAACTCGTTGATGTACCGCATAAAAAAGTGCGAGGAGATCATGAATGTTGATCTTTCCGACCGAAAAAACTATGAAAAGCTCTGGCTGTGCTGTACTATGAGGTCTATCGGCGCGCTGCCGGGCAAAGCAGAATAAGCAAAAACTCCCGTCCTCGGACGGGAGTTTTTGCTGAAATATCAGTGATGCTCCTTTGCGTTCGTGCCCTTGTCGCCGACGCCGAAGTGGAGCTCCTTCATGCCCTCAACCTCATCGCAGATGTCCTTGAGCTGGCAGACTGTGCAGTCTGTCGGCAGGCCCTCCATGATGTGGGTCAGCGTGCTCGTGATAGCGTCGGCCTTCTTGGCGTTTTCGAGCATCGCCTTGAAGTCGAGCGTGGGATCGGTGATGAAAATTACCTTGACATTGAGAACGTTGGGGTCTTTTTTGTACGCCTCAATGTAGCGATAGCCGACCTGCTCGAAGTTAATGCCGCGCTTGATCGCCTTTTTAGAAACACGTACCTGCTCGCGGTGGCTCTCCGGCGACATGCGCACCATGTAGCCCTCGGGGTAGACATGGTATTTGCAGAACTCGATGTCCTTGAGCGCACGGTAGACCTCCTCGTCCTCACCCTCGAGAACGCCGACGCGCAGCAGGACTATTCGTGCGAAGGGAACGTCCTTCTTGATGGCCTTGAGGTCGGGACCGTAGAGCAGCACCTCGTCATGGCTTACGAGATCGGAGCTCGTGGTAGTGCAGATATAGTTTGCAGAGCCCAGGCCGAGAGCGCCGAGCTCATAGGCTGCGTCCGACTGAAGCACCAGCTCCGCCGAGCCGAGATCAGGCCATGCCTTGCCAGCCCTGTACGGCCAGACCCTGGGCGAGCTCTTGGCCAAAAGCTCGTTAGTGTGTTCTATAAGAGCATTATACAGTTCCATGTGGTGTGTTCTCCTTTACCTTATTTCCTTTGACTACATTATAGACGCTCAGTCTGATGAAATATGTAGCAAATTCTACAGGGACAGATAAATGTTAAAAATATTGCATATATTCCGAAAAAACGGGGTCATTTGCATTGACCCCGTTTTTTGTGATTTTGAATTTTCAATCAGAACGAGCCGCTTCTCCCTCCGTGGGTCGTGCCGCTGCTCGAAGCATGCGTGCTGCTGAAGTTGCCGCCCGAGCCGACGCCGCCGTGATGGCCGTCGTCGTTATCGTTGTTTTTGGGTCTTGCTGTCATGGTGACGGTGTGGTACAGGAAAAGATCCTGCTGCCTGCCGGGCTTGAAGCTGCCGGCCCGCAGATAGTCGGCGGCCGATTTACGCATGGAAACGGACTTCATGCCGCTCTTCATTACGCTCATGCCGATGAATGCGGCGAAAAGCCCGACGATAAGTGCCATACCGAGCCATGCAATACTGAAATAGCCGCCCGTTCCGATGGGCTCATAATCATCGTCGTAGTCGTTGTCAAAGCCGTCGGGATCGTAGGGCTGATCGTCATCCTCCGCCGCGACGAGGCAGGGGCCGCAGTCGCTTATAAAGCTTGTGCACGCACTGTACCAGTCGCCGTCGGACAGACAGGACACGAAATTGTCCGAAATATATTCCAGATCGCTGTCTGTGAAAGCATAGATAGCGTAGCCGGCTGTGGATATTGCCCACTTGCGCTCGGCGGCGCTTATCATGAGCAGTATGCCGCCCTTGGTATTACCCTGACCGATGCCGTTTTCATCGTAAAAATCATCGGCATATTCCTGAGCGGTCTTGCCGTCGAGCGAAGGCGCGGTCACTATGGCGACATCGACATTGTATGTATTGCACAGCTCTGCAAGCCTTGCGTTAAGCATATCCGTGTCCGCGTCACCGAAAAGGTTTTCCCGATCGTAAACAGTGCTTTTTGAGCTGTCGGCAAAAACCGTCGGGATGAGCGCAAGGCAGAGCATGAGCGCAAGAAGAACGGATAAAACTCTCTTATTCATGGTGCGCCTCCTCAATGAAACAGCAGAAGCTCTATAGCGTAGGCTATGACCGAGCCCGCGGCAAAGATGCCGCCGAAGTACTTCCTGTAAACGCTCTTGTCGATCGGCAGGTCGCCGACGAATTTGCCGGTCTGACCGTTCATGGCAAAGGTGTATTTATTTCCGTTCCATGTAGTATTGAGAAGCCATACGGGGTAGAGGGCATAGTGCTTTTTTCCGCCTGAAAACTGCACCGAAACATTCTCGGGAACGACGGAATCATAGCCGGCCACGGTGCTGCGCAGGGCGATATCCGAGCTGTGTTTTACACGCTCGTTGGCTCTCTTGTTGCACTCATCGGCCGGTACGTCGTACTTATCGGCAAGATAGCCGGACAGGTATGCAGTCTGAAAATCGACAGCCTCGCTGAAATCGAAGGGCTCGAGCGATTCCATAAGATCGTCCGGCATTTTCCGCGAGCCGTCGACCGGGATATGTTCAAAGCCCATGCTGCCGCTGCGCAGCAGACTGTAGTGGCTCGTCTCGGTATAGTCGTAATTGCCGTCGGACCAGAAGCGCGTTTTCGTTGCGCGGTATCGAGCCTCGGCGGAGGCGTCCGTGTCAAACAGCCAGAACGGAACGTACACGCCCTTGACCTCGTCGATGTGGTTTTCGCTTTTAAAGACCTTGGGCAGGAGCTTTTTGCCGCTCATATGCTTTTTGAGCGCCTCCTTGGCGGCCTTTTTATCGAGCTTGAAGGGAATGATATAGTCCGGCTTTAATTCGCCCGACAGTCTGGATTTAAAGATGGTGGGGTTGCCGCAGAAGGGGCAGCTCGTCGCCGAGGTGGTCTCGTCGGCGATTATTTCGCCGCCGCAGCTACTGCAGACGTAAACTCCTATGCCATCGGAATCGTCTTCAAAATGCTCCTTGCCGTCCTCGGATATCCAGTTCATGTCGTCGGGCTTATCGTTTTTAAGTCCCTCG
>OQWE01000442.1_pt1 | contig 14345 bp, 10 predicted proteins | sample 1691591 | NCBI WGS metagenome assembly OQWE01 (sample SAMN03418265, study PRJEB22391) | human gut metagenome | biome: human-gut; feature: organic feature; material: feces | host: Homo sapiens | place: Tanzania | collected 2013-01
GCTGTTGAAAATCTCACGGCGGCATTCGTCACTACGGTCGACCGCATAAGGCTTTGCAGGGCTTTTGGGGGCTGCAGAGAAAACCGACCTTTCGGGGTTGCTCGGATTTCAGCCTCGCTGATTTAGGGGTTGCGGTTTTTGAGCGAAAAATACAGCAAAAAAGGAGATGATTTGAGTGCCGACGCCGAAAAACAAACGCAAATTTGCACTGTGGCTCTATCCGGAAACACTCGATAAAATCGGGCAGCTTTACACCGCAGATGATTGCCGCAGTAAATCCGAATTCATAGAAAAGGCGGTGCAGTTCTATATCGACCACCTCACTGCCGAGGATCAGCGCTCCATGCTGCCGAACGCAATGCTGTCCTCTATGAAAAGTATTGTTGCCGAGAGCGACAACCGCATCTGCCGATTGCTTTTCAAGATGGCTGTGGAACTCGCCGTCACAATGAATGTGGTGGCGGCAAACAGCGACATCGACGATATTACTCTCGAACGGCTCAAGGGCGAATGCGTAAAAGAAGTAAAAAGGCTGAACGGCAATTTTACTTTCCGTGACGCAAACGATTGGCAGAAAGGCTGATAAATGGCGCGCTTAATTACAAAATTCAAATATCTGAAGCCCGATGAGCGAAATCACTTCGGCGGCTATGCGGAATACATTGCTACCCGTGAGGGCGTTGAAAAAATAGATGAATCGAAAAGAAATGCCCCGGCAACAAACAAGCAAAAGCACCTGATAAAGAAAATCCTCTCGGACTTTCCCAACAGCAAATCATCGTTGGAGTATGAGGACTACCTCAAAGAGAAAACTGTCGGTGCGGCTTCGGAATTTATCACCCGAATGCTTGAAGAAAACGCCGATGAGATGATGCACACCACAACTTATGCCGACTACATTGCCACCCGTCCCCGTGCGGAACGCTTCGGCTCTCACGGACTTTTTACCGATGACGGAGTGGCGGTGGATCTGCAAAAGGTGTCGGACGAACTCAACGCTCACACAGGAAATGTGTGGACGGCAATCGTCTCACTTCGCCGTGAGGACGCCGAGCGCCTCGGATACGATAACGGCAGCCGATGGCGGGATATGCTCCGCTCACAGGCACAGACGCTCTCCGAGAACCTGCGGATACCCATGAGTAACCTCCGTTGGTTTGCCGCATTCCATAACGAAAGCCACCATCCTCATATTCACTTGATAGCCTACTCGATAAATCCGAACGAAGGCTATCTCTCGGAAAAAGGCGTGATGGCTTTGCGTTCGTCCTTCGCCAAGGACATATTCGCACAGGACTTGCTCTGCGAATACAAAAAGCAAACCGAACACCGTGACGCACTCAAGGTGCAGAGCCGCGAGGTACTCGCCGAACTCATTGCCAAGATAAACAGCGGCACCTATGACAATCCACAGGTGGAGAATCTGTTGCAGACACTCGCCAAGAGGTTGGCTGTGACCAACGGTAAAAAGCAATACGGCTATCTGCGCAAGGACATCAAGGAGATCATCAACAGCATCGTTGACGAACTCGGCAAGGATGAACGCATCGCAGCTCTCTATGACTTATGGTACGAGTCAAAGGAAACAGCGCTGAAGGTCTACACCGAGAGCCGACCGGAACGGATACCGCTGTCACAAAACAAGGAATTCAAATCCGTGAAAAATATGGTGATAGCCGAGGCGATGAAACTTAATCTGCCGACAGAGGAGGTTGAGGAAACAGATGAGCCTGTCGAGCCGGACTGTGAGCCGACCGCCGAGGAAGCCGAAAGTCCCGATCCTCCGCCTCCGCCTATGGACGAATACGAAAAAACGGTTGCGGACGCTGACAAGGGCAACAAATGGTCTCAGTACCGTGCGGCAAAATTTATGCTTGACCGTGACGGCGAACACTACGATCCGAAAAAGGCTGTGGAGTATCTCACCAGATCCGCCAAGCAGGGCTACACCGTTGCAAAATATATGCTCGGAAAATTGTACCTTAAAGGCGAGGATGTGCCGAAACAAATGCTCCACGCTTTGCATTGGCTTGAAAGCGCCGTGAAGGACGATAACCCATACGCCGAATATCTGCTCGGCAAAACCTTCCTCAAGGGCGAGGACATCGAAAGAGATACCGAACGAGCCGAGAGCCTGCTCCGCCGCTCCTCGGAGCAAGGCAACAAATATGCAGCGTACACCCTCGGCAAGTCATATCTTGACGGAGATATTCTTGCTCAAAACATTGATGAAGCCGTGCGCCTGCTGACGTTGTCGGCATCAAAAGGCTTTGCTCCGGCACAGTTTATCCTCGGCAGGCTGTTATACAAGGGCGAGGTCGTGCCGAAAGATATCCGGCAGGCTGTCCGTTGGCTTGACCGTGCCGCCGCACAGAAAAATCCCTATGCGGCATACCTTGCAGGCAAAATTTATCTGACCGAGGATGAGGTCAAGGACATTCAAAAAGCCATCCACAGTTTTAAAATAGCTGCCGAGAACGGAAATGATTATGCCGAATACCAGCTCGGCAAAATCTATCTCTACGGCAAAGATGTGCCGAGAAATACCGACAAAGCAATGTACTATCTTCATCTTGCCGCCGAGCATGGCAATCAATATGCAGCACAGCTCATCCACAGTATTCGTGTCAACGGAAACTGGACGGCAGCGCTTGCCTCTCTCCGCCTGCTCGGACACATGGCTCGTATCCTCCAAAATCGCTTGGAGGATGAGCGCAGAGGCAAAGAAAACAGCATCGACCGAAAGCTGCGGAGAAAAATCGAGGAAAAGAAGCAGGCTCACGGACTAAAGCAATAAAGAAAGGAAAAATCATGTCAACCGAATATATTCACTTTACAACCGAACAAAGGGAAGTTGCCCGACAGACAGACCTGGTCGCACTCCTGCAAAGCCAGGGCGAACACTTAAAACGCTCCGGCAAGGAATATGTATGGCGTGACGGCTCGGAAAAGGTTACGGTCAGAGGAAACCTGTGGTTTCATCAGTACGAACGCATCGGCGGCGACGCCGTAGACTTCGTCCGCAGATTTTATAACATGGACTTTCCGCAGGCTGTCAATTTTCTGCTCGGCAATAACGGCGGCACACTTCCGCAAGCCGAGCCTGTAAAACAGGAACCGAAAAAACCTTTTGAGTTGCCGCCGCAGAATGATAATATGCGGCGAATGTATGCTTATCTGCTTAACCGCAGAGGGATAGACCGGGAGGTGCTGTCTGCCTTTGTGCATAAGGGAATGATCTATGAATCCGCCGATTACCACAACGCCGTATTTGTCGGCTATGATGAAAAAGGCATTGCCTGTCACGCTCATAAACGAGGTACAGGCTCTGAAAGCACCTACAAGGGCAACGCGGAAAGCTGCGATCCCCGTTACAGCTTCCACTGGACCGGAACAGATAACACGCTCTATCTCTTTGAGGCTCCCATAGATATGCTGTCCTTTATTTCTCTGCACAAGGAAAATTGGCGAAGCCACAGCTACGCTGCCGCCTGCTGTGTTGGGGATCAGGTGCTGTTTCAAATGTTGAAAGCGAATCCCAATATCGACACCGTCTGTCTCTGTATGGACAACGATGCCGCAGGTCAGGCGGCGAACAAGAGAATATCCGACAAGCTCTTTATACAGGGCATCAAACACGAAATCCTCGTTCCCGAATTCAAAGATTGGAACGAGGACTTATTATGTGACGAACAGGAGGAAACCGAATGCCAAACATTGCAGCTTTAATCACCGTTGCCGCAATTATGTTTGCCGTCCTCGGTGCGATAACGCTGATCGCTCATATCTACAATCTCAACAACATCAAGAGCAAAACGGTCGGCGACGGTCAACACGGCACGGCTCGGTGGGCAAACAAAGCGGAGATACGAAAGACCTACCGCCACATTCCGTTCACGCCAAAGAAATGGCGTAGGCAGGCAAAGCAAAACCAAACGCCCACCATGACGGCGACAGCATCGAGAAAACTGCTTCAGAAAAAGACCGAGCCGACCGAGGAGGCTCTGCCGCAGGGCATCGTGGTTGGGTGCAAGGGCGGCAAGCACAGCACCACCGCCATGATAGACACGGGAGATGTTCATGTGCTGATGATTGGTGCGGCGGGTGTCGGCAAGACTGCCTTTTGGCTGTACCCGTGCATTGAGTATGCCTGCGCATCGGGAATGTCCTTCCTCTCCACCGACACCAAGGGCGATGTCATGCGTAACTACGGAAACATCGCCAAGGATTACGGCTATATGGTTTCGGTTATCGACCTGCGAAATCCTACCCGATCAAACGGAAATAATATATTATATCTCGTCAATAAATACACCGACCTATACGCAAAGCATCCCGACCAAATCGTCTACAAGGCGAAAGCCGAGAAGTACGCCAAAATCATATCCAAGACCATTATCCTCTCCGGCATGGATGCCGCCTCCTTCGGACAGAACGCATATTTCTACGACGCCGCCGAGGGCTTGCTGACCGCAACCATTTTGCTGGTAGCGGAGTTCTGTGCGCCGGAGAAACGGCACATCGTGTCGGTGTTCAAGGTCATCCAAGAGTTGCTAGCGCCATCAAAGAAAAAGGGCAAGAATCAGTTCCAGCAGCTTATGGAGCTGCTCCCGAACGAGCATAAGGCGAAATGGTTTGCGGGTGCAGCACTGAACACCGCCGAGCAAAGTATGGCATCGGTCATGTCAACAGCACTCTCCCGACTCAATGCATTCCTCGACACCGAGTTAGAGCAGCTCCTGTGCTTTGATACCGAGATAGACGCCGAAACCTTCTGCAATCAAAAATCGGCTATCTTTGTAATCATGCCGGAGGAAAATCCCAATACCTTCTTTATGATCTCACTCATTATTCAGCAGTTATACCGTGAGATACTCGCCGTTGCCGATGAGAACGGCGGCAAGCTCAAGAATCGCTGTGTGTTCTTCTGCGATGAATTTGGAACTTTGCCCAAGATAGAAAGTGCGGAAATGATGTTTTCCGCCTCCCGTTCAAGGCGCTTGCAGATCGTTCCCATCATCCAATCCTTCGCGCAGCTCGAAAAGAACTACGGCAAGGAAGGTGCGGAGATCATCGTGGACAACACGCAGGATACCATCTTCGGCGGCTTTGCTCCTAACAGCAGCTCTGCCGAAACATTATCCAAGGCACTCGGCAGCCGCACGGTCATGAGCGGATCTGTCAGCCGGAGTAAAAATGATCCGTCACAGTCGCTTCAAATGATCGAGCGCCCACTGCTCACGCCGGATGAACTCAAATCCTTGCCCAAGGGCGACTTTATCGTCATGAAAACAGGTGTACATCCGATGCGGGTACACCTCAAGCTGTTTTTCAAATGGGGTATCGAATTCGACGATGAACACCCATACGCCGTACCCGACCAGGGCAACCGTGAAGTTAAGTATGCCGACAAAAAAGAAATTCAGGACGGCATCCTCGAAAAGTATCCGCCGGAGTGGAAAGAGGAAACGCCTGCACCGAGCGACGCTGACGGCGGCGGTCAGGCACAGCATGACAGCCCCAAGAACGAGCCGCAGAGAACTCCGCCAAAGGGCGAAAAGCGAGGCGGCAAGCCCGTCCGTACCTCGCCGCCGAAAAAAGAAACTGCTCCCGATGTAACGGAAGCAGAGATCATAAAAGACTTAACCGAAACGGAGGTGCAAAGCAATGAGCCGTCTTGATTTCCTTTACCGCACCGAACTGCCGCACAGAGCCGTTGCGGTATATATTTATCTTGCCGACAGGACGAATGAAAAGGGCGAGTGTTGGCCTGCCATACCGACCATAGCCGCCGACCTCAAGCTCTCGCCCTCCACCATCCGCCGCGGAATCCGTGACCTCAAAAAAGCAGGGCTCCTCGAAACCGAGCAGCGATACCGTAAGAAAGGCGGCAAGAGCAGTTTGCTGTTCCGGCTGAAAAAGGAATAAAAAAGACCGCTTGTAGGCGGTCAGCGTTTAATCACGGCTGTAACGATTCGTTCAAGGCCGTGCTTTTCTATGTACCGAAGCACATCGAATAAGTCTCCGAACGAGAGTGCTTCGTTAAAATATTCCGTGTAGTCCTGCGGCGTTTTCAAAAGCGGATATCTGTCGCCTGCATTAACGGCTATATAATATTTTTCGTTTTCCATCTTCATCCCTCCGAAATCGCACAAGGTTTATTATATCGGCAGCAGGGTATTTTTTCAAGAGCCTTTTTCCGCCAAGGGGCAACTGCGCCTATACGCTGACAGGTGCCACCTGTCATGATGGAAGGAGAAAGTGAACTACCCAACTGAAAAATAACTACAGCAGAAAGGAAAGACAAATAACTCTGTTAAAGCAGAGAGTAGAATAGAATCAGCTCGACTTAATCAAGTCAAAAACCGCCCGTCTTTTTCTCTGCTGTGGGACAAAAAGTGTAGCTTTTATGCAAAGCCTCGTAAGAAGCAGTTGAGAAATAGACAGGTTTATGCTATAATCTAATTTGAAAAGGTATACCCAATGGTAAACAAAAACGAATGAAGGCGAAATGGGGTCTGTTTATGACCAAGCAGAAAAAGAATACTATCATAACAAGCGGCATCGCTGTACTTGCCGTGATACTGGCATATTGCTTCCGAATTGTAGGCAGGGGCAGTTTCTACCCGATGCTGTTTTCCTATCTGCGCAGCTTTATCTATATCGGTCTGTTCGCTGCATGGGGGCTCTCCGTCCGTCAGCGGATCGTGCAAAAGCAGGTGTGCAGGTTTATGACGGTCACCGCAGTACTGCTCATCATATGGATGGTAGTCCGTTCGGCAAAGTATTTTATATTTTGGCAGCCGGATGCCGTCCGGTACCTGTGGTATCTGTTCTATCTGCCCATGCTGTTTGTGCCTATGCTGGCGCTGCTGATCGCCATGTCATTAGGAAAACCGGATGAATACAAATTCCCCAAGGGAATGTCGGTTCTGTGGATCATCTCCGGCGTATTGCTTCTGCTCGTGCTCACAAATGACCTGCACCAATTCGTATTTACCTTTCCGAAGGACGCCGCCGTGTGGACAGACAAAAACAACGGCTACTCGGTAGGCTACTTCATTATTGTAGGCTGGCAGGTGCTGTGTGCCTTTGCCGCACTCGTAATTATGTTTTTCAAATGCCGCGTGCAAAAAGGAAGGCTCCACTTTCTGCCCATTGTTCCTATGCTGCTGGCGATTGTTTACAGCGTACTTTACTATGCGGGTGCGGATTGGCTGCTCCACTTGTTCGGCGATATTGCAGCGTTCAAAAGTGTGATGTACATTCTGACCTTTGAGTTCTGCATCGCCTACGGATATATACATTCAAACAGCCGTTATGTGGACTTGTTTGCCTCCTCTGTCGGCACATCGGCAGAGATTACTGACAAGGACTTTACCGTTCGGTATGCAGCTGTAAACACTGCGCCTATCTCAAAGGAAACGATGAAAAAAGCCGAGCAAAGCCCGGTTACGCTGGGCGGCGGCTTGACTGTTCACACCATGCCCATTGACGGCGGCTATGCTGTGTGGACAGAGGATGTGTCGGCTCTGCGTGACATCAAGGAGGACTCCGAGCTTCTCGCAGACGAGCTTGCCGACCGAAACGAAATACTCCGTTATGAATACAAGCGTGAAGCCAAGCGCCGCAAGGTGGAGGAGCAAAACCGTCTGTATGATCTCCTGCGTTCCGCTACACAGACGCAGATAGACCGCATTGCGGAGCTCACTAAGGAATACCGCCGAATCTCAAGCACCGATCCCGACAGCGCCAAAACGCTCCTCGCCGAGATTGCCGTGCTATGCAGCTATATTAAACGCCGCAAGCATCTGACGCTCCTTACCGACCGAGATATTAAAATAGCGGCAACGGAACTCCACCGTGCCTTCAATGAGTCCCTCCAAACGCTGAAGCTGTTGGGCGTCCGCAGCTCACTTTATGTGGACGAGTCTCTTTCCATGCTCTCCGGCAAAACGGCGACCGCTGTATTTGATTTTTATGAATCGGTTATTGAAGCCGATATTTTGAATTTAACAGGCATACAGGTAAGCCTCATAAAGGCAGACGGCTTGCGTTTGTCGCTGAATGTGTGCTGCAAAGCCGACCTTTCCGCTTTGGTAAACGGAGACAGTATTCGCTATGAAAAAGAGGATGACGAGGAATACCAGCGCCTTGTATTTGAAGCGAAAGAAGGTGACGGGAAATGAGTGCATTTTCTTCCCTTTCTGAATTTTGGCAGACTATGCTGCCGTTTATTATGCTTGTGGAAATTGTCCTTGAAATCGGGCTGTTTATATATCAGCTTCTCCGCAGCAATAAGCCGGTGCGAAGTCTGCTGAGCCTGACGGTTATAGCGGTGATGATCCCGCTGCTGTTCTCCGTTTCCCAGGCAGATCCCGATAATATCGGGGACGCATTTCTGCTCGGCGCACCGTGGCTGATATTTGCCTCTGCTATTTTTCTTGCGGCAGTTCACTTTGCCATTGCTCTGCCGAGGGAATACCGCCGTAAAAAGAACGAGCTCTCGCCGTTCTCCATTAAGGAAGCAACCGACAAGCTGCCCATGGGCATCTGCTTTGCCGACCCGAACGGCAGAATCATCCTGTGCAACAACCGTATGCGCCGGCTGTCCTTTGCTCTTTGCGGTCACGAGCTGCAAATCAAAAGCGATATGGAAAATGCCTTGAGTGTGCCGGACAGATCCGTAACCGTCAAGGATGATTGCTACATCCTGCCCGACAAGACCGTCTGGCAGTTTCGCACACAAAATATCACCGTGGACGGCGATGACCGCTGGCAGCAGATAACGGCGCACAATGTAACCGAGCTGTATAACGGCTACCAAAAGCAAGAGGAAATAAATGAAGAGCTGGCAGAAGTCAACCGAGAACTCAAAAAGATGTACGCCCGCATGGAGGACGATGTTAAGGAGAAGGAAAGCCTTGACCTAAAGATCTATATTCACGATACCATCGGGCGAAGCCTCCTGACCATCCGTGACATCATAGACAGCGGTGAGGATACCCAGCGAAAGCTTGAGGCGCTGCAAAATGCCATCGGTATGCTGGCAAGCAACCGTGTCACCTCTGTCAGCACAATGGACGAGGTAAAAAGAACCGCCCGACAGCTTGGCGTGGCTGTAAAAATCGACGGCTACCTGCCTCGTGATACCGCAGCCGAGGAACTGACCGTTGCCGCCGCCAAGGAGTGCGTGACCAACTGCATCAAGCACGCAGACGGGAATGAGGTATATATCCGCATTGCCCAGCGCGGCGAACGCTATGATGTTACCATAACCAACAACGGCAAAATACCCACAGAGCCGATAAAGGAAGGCAGCGGCCTGTCAACGCTTCGCCGCAGTATTGAAAGCTCCGGCGGTGAAATGCATATTTCGCACAATCCACGCTTTGCTCTTCTGATTACGATTCCCGCAAAGGAGATCAGCCTATGATAAACACCATACTTGTAGAGGATGATTTATACATCCAAAAGCACTTTGTCGATCGTCTTGCGGCAGACGGCGAGTTTCATCTTGTCGGCGTTTTCCGTGACGCCTTTGAAGCGGAAAAGCACTGCGACGCCACCGTAAAGCTCGTCCTTATGGATGTGCAGACGCAGCACAAGCATTCCGGTCTTGCCGCCGCAGAGCGTATCAAAAAGGCTTTTCCGCAAATCAAAATCGTTGTGGCTACCTCGCTTGTCGATCCCGAAGTTTTGCAAAGAGCCAAAATGGGTGCTGCCGACAGCCTGTGGTATAAGGACCACGGCACAGAGGAACTGATGAGCGTGGTAAAGCGCACCCTGGCAGGGGAAAAGGTATTCCCCGATATCGCTCCGGCCATTGAAATGGAGGGTACGATGTCCGATGCCTTCTCGCCCCGGCAGTTAGACATCCTGCGCCTTTATATAAAGGGCTTTACCTATCAGGAAATTGCCGATAAGCTGGGCATCTCCAAAAACGGCGTTCGCTGGAACCTGGACGATATGGTGGAAAAGGGCGGCTTTAAAAGCAGAGAAGCGCTGGTTGCAACCGCCATTGAAAACAAGCTCATGGTAACCACCTTGAAAGACGAATAAGAGAAAGTGAACCCCTTGGCTGTATGGTCAAGGGGTTTTTCGCACCCAAAAGGCAAAAAAATTTTGAAAAAACCGAAATTTTTCTTCTGTTACTGGCACAAGTGCCAGTGACAAGCGCCAAAAAATCCGTACAATAGATACTGTAAGATTAGGGTTGTACTCTTAGAAGGTGGTGATGAATGATGAAAAAAATCGTTCTGGACATTCAGAGCGATATCCATGCGCACACCATGGAGCGAATGCTGATGCAAAAATTGGACGATTGCCAGGTTGTGATCTCCGAGTCGCCGGACGCAACCGCCGAGTGGTGCAAAACGCATCGACCGGATGTGCTTTTAATGGAGGTCAAGGCGTATTCGCCATGGATGTTCAAAGAACGAATGGCAATCCGTGACAAGGTAAAACGGAACACGGAAAACTGCCGGGTCATTCTCTTTGTGGATGACGATACAGACGGAGAGTTGACCGAAAAGGTACGGCAGGCAAAGCGCGAGGGTCTGATAGACGCTTTTCTCTTCGGCTCGGTGTCCGAAAACTATTTTGCTTCGGTCATCGACAGTGTTTAAATCAGGCAACACAAAACGCATAAAAATCTTCAAAATGATTTTGAGGGAGGAAATGATAGTATGACAAAAACGAACACACGAAGTCGCATCGTCAGCATCCTGCTGGTGCTTATGATGCTGCTGACAATGGTGCCCATCACCGGCGTGACAGCGAGCGCAGCAGAGCCGGAGTGGACGACCGTCAATTCCTATGCGGAATTGCAAACGGCAGTCAAAAACAAGCAGGAATACATCAAGCTGGGTCGAAACATTGACACGAAAGACTTCCACTACTCGGGCGGCGGTCTGGACATAGCCGATTGGCTGACTTTCGAAGGTCAAACCTGCACTCTTGACCTGAACGGAAAGACCTTGTCACTGCTGACCAAGATGAAGAATATGCCGACTTTCATGCGCATATACAAGGGAAGCAACCTGACGATCAAGGACAGCCAAGGCGGCGGTCAAATCACGGGTGAGTTTGAAAATACTGGTGCAAGCGACAGTTATTTAATTCATATGAATCAGTCCAGTTTGACACTGGAAGGCGGCACATTCCGCGCTACTGCCGAGCCTTATGGAACCAATGTCAATGTGATTGATTATTTAGAGAGTAATGTTACGATCAAAGATGGTGTGACCATCAGCCAACCGGAGCATTATGCGTATGGTGGTGGGGGCAGCAGTGTTCTTCAAGGTCACGGATACGCACTTTGTGAACACCAAAGAGAATTTAATTATGGAGATGAAGTAAGCCATGTTGTCATTGACGGCGGTATCTTCGACGGCTGGGTACGGCTGATTGGATATCCAGACACCAACGGCTCTGTTCAAATCAACGGAGGCACCTTCAAGAAGGGTGTGCAAGTGCTGTATGTAGCAAAGGAGAATAATTCTGCTCCTGCTGTTGCAGTGAACGGCGGCACCTTTGAGGGCACTGTTTATTTGAAGTACTGGGATTGGGAGGAAAGCCTTTATATGCCGTACCGTTTGAATGGCGGCACCTTTAAGGGCGAATTAGACCTTCATGCAGCTTACAGAATAACTGTTTACAAAAAACCGGAAGGCAACCCCAATATTGCGCTGGGATTGAACGAGTGCTTTGGCTACAGCGCGGTTGTTACGCCTGACGGCACCTTTGCCGGTCCCAATGCTTACACTGCTGTTTTGGAAAAGACAGATGATTATGATTATAAAATGTGGTTGAAGGGCACTGCCTCCAACCCCGTCCGAATCATCCCCAACGCATGGGGCATGAAGTCCGTTACGCTGGACGGCAACCCCATCGACTACTTCAAGGACTGGAAGGGCACCGTTGAGAATCTGACCAACGACACGGCGCATACCCTCAAGTTCGAGTGGTATCCTCTGGCGAGTGAATTGGTAAATGCAGGCTATAGCTATCAAACCAAGTGCGAGCATTATATCTCCGGTTCTACCGCAGTACAGCAGACAGATACCATCGCTGCCGATAAAACCTCGCATACGATCACCATTCCTGCGGGCGTAGACCCCAAGGTCTATTCCTATGATTTGCAGCTGAATCTGCAAAAGGACGGCAGCTTCGTCGGCATCATGAGCAACGAGCATATCGTCAAGCTGGTGGTGAGCGACGCGCCGGTAGCTCCTCCGAGCTTGACCGGTCAGGTGTACTACACCAGCAGCATTGTTTTCGGCCGCTCCATCTCCACCGCTGCCAGCGTGACCCCCGCAGAAGCCACCAAGGCGTACCAGTGGCAGCGCAGCACGAACGGCGGCAGCACATGGACGGATATCGACGGCGCGACCAGAGGCAGCTATACCCCTGTGGCGGCTGACATGGGAGAGAATGTCCGCATCCGTGTAGTAGTCACGGCAGAGGGCTATCTCGGCGAGATCGTCGGCGCGGCGGTGAAGGTCAGCAAGGCTGCCAACAACAATTATCCCGAGGTTATTCAGCTTGAGGCCGTGAAGAATGGCGCAGGCAATTACACCGGCTTTGAAATCAAGAACTTCAACTCCGACTACGAGTATGTTTACAGCACGACTGATGCGCCGAATTGGAGCGCAAATCAGATCACTTCCGCTACTGTAACCGGTCTGACGAGCGACACCACCTATTATGTTTTCGCCCGTTTCAAGGAGACCGCTACCCATACGGCAGGCTCCATTGTGAGCAGCAACAGCATCAGGCTGTTTAACTATGTTCCTTTGGATCGCGTGTTGCTGGAAGGCTACGGCAGCTCCGGAACGATCTACATCAAGAAGGGCGAGAGCGTTTCGCTGAAGGTCAACGCAGACCCAAGCAACGCCAATTCTTGGAAAGAGATCACCTTCAAGGATGAGGGCGCGACAACAAGCAACATCGCTATCTCCAATGGGAAAATTAACGCAAGCACCGGGACGGCCACACCGTTCCCCAACGGCCATACCATCACGATCACCGGCGTTTCTAATGGCAGCGCAAATCTGAGAGCCAGCTACCCCAGTGCCACATCAAGCGCCTACGGCACATGGTATGTGGTTGTATACGATGATTCCACTGTGGCCAATGCTTTGAGACTTGAGAGCGTTTACGCATACGAGGATATTACCTTGAGCGAAAACGACACGGCAGAGCTTCCGACCAATCTTCCGAAGCTGCTGCCTGAGAACAGCGGCTATCATCTGGAATGGCGCATTCTCAAGAGAGGAACCTACGGCGCTTCGTATGTGACGGAGAATGATAATATTAAGCTGGAGGACGGCAAGATCAAGCCGAAAGCAGCTCATACCGGATCGGAGAAAGCCCAACTGGAACTGGTTGCCGTCAAGGATGGCAGCGACACATACAGAACGCTTCCTAAGACTTCCCTCTTTTATGTCACCGTAACTGAGGCTCCCGTCATTGAGCTTACCGGTGTTACCGTTGCCCCGACGAAGGTAAATCTTGATCTTAACGCGACCTATCAGCTCTCCGCCGTGAAGGAGCCTGTCAACGCAGCGGGCAGCCTGGTTTGGGAGAGCAGCAATCCCAGCGTGGCAACAGTTGACAGCACCGGCAAGGTGACCGCTAAGGCACAGGGCACGGCAATTATCACCGTCTCCTGCGGCGATAAGAAGGACACCTGCACCGTTACGGTCGACCACCAGCATGACTACTCCGGTCAGCCGTACCTGTATCTGGATCCCGGCAATCACTATCAGGAGTGCACGGCAGGCGACGGCGGCCTCAACATCGAGGCGCACACCTTCGGCAACTGGATGCCCAACAGCGACGGCACCACACAAAGCCGTATCTGCACCAAGTGCAAGCACACCGAAACCGCACCTATCTCTAAGTACACCGTCACCGTCAGCACCGACGGCAACGGTACGGCCAAGGCCGACAAGACCTCTGCCGCGGCCGGAACGGTAATAACCCTGACCGCGACACCCAAGAGCGGCTATACCTTCAAGCAGTGGCAGGTCGTTACGGGCGGTGTGACGATTAAGGACAGCAAGTTCACAATGCCTGCCGGAAATGTCGAGGTCAAGGCGATATTCGAAAAGACCGCAACACCGCCTCCGGCGCCGACCGTTAACCCCTTCGTCGATGTGCCCGCGGGCAGCTTCTACTACGACGCGGTGCTGTGGGCGGTTGAAAAGGGCGTTACCACCGGCACGAGCGCAACCACCTTCGAGCCCGACGGCAGCTGCACACGCTCTCAGGCCGTTACCTTCCTGTGGCGCGTCGCCGGATGCCCGGTGCCCAAGTCCACAGCCATGCCCTTTACCGAC
>OQWE01000443.1_pt1 | contig 14329 bp, 10 predicted proteins | sample 1691591 | NCBI WGS metagenome assembly OQWE01 (sample SAMN03418265, study PRJEB22391) | human gut metagenome | biome: human-gut; feature: organic feature; material: feces | host: Homo sapiens | place: Tanzania | collected 2013-01
CGAAGACAACAACTGCTGGCATATCGATGATGAATACTATTTCGGCGACGACTTCCTTGTGGCTCCCGTAATGAGCAGCGACAACTGTCGCGACATATATCTGCCGGAAGGAGAATGGGTAGAGTTCTTCACCGGCGACCGCTTCTCGGTAAGCGACGGTGGCAGATGGCTGAAGGACATAGAGACACCGCTCGACCGTATGCCGGTGTTTGTGCGCAAGGGTGCCGTAATCCCCGTTTATCCGGAGGATGTAGACAGCACCGACGACATGGATATGAGCAAGGTGAAGAATCTCATCATCAATGAGGAGTTTAAGGGATTTGAGATTTGAGTGAGGAGAGAGGAATGAGGAGAGAGGAGTCTGGATTGAGTAGTTTGGAGTGGTATTTCTCCTATTTGTCCCATTCCTCCCATTCCTCCCATTCCTCCCATCCTCTTTCCCAAGAAAATTATAAATCATAACAATTATGTGGAAACCCAATTTAGAAGAAACCAAGAAACACTATATAGACTGGTGGAACCATAAGGGCATCGTGCTCAATATGTGGGAACACTTCCAGGAAGGCGTCAAGCCCCATGCCGACGTGCCCATGCCGCCGGCACCGAAGTCGCTCGACCAGAAATGGTTCGACCCGGAATGGCGTGCCGAATATCTCGACTGGTATGTGGCACACAGTTCGATGAAAGCCGACATGTTGCCTGTTGCCAACACGCAGCTCGGTCCCGGTTCGCTTGCAGCCATCCTCGGCGGCGTGTTTGAGGGCGGAGAGGATACCATCTGGATACATCCGGACCCCAACTACACCGACGACATCAAGTTCGACATCAACGACCCTGCCAACAAGAACTGGCAGCTTCACAAGGACTTGCTGCGTGCCTGCAAGAAGAAAACCAAAGGCAATTACTATGTGGGCATGCCCGACCTGATGGAAGGCATGGATGTGCTCGCCGCCATGAAGGGCACCGACAAGGTGCTGCTCGACACCGTGATGCAACCTGAAGTGCTGGAGCGGCAGATGCAGCAGATAAACGACATATACTTCCAGGTCTTCGACGAACTGTACGACATTATCCGCGAGGGCGACGAGATGGCATTCTGCTATTTCTCATCGTGGGCACCGGGAAAGATGACAAAGCTGCAGAGCGACATCTCCACGATGATCAGTGTGGAGGATTACCGACGCTTTGTGCAGCCCTTCATCCGTCAGCAGTGTCAGAAGATAGACTACACGCTGTATCATCTCGACGGTGTGGGGGCAATGCACCATCTGCCAGCCCTGCTTGAGATAGAAGAGCTCAACGCCATACAGTGGACGCCGGGAGTGGGAGAGCCACAGGGCGGATCGCCCAAGTGGTATGACCTCTACAAGAAGATTCTTGCAGGAGGAAAAAGCATCATGGCATGCTGGGTGACCCTCGACGAACTGCGCCCGCTGCTCGACAATATCGGTGGCGACGGAGTGCATATCGAGATGGATTTCCACAACGAGGACGAGGTGGAGAAGGCATTGCGTATAGTGGAGGAATACCAGGAGAGCGCTGACAAACCGAAAGCCGACGACAACACTATCCGTATCAACAATACCATGACACCCGATGAGGAGGTGATGGCCATCATCGACAAGATAGAAAGCGGGGATGCCAATGCCGCTTCTGCCGCTGACGATAAGATGAAAGCCCTGCCTCTCAAGGCTGCTACTCTCGGCAGACCGTCGATGGATGCCGTGGCAAAGGAAAGGATATTCGTTCTCGACGGTGCTACAGGAACCACAATCCAGCAGTATAAGCTCACAGAAGAGGAGTTCCGTGGGGAGAGATTCAAAGACTTCGACGGGGAGGTCCGTGGAACAAACGACCTGCTTGCTCTTACTTATCCGGAGATTGTGACAAGTATGCACCGCCGTTTCCTTGAAGCAGGTTCAGACCTCATCACCACGAATACGTTCAATTCACAGCGCGTCTCGCTTGCCGACAAGCATCTGCAAGACTATGCAAGGGAGATAAACCTTGAAGCTGCCCGACTGGCAAGGAAAGAGGCTGATGCCTATACATTGATGAATCCGCGTAAGCCCCGTTATGTGCTTGGTAGTGTCGGTCCTACAAGCAAGACCCTGTCTATCGGAGAAAGTGCGGAGTTCAACGAGGATATCCTTCATGATGCCTACTATGAGCAGATAGAGGCTTTGATAGACGGCGGTGTGGATGCCGTGCTTATAGAGACGATATTCGACATAGAGAATGCCAAGGTGGCCTTGCAATGCTGCAAGGAAGTGATGCTGAAGAAAGGCTTCCGTCTGCCTATAATGATGAGCTTCACTGTGGCAAGCGAGGATGGACACAACATGCTCGGACAGTCGGTAGTGGACTTTGTCAAGAGTCTTAATGACGACAGCGTGTTCAGCGTAGGACTTAACTGTTCGCTCAATGCCGCCAAGATGGCACCTATCATCCAGCGTATGGCTGCCGAGACCGGCTATTATATAAGTATGTTCCCGAATGCGGGATTGCCGGACGAACACGGTCACTACCTCGACACTCCAAAGATGATGCAGGCCGAGGTGTGGCCAATCGTTGAGGCTCATCTGCTGAACGTGGTTGGTGGATGCTGCGGTACTGACGATTTGCATATCCGTGAGATAGCAAAGCTCGTGCAGCCGATAGAAGGATTGTTCATCACTCCTCACTATCCTGGAAGGGCTGGAAATTCTGGGGGGGCTGGCGTTTCTAGTCTTTCTAGCGTTTCTAGTGATTCTGGTCTTTCTAGAATTTCTAGTTTTTCTAGCATTTCTAGAGATTCTAGTGCTCCTGTGAAAGAGAAGAAATGCTCCTGCGGCATCGACCACGATGCCGCCCCTGTAGCCACATCCAAGCCGGAGAGCAATGCTGCAGAGGAAGTCTTTGAGGCAATCCTCGCCGGCAAAGGCGACAAGGCTGCCGATGCCACCAAGCGTGCTCTTGATGAAGGCGTGGCTCCGCAGGACATCATAAACGGTCAGATGATACGCGCCATGAGTGAGGTGGGACAACGTTTCCAGGACGGTAAAGCCTTCGTGCCGCAGCTGCTGATGGCAGGACGTGCCATGAAGGCGGCTCTTGAGATTCTGAAGCCGCTGCTCGCCGGACAGGAATCCACTACGCTGGGCAGGATAGTGATAGGAACCGTGAAAGGCGATCTCCACGACATAGGCAAGAATCTCGTTGCCTCTATGCTCGAGGGTTGCGGCTTCGAGGTGAAGAATATCGGCATCGACGTGCCGAGCGACAAGTTCGTTGAGGCTGTAAAAGACTATAATGCCGACATTCTCTGCATGAGTGCGCTGCTTACAACCACCATGACATATATGAAAGATGTTATCCAGGCTCTTGAAGATGCCGGAATACGCCAGAACGTGAAAGTGATGGTTGGTGGTGCTCCCGTAACACAAAACTTCGCTGACGAGATCGGTGCCGACGGCTATAGCGACAATGCAAACTCTGCCGTTGCCGTAGCCAAGGAGCTGATGGGAAAATAAGACGAATACAGATAGGAAATAAAACGAATAAAACAATAAGACCCACCCTTGCCATCCCCGATGGGAGCCGGGTGGGTTTAAAACTACAAACCCTATGAATACTCAAAATCTTGATGCACTTGATTGGATAATCCTTGTCGCTTACTTTGTGGTGCTCATTGCCATAGGAATGTGGGCAAGCTCTAAGGCAAAGAAAAGCGGAAATATGTTTCTTGCCAGCCGCTCTCTGCGCTGGCACCACATCGGTTTCTCCATGTGGGGCACCAATGTCGGTCCGTCGATGCTCATCGCATCAGCCAGTGCCGGATTCTCTACCGGCATCGTGTCTGGCAACTACGCATGGTACGCCTTCGTGTTCATCGCCCTGCTCGCCTTTGTGTTCGCTCCACGATATCTTGGCACCGGCATCTCCACGCTGCCGGAGTTTATGGGACTGCGTTTCGGCGACTCCACACGCAATATCCTGGCATGGTATACCATAGTGACGATACTCATCTCGTGGCTCGCTCTCACGCTCTTTGCCGGAGGAATCATAATCCGCCAGGTGTTCGGCATGCCGATGTGGCTCTCGGCAATGCTGCTTCTCGCCATATCAGCGTTTTTCACTATGCTCGGTGGACTGAAAGCCGTGGCATATACCAACGTTTATCAGATGGTGCTGCTCATCATCGTGTCGGCAACGCTTACGGTAGTGGGAATATGGAAGCTCGGCGGCGAGTCTTTCTCTCATGGCATAGCAGTGCTTGCCAATCCCGATGTGGTGCCGTCAGACTATTGGAACCTCTTCCGTCCTAATACCGACCCCGGTTATCCGTGGCTGCCTATCATCCTCGGCTATCCCATCATGGGTGTGTGGTTCTGGTGTACCGACCAGTCTATGGTGCAGCCGGTGCTTGCGGCGCGCAACCTGAGCGAAGGACAGCGGGGAGCCAATTTCACCGGCTGGCTGAAGATTCTGGATGTAGCGATATACATCCTTCCTGGAGTGGTATGCTTCGCCATGGTCAAGACAGGGTTCTTCGGCAATGTGCAGGTAAATGCCGATGACGCCTATTTAAAGCTCGTCTATGAGCTTTTCCCTGCCGGTATGGTGGGATTGGTGCTCGCAGTGCTTACGGCGGCTCTGATAAGCACTATCGGTTCTGCCCTGAATGCCTTGAGCACGGTGTTCACCATGGACATTTATGTGAAGAACATCCGTCCGCAGGCATCTCCCGAAGAAATCCGCAAGACGGGACGTGTCGTTACCGTTCTCGGAGCCTTGGTGTCCATCGTCATCACGGTTGCCGTAGACGGCATCAAGGGTATGGACCTGTTCAATGTGTTCCAGTCTGTGCTCAGCTTCATCGCTCCGCCGATGGCGGCAGTGTTCCTGATGGGAGTGTTCTGGAAGCGCTGCACCACACTTGCCGCCAACATGACTCTGACGTTCGGCACGGTGCTCAGCATCGGCACAGGAATACTCTATCTTTGGGTGATACCGGGATTTTCTGAGATGGTGCATTTCATGCTCCTCTCGTTCTTCATCTTCATCGGTCTGGTAGCGATGATGATAGTGGTAAGTCTGTATGACATGAATGCCAACGAGAAACACGTCATCGTGGCTGTGAATGAAAAACCGGCAAGGAGTGTCATCATAGCATGGGTGTCGCTTGCCGTGGTGATGATAGCCCTCTATGTGTTTTTCAACGGCAACTGATAAGATAGTAGCACGGAAAATATAAGATAGGATTATAAAGAATGTTGGTTTTATGACGGTTGGATGACAACCCCATAAAACCAACATTCTGCTTTTGTTACCCTCACCCAATAAGACCCGGTTCGGGATTTAGTGCCAAAATACTTATTCGTCCACCAGCACCACGGTGACTCCGCGGGCTGCCTGTGCACCGATGACAAGAGCCTGCTCGATGTCGGCGGTCTTTGACGGTCCGCTGATGAACGTTCCGAAATTGTATCGTGAGTCCATCTCTATGCTGGCGTATGCGTCGTGCATGTTGTTTACGACATTCTTCTTGTCGAGCACAATCACGAGATATTCGGATATGAACAGCAATGCCTTCTCCTTCATCGTCTGCGGAATCCAGATGCATCCGTTCTCTGCCACTCCCACCGTGCCTCTCACGATTGCCACGTCGGTTCCGTTGAGGTCGTTGGCCTCCGCCACGGTGTCGGGATTGCGCAGCTCCACGGCGGCAGCTCCGTCACCGGCATTTGCCTTCAAGCCATCCACAGTTATTTCCTCCAGGTTTGAGGCAAATACCCTGGCGTCGGGGTATGCCCTGCACACCAAGGCATTCAGGTCGGAACCGGCAGAAGCGTCGTTGATGACATGTCCGCCCACCGACTCCGTCATCTCAATGAACTGTTTCAGTGTGTCTTCGTATTCGATGCCTTTTATCTCCTCCTTTGGCATATCGTATTGAAAGTGCGTGTTCTGGCGCAGCTTATTCAAAAAATCTTCTTTTTTCATACTCTCTTGCGAATTGTTTCTTCATGCTTGTCTTGCGAATTGATTCTCCCCACTTCCTACTTCACTTTTCCTTCCTTCCACAGTTCATGGAATGATTTCTTTGCGAATTCAGGCATGGCGTGTCCGATACCCCATGCGTTGATGTTGCCGATGTTGGTGAGGCAGTCAGGAACATAGTTGGCGAGCGGAGCGAATTTCAAGGCTGTGGTGTAGAGGGCAGGGCGGTCGAACAGATATTCCATGCCTGCCGACATCGCCTTCTTCAGCTTGTCGGCTTTTCCCAGTTTCTCCAGACTCTGTCGCCATACGTATATCTGCGAGCCAGGTCCTACCTTCGACGGGCATACATTGTCGCAAGAGAGACAGAGAGTGCAAGCCGAAACGTTGTCGCTGTATTTCCGTGGGTCGCGCAGCATGCCGAGGTTCACACCCACGGGACCAGGGATGAAATACGTGTAGCTGTATCCTCCCGAGCGGCGGTATACCGGACATGTGTTGATGCAGGCTCCGCAACGCATGCATTTCAGCGTCTGCCAGTGTTCGGTGTCAGCCAACATATCGCTTCTGCCGTTGTCCACGAGCACCACGTGCATCTCTCCTCCGGGTCGTGCCTGGCGGAAGTGTGATGTGAAGGCAGTGGTGGGCTGTCCTGTGGCGCTGCGGCACAGAAGGCGTTGGAATACTGCGAGCGACTTGTAGTCTGGCACTATCTTCTCTATTCCCATCGCCACGATATGCAGTTTGGGCATAGAGGTGGTCATGTCGGCATTTCCCTCGTTGGTGCATACCACGCAGTCGCCGGTGGAAGCCACGCCGAAGTTGCATCCCGTCATGCCAGCACCAGCCTGCATAAACTGGTCGCGCAGATGCAAACGGGCGCAATGGGTGAGATAAGTAGGGTCGTAGTTTCCTTTCTCCTTCGATATTCCCTTCTCCTCGAACATCCTGCCCACTTCCTCGCGTTTGAGGTGGATGGCAGGCATCACGATATGGCTCGGCTTCTGATGCAGGAGCTGGATGATACGCTCGCCGAGGTCGGTCTCCACCACGTCGATGCCATGCTGTTCCAGATAGGGGTTCATCTCGCACTCTTCGGTGAGCATCGACTTCGACTTTACCATCTTCTTCACACCGTGGCTCTGCAGAATGGAAAGCACCGTTTCGTTGAACTCCGTGGCATCCTTCGCCCAATGCACCTTCACTCCGCGGCTCTCCAGAGAGTTCGAGAACTGCTCCAGATAATCCGCCAGATGGGTGATGGTGTGCTTCTTTATCTGCGAGGCATGCTCGCGCAGGTCTTCCCACTCCGGCAGCTGCTGTGCCATCTTGTCGCGCTTCTCTCTCACCGACCAGAAGGTGGCGTCGTGCCAACTGGTCTTCTCTGCATCCGCCACAAAGCGGGCGGCTCTCTTGGAATGTATTGTGCTCATAACCCTGCTGCTAATATCTGGACTACGTGAATGAATTTGATAGGCATCTTCTCTTTCTTGGCGATGCCAGCCATGTGCATGAGACACGAAGAATCGGGTCCCGTGACATATTCCGCCCCGGTGGCGATGTGTCTCTTTATCTTCTCTTCTCCCATACGGGTGGAAACGGCTGGCTCCTCGATGGAGAACATACCGCCGAAGCCGCAGCACTCGTCCTTTCTTTCCGGCTCATGGATGGTGATGCCGTCGACGAGCTGCAAGAGGTCGATAATCTTGTTGAATGGCTTGACGTTGCACTCCGAGGGCGACGACAGGTTCAGTTCTCTCACTCCGTGGCAGCTGTTATGCACGCTGACAGGGTGGGGGAACTTCCCGGCACCTCCTTCACCTTCAGCACGTCGTGGAGAAACTCCACTATATCCATGATTTTGCCTGAAGAGACACATTCGTGCTTGCCCTTCAGAATTTTGGGATAATAGACTTTCACGTATGCGGCGCACGATGCAGAAGGGGCGACGATGTAGTCATAGTCTTTGAAAAGTTCATCAAAAGACTCAATCACTTTCATCGACTTGTCCTGGAAACCGGCGTTTGCCATCGGTTGTCCACAGCATGTCTGCCGCTCAGGATACTCCACGTCAAGTCCGTAGTGCTTGAGCAACTTGTATGTGGCTACACCAGCCTCTGGATACAGGGCGTCCACATAGCAGGGGACGAATAATCCTACTCTCATAATGGTTGTGTTGTTAATGTTAACCCGTAGGCGGAATTGTTTTTAGATGATAATACATTTGTCGAGTCCGTTACTCCGTTGACTCATAGGGATTTAGTGGCGTATATGCCATCCCGTGTCAGTCAGCGTTCGTAAGACTCTTATACAAAATTCTATAAAATACTTGAGATACACAAGAATTTTCGATGAAATGTTATCAAGACACAACGAAAAATCCGGGAATAACAATATGTTTTTTTTCTGAAGAAAAGTGTCAAAGTATCATTTTCGGGTGTGTTGGATGCATCTAAAGTGCATCAGCTGAATGAGTTAGGTGTAATGATACTTTTCCGGATTCTTTACAGAAAAGTATCATAGAAGAATCATAAAGTATCATCGGAGCTATTGTGCTGTCTGGTAAGACTTTTGCAAGTCCCATAAAAGGACAGCCATTTCTCTTGTTGGTCTTTGTTTTCAAATAGCCGACTCACAATCATAGGCAAGGATAACAAAACCGACAAGAATTGGGCACGGTGCTTGCCCATGTGGGGCAACGTGCTTTCTCACTTGGGGCACGGTGCTTGCCCCAAGTGGGCACGATCTGTGTCCAAACCGTGCCCAAAGTATTCATGAAATGACAACGTTGGTAAAGGGGATGCAAAGGCGCCTTATAAAAGACAAAAGACTGCAAGCAGTTTAAAATATCACATAAAACTGCCTAATGGCCGATTGGGGTTTATGTGAGTTGCGCTGATGACTACATTCTAAACCAATGTTTTGGAGACTGTAAAATGACTTACATGGTCTTGTCAAAGTCGTCGAGAGCCTTGAAGAAGGCATCGATGTTCTCCATCGGAGTGTGTGGCGGTGTGTCGCAGCCGCTGGAGAGAACGAAGTTGGGATACTGCTTCATGTCTTGCAGCAGTCGTGTCGTCGTCTCATACATCTGTTCCGGTGTGCCCTCCTTGAACACAGACACGGGGTCGATGTTTCCCATGGCGAGAGCCGTCGGCGGCACATCCTTTATCACCTGCCGCATGTCGCATTTGTTGCCGAAGTGGTATGCTGCCGCTCCAGCAGCCACCATAGCCTTTGTGCAGTGGCCCGTGTTGCCGCAGTTGTGCAATACGATGCTGAAGGAGTCGTCCTGCACCTGTCTCACGATATATCCGATGTAGTCGGAAGAGAAGCGTTTGCAGTCGTCGTCAGACATCAGTCCTGCCGCCGGTTCTGCCATCACCACTCCGTCGACGCCCGTTGCCTTCAGCGCCCGGCAGTATTTCAGTATGAACTCCGTACATTTTGCCAGCAGCGTGTGGGCAGCGTCGGGGTCTTGGTATATCAGCACCATTATCTCCGACATATCGTAGAGTCTGCCGGCGAGCGAGAACGGACCGATACATCCGCCTAGCACCGGACGGTTGTTGATAGCCCTTGCCGAGAGCAGGTTCGCCTTGAGATATTCAGGCACTCTGGCTGCCTTCAGCGACGGCACCTTGAGAGCCTTTATGTCGTCGGCATCGTTGAGCAGATGGCCGACAACGGCAGGCACGGCATCCTCCGTGAAGTGTATCTCCGCTCCGAAAGCCTCCGCTTCCACGGTAAGGTCCATGATTACGGTGGCTGCCGCCGTAGGGTATTTCCCGGCGAGAGCCTTGATAGCCTCGAAGTGTGTCTGTCCGTTGCAGCAAGCCTCCCTCACGCTCTTCCCCGTCAGTTCTATGCCGGGATGCGTCATCACGGGCACGGCGACGGTCTTGTTGTTCTGGATAACGCCCGTTATCCATTCTTTCATGGATATGTTCATAATATTGTGGTCTCCTTTTTATATACGTTTTTCAATATCATGACGCGGATTCGCATGAACTGTAATCATCAACCCCGAACCGGCATAATGACCTGTTCGGGGTTGTCCCGAACCGATAACAGAATCCGGGTTTATTTTCTCTGTTCTTCGAGGATTTCCATCAGTTCGTCCATCGTGTTTGCACGTAGCATGGCGATGCGGGTCTGGCGGAAGTTAGGTATTCCCTTGAATATCGGACTTGCGGCGAGGTGGCGCCTTGTGTGCAGTATGCCGCGGTATTCGTCGATGCGTTCCACATTGATGCGCAGCTGCTCTTCGAGCACGTCGAGCATCCAGTTGAACGTCATCTCGGGGTCTGGCTCCTTGCCGTCGAGATAGTCGCGTATCTCCTTGAATATCCATGGGCGTCCGAAGGTGGCTCGCCCTATCATCACGGCGTCAACGCCATATTCCTCGAAAGCCCGTTTCGTTTCCTCCGGCGATGTGATGTCGCCGTTGCCGATGATGGGGATGTTGATTCGCGGGTTCTTCTTCACTTCGCCAATCAGCGTCCAGTCGGCAGAACCGGTATACATCTGTGCCCTCGTCCTTCCGTGTATGGTGAGAGCCTGTATGCCGCAGTCCTGCAGCTGTTCGGCGAGGTCGCAGATGATGAGGTTGTCGTTGCTCCATCCCAGTCGCGTCTTCACCGTGACGGGAGTGTTCACCGCCTTCACCACGTTTTTCGTGATGTCGAGCAGCAGCGGCACGTTCTGCAGCATTCCGGCTCCGGCACCTTTTCCAGCCACCTTCTTCACGGGGCAGCCGAAGTTGATGTCTATCACGTCGGGATGTGCCTGGTCTTCCACTATCTTTGCCGCCTCTACCATCGACTCCACGTCGCGTCCGTAAATCTGAATGCCCACGGGGCGCTCCTCGTCACTGATGGTGAGTTTGTTTACGGTGCTTTTCACCGATCTGACGAGAGCCTCTGCGCTCACGAACTCGGTGTATACCATAGATGCCCCGTATCTCTTGCATAGCATGCGGAATCCGATGTCGGTTACATCTTCCATCGGTGCGAGAAACAGAGGGTAATCTCCAAATTGTATGTTTCCTATTTTCATTGTCTACTTGTCTGCTTATCTCCTTGTTAACTCGTTAACTTGTCAACTCGTCTACTTGTTAATTTGTCTCCTTGTCTCAACTAATATTCTTGTCAACTCGTCAACTTGTCAACTCGTCAACTAATCAAATGATACATTCCTCCAGCCAGTGCCTTTACCATTCCCTTCATCTCCAGTTCGAAGAGCAGGGCGGTGAGCCTGTTTATCGGTAATCCTGTGGATGCCGTAAGCACGTTCGTCTGCTGGTCGTTGTTCTTGGCGAGAGCGTCGATTATTGTCTTTGCGTCGCCTTCCACTTCTGGGAAGAGACTCCTCTCTATACCGTTCTTCTGGGCTGTGGCGAGCTGTGCGTCAGTCTCCCATCCCATGTCGCTGACGAATGACTCCGCCGATATCACCATCTGTGCTGACCGGTTGCGGATAATCTTGTTGCATCCTTCAGAGAGGCTGTCGTCTATTCTGCCGGGGAATGCGAAAACGTCGCGGTTGTATGAGTTTGCCAGCGAGCAAGTGATGAGTCCGCCGCCTTTTGCTGCGCTCTCCACGAGTATGGTGGCGTCTGACATGCCTGCCACGATGCGGTTGCGCCTCACGAAGTTCACTTTGTCGGCATTGGTATTAGTGAAATGCTCCGTCAGTAGTCCACCGCATTCCACCATCCTGTCTGCTGTCTCCCTGTGGCGTGGCGGATACAGGTTGTCGAGTCCGTGGGCAAGCACTCCCACAGTGGGTATGCCGTTTTCCAGCGAGTGTCTGTGTGCCATGATGTCCACGCCGTATGCCAGTCCGCTGGCAATGAGGATCTCGGGACACAACACCTTGATGTCTGCAATGAACTTGCGTATGCAGTCGTCGGCATACTGTGTGGCGTGGCGTGTTCCCACGATGTTGATCACCCGTTTGGCATTGAGGTCGGCATTGCCTTTATAGAAGAGTACGAGCGGTGCGTCGTTGCATTCTTTCAGCCGTTGCGGATAGTCGTCGTCGGATATCAGCAGCACCTGTATGTCATGGGCAGCCGCATATTCGAGTTCCTCCTCCGCTCTCTGCTGCAGTGGGGCGATGTCTTTAAGCGAGTTGGCGAGACGCTTCGGACAGTCGGGCACGATGTCGAGCACGTTGTCATGATGGTCGGCAATGTTTGTGAACGAACCTGCCCTGTGGAGCAGTTCCCTCATCGCCGGGATATTGTAGAATCCCATTCTCGACAGCGTCAGGGCATTGAGTCTTTCTTGCTGTGCTGTATCCATCCGAATCGTCTTATTTGTTTATGTATTCCTTGAAGGCTTCGTCGTATTCCGGACTGTTGGCGAGTCTGCCGTCAACGAGGCAGACCAGGTCAATCACTCCCTTGAAGCATATCTTGTTGTCCGTCGCACGGTAAATATCCTGATGGAACACGTATTTTATTCCCTCCTTGGTGAGGTTCAGACGTGAGAAGAACTCGTCGTCGCATCTGAGAGGAGTCTTGAACTGCAGGTTCATCCTTGCCACCACGGCGTCGATTCCTCTTCTGTGCATCTCTGCGAAGCTGAGTCCGCATTTCTGCAAGAACAGGTGTCTTGTGTGTTCGGCGTAGTGCAGGTAGTTGGCGTTGTTTACTATTCCCTCGATGTCGCATTCGTAGTCGCGCACCATCATCTTGGTCTCAAATATATAATCCATATTTGTTATGTTATGGTTTCTTATGATTAAACCCCAAACGGTCATTAGGCCGTTCTATTGTTTATTTATATACTGCTTGCCGTCTTTTGTCTTTTATAAGGCGTCTTTTGCTTGTTTTCAATTCGTAATAGCCCACTATTACTCATTAAAAGCCAAACAAAATCCACTCTTCTAAAAGAGCAAAATCCAGACAAGCCCTAATGACCGATTGGGTTAAAAAATCCCGTATTCATCGATAAAATCAGGTCTCGTTGTCTTCCGTCTTTACCTTAAATCAGCAGACTTGCAATCTTACAAAAACTTAGATAAAGAATATCTGATATATGGCAAAGGTAAATATAAAAACTGAGATAAACACTCCTTTCTGAGGAATTTATTGCTAAGGCAAGGCATTTTGCGGATTGAAAACGGACAAAAGCTGCCTTGTAAAAAAGCAAAAGACTGCAAGCCGGTCATAAGAAATAAAGTAAACGTCCTAATGACCGATTTGGGGTAAAAAGGTAAATATCGGGCGGAAATATACCAAAAACAGGCGATTTTGATAGAAATTGGCCATTTTTTGTAAAAAATATCCAAGTCTTTTAGCAATTTTTCCGCTTACTTTGCAGCAGAAACTAAACACGATATTGCACCTGTGCTACACATATAAAAATATAAATTAAGTTTTGCATTTTTTTGACATAGGGTCAGTAAACAAGAAGGCAAGTAAACAAAAACAAAACAATATATAACGATGAAAAGAGTAAAGAAGAAGTATCAAACACCTGTGACCCTCTCGATAGAGGTGGGTCTGATCCTTCCCATCGCCGCTTCGCCGGGTGGCGTTACTATCCCTGGTGGCGGCAATGCCAGCGGCGGAGGAGGTGGAGGAGGAACACCGCCGCCTATGCAGAGTCCGCCGCGCAACTTTTGGGGGAGCGGCTTCCAGACTGAGGACGACAACGAGACAGAGAACGAAATCGAATGGTAAGCGCTGTCCTGCTCCGTCTGACAACGAGCGTAAGACTAAACAACAACCCATTAGCAAAACCAAAAAACAGAACAGAATATGAAGAAAAGAATTTTCATGCTTGCGGTCTTGATATTGTCAGGGCTGCAATTTGCCGTGGCTGCAATAGACGAACAGCTGCGAGCGCTCATCACCACCTCCTCTGATGTCGAGGTGACGGAAGTGACTAACGACGAGGCGAACCCGTGGACCGTCGCGGACGGAATGGCGTCGAGTACTGTAGGTAAGATTTATAAAGAAGTATCTTCTACCATTACAATTAAGTTTAGAGCTAAAGGACGCACAACGATAACCCACGATTATACCTTCGATCCTTATTCCAGCTACGACTACCGTAAAGTGTATATAGACGGGGTGGAAGAAGTGAGTTCTTATTACACAGCTAAAACCAAGATAAGCTCAATTCTTTTTTTAATGTTAGATGAGGGCGAGCATGAGTTGAAATTTACTCATAAGCATTACACTTACACCAGTAACAGCTATAGCCAAGTTTTCTCTGTCGGCAATATCTGCATTAAAAGTGTAGAGAGCCAGTATATGACAATCAATCTCTCTGCTCCAGGCACACTTGGTAATGAGGCGTTGTCGCATGTCAATACTTTGCCCGAGATGCAT
>OQWE01000444.1_pt1 | contig 14322 bp, 13 predicted proteins | sample 1691591 | NCBI WGS metagenome assembly OQWE01 (sample SAMN03418265, study PRJEB22391) | human gut metagenome | biome: human-gut; feature: organic feature; material: feces | host: Homo sapiens | place: Tanzania | collected 2013-01
CGGGGATTGCAATCGGGACGGTTATGCTGATTGCGGAGTCTCACCGTACACTGTTCAAAGACATCAAAATCACCGGTATTGCGCCGGAACAGGTCGATACCGAAATTGCTTTGTTCCGTCAGGCGATCGACAAGACCAGAGACGAGATCAAGGAGCTTCGGACACGTGTCCAGACTTCTCTCGAATCCCATGAAGCCAATATCTTCGACGCCCATTTCCTGATCGTCGATGACAAAATGCTGATGAACGAGGTCTGCTCCTCGATTTCCAAAAAACTGATCCATGCCGATGCCGCGTTTTCCCAGACCATGCAGAAATATATTGCGGCGATTTCCGCGGTGCCGGACCCTTATCTGCGCGAACGCGCCGCCGATGTTCAGGATGTCGCAGCGCGCATTCTTTCGAATCTTTACGGTCTGGAACGCCCGAAACTTGACCATCTGCCGGGGCCGCGTATCATCATCGCAAAGGATCTGACTCCTTCCGACACGGCGCTGCTCGACCGCACGAATGTGCTTGCTTTCGCCACGGAGTCGGGAAGTAAAACCTCTCACAGCGCGATTCTGGCACGTTCCATGAGAATTCCCGCAATCGTCGGCATGAACCACTTCGTCGAACGGGTGGAAGACGGCGACCGGATGATCATCGACGGTTTTCTCGGAATTGCGATCCTGAACCCGGAAAAGCAGACGATTGAACTTTATGAGCAGAAAGAGAGCCGCAAGGCAAAACTTTACAACGAGCTTCTGCGTGAAACCCAACTGAAATCGGAGACCGTCGACGGATACCGCATTCATCTTGCCGCCAACGTGGAAAATGCCGATTCTCTGGAGGACATCAAAAAATACGGTGCGTCGGGCATCGGGCTGTTCCGGACGGAATATCTTTACATCAACCGTCCGACACTTCCCACGGAGGAGGAGCAGTTTGAGATCTACAAAAAGGTCGCCACGGCAATGGACGGCCAGGCGGCGATCATCCGGACTCTGGACCTCGGCGGGGACAAGCTCAGCGAGGCGCTCGGCGCGTATCACGAACAGAATCCGTTTCTGGGACTGCGTGCGATCCGGCTGTGTCTGGAAAAACCGGAGATTCTGAAAGTCCAGATGCGTGCGATTCTCCGCGCCGGAGTTTTCGGAAAGATCCGCATGATGTTCCCGATGGTCTCGTGCATGGATGAGCTGAATAAACTTTTGAAGCTTCTGGATGAGGTCCGTTCCGACCTGAAAAATTCCAATATGAAGTTTGACGGCTCCATGGATATCGGGGTCATGATCGAAATCCCGTCCGCGGCGCTGATTGCGGATAAACTGGCGAAGAAGGTGGATTTCTTCAGTATCGGAACCAATGACCTTGTGCAGTATACGCTTGCGGTTGACCGGAACAATGAGAAAGTTGCGCATCTGTATGCCCCGACCAATCCGGCGGTTCTGGAACTGATCGGGCGGACTGTTGATGCGGCGGAACGCAACGGCATCTGGGTAGGCGTCTGCGGCGAAGTCGCGGGAGACCCGCGTTATATTCCGATTCTGATCGGGCTCGGCGTCAAGGAGTTGAGCATGTCTCCCCTGTCAATCGGGCACATCCGCCGTTTGATCCGCAATATTTCCATGTACGATGCGGAGCGGATCGCGGAAAAAGCCCTTGCCGCGGAGACCGCCGAGGAAGCGCTTGCCTATTCGATGGAATACCTGGAGAAGAAAGTTCCTGAAATTCTCCAGCAGCATGAACTGTAACAGCGGAACGACGTTCCGGTGATCGAAATTTTATTCCGCTGTATTGTCCGGATGCCTGCGAAGCGCCCCTTTTCTCTCAATAAGTGAGGATGGCGAAGTTTGCGATCTTGTATTTCGAATGCAGTTCCCCGCGGCTGTTTGCACCGGCATGGCCGTCAAGAAAGGCGACATTGCAGAGTTTTGCATGGACTCCCGCCGGTTTTGCATTGTTTGTATTCCTGCAATCCCAGGTATACCAGGGGAAAGGGGCTGCACTGGCGGTTCCGTTGGCGGAATCCATGAAATATGGAAAATTTGAGGGGCGTGAATAAGCCGGTTGACTGGTTTTGAACGTTTTGTCAGGATAGACTATTGTTTTTCCGCTGCTGTCATAGGCATATTGCGCAATGCCGTAAGTATACAAGCTGTTGACCAGTCCATCTTGCAGAATCAAACGGGTGCCCGATTGCTCTTTGACGGTCGGGCATGTCATATATCTGGCGACATGATATCCTCCCGTTGCGAGATATTTTCCCGGAATATAGCCATGTCTGTATAGCAGAGTGCCGTAAGCCTGGTAATTTGCATTTCCGGCAGGAGAGTAAATCGCTCCGGCAAGCGGACCGAATGCCCAGCTGTCATTGTCATTGATGTAAAACTGGGCGATCTGCCCTGCCTGCTTCAAGTTATTCAGGCACGCGATGGATTTTGCCTTGGTGCGTGCCGCGTTGAGTGCCGGCAGCAGCATGGCTGCCAGAATCGCGATGATCGCAACCACGATGAGGAGCTCTATGAGGGTGAAAATTCTTATTTTCACCCTTGAAGTAAGAACAGAGGAACATGGAACTCTGAAGTAAGAAGGAACGGGGAAACATTTGAACAATCGAACAATTGAACAATTCAGCAATTGAATGAAGGAAGGGAAAATAAGGCAGGACGCGAATTGACACCGCCGGAATGAAACATCCCTGTTACAAGTTTTCTTCATAGAAAATTTCGTCATGGTGAAAAACCGGTTCATTATTTCATCTCCTTGTCATAACTTAAAAGATCGCTGTCAATATTTTCTGCCCGGAAAAGCCATTTCCCGTTTTTCAATACGGTTTTTCCATATACGGATTGCAACTGTTCCGGAGCTCCGACTGTGATTTCCGCCTCGGCTGTTCCGGGGCCCAATGCCACGACTGCCACTCGACGGCTGCCGTTACCATCGGAGAACTCCCACGCGCGGATGTCTCCCTTTATCGTTTTGACCGGCAGTTTCTTCGCCTGCTTTCCTGACAACAGAAAAGGTTCGAGTTTCCGCAGCATACCGATGCCATGCCGGATGGTTTTCAGGTTCTCCTCCGTATTGCCGTCAAGTTTTGGATCGGGTTTACACAGCGGTGTATAGGTATAGAACACATAGCCGGTGTGGATTGTAGGAGCGGTCGGTTATACCACCGAGTCTATGAACCCCTATGGTCCCGCGGCGGATATCATCGGCTCCGATCCCTATCCAATCAAAAACAATCATTCGATCAAGTCCATGGAAACTCATTTGCAGAAAACTGCGGAAGCCGGTCTTCCATTCTGGATTGTCCCGCAGATGTTCAACTTCCGCCGTTATTTTCCTGCAACGGCACAGGCGGAAACCTTCCGTTTTCCGTCTGCAAACGAATTCCGTTCGATGATCCTGCTGCAAGCCGGTTCAGCATATTGCGGCGTTCCGTCATTTCCGGGATCATCTGGTTCGGCAGTTCGTCGCAGGTGTAATACCCCAGCAGGGCGGGACGGTTGCGGAAGGTTCGTGCCGTTTTTTCTGCGATCGCGGCGGGAGTCGGTTCGCCATAAAGGGAGGTGATTGACCATTTGCCCGCGTTCCGGTAAAGATTTTTCAGGGAAAAGATGAGCTTCATATGATTCTTTTCACAATAATCGAACACTTCCCCGATCCGTTCCCAGCCTGCTTTCTTTTTGCTGAATCCCATGGAGAGGCTGTTGTAGGGGAGAATGGTGTTGAATCCTGCGTTCCGGATTTTGTCCAGCTCCCAGGTGAACTGGGCGTTGCAGTAAATTCCGATCGGCAGAAAACGCCTGCCGTTGACTACGGCATATCCCTGTTCGGCATCGCTGCAGTTGCCGGGCAAACTCGAAGGCAGCGGAGAATTGAAAATCTCCGTGGTGGATACCGCCCGGAAACTGATACTGGAAGAAACCGCTATTCCGTTAACCGTCAGAAAACTCCCGGCGCCACAGCCCGCGGCATCCTGCCGGATCGACGAACAGGGATCTTTCCGGGCTTGGCGGCATTCATAATGGATTTGCCGTCCCTGCTGAATGCCAGCCGGAGCGTTTTACCGGGAGCGATGATCGACATGGGGGCGTTCAGCGGGTAGACGGTCCATTTCATGTCCGCCGGAGTGACGGTCAGATCGTCATAATAAACTTTGCCGGTACATCCTTTGCCCAGATACAGGGTTATCCCTGTTTTTTCCGTATTCTCAGGGACTTTCAGATGATTTATCTCGATCCGGGTCCAGTCTGCTGTGCCGCGAAGCCCGTTCGGATACGCTCCTCCGCGAATCCATTTCCCGTTTTTGTCGGAGAACTCCACCGCGAAAGTGCCTCCGCGACGGTCGCCGCCTTTCACATCTTCACTGCGGATCATGATGCTGAAATTGTAAATTCGTCCCGGCTTCAACCGCAGGGACTGGCTGGATAACTGGTATTCCTCCGGATTGCTGCGTTCCAGAAGAAGCCCTCCTGACGCCACTGTCCCGAATCCGCGCTCCACCTTGGCTTTTCCTTTCAAATTCCAGCCCTTGACGCCTTCTTCAAAGGACGGATTGATCACTGGCGGAACCGGTGTCTTTTCCGTTTCCGATTTTTCATATTGGCTCAGGTCAATTCCCGCGGCGAACAGTGTGATCATCCACATTGCCGACATACAAAATAATTTACTCATAAAAATTCCTTTCACTTGAATTCTGTTCCATTATGTATGATTTCATTTCGCTTCCGGCAGCTCCTGCATGAATCTCGGAAAATACGGCACTTTGCGATGAATCATTTCTGCGGGTTTTGTTTTCATGACTTCCCGCAGGACTTCATAGACTGTCTGCCAGTATTCCTCTTCCCTGATTTTTTCCAATGGGATGAAGTGCCCCTCCTGCTGCCAGTGAGACAGATAAGAGACCAGTTTGACTTTTCTGTGCAGTCCTATTTTCTTCAGATCCTGATAAGTGCCCTCCGCTTCGGCGTGCCAGCAAAGCAATATTTCCGGCGGTGTGTCCGCGCATAGATAGCGGGTGTGCTGCTCCCGTGCATTCGGAGAATGCCTCGGCATGGCGTTTTCACGGTATTCCGGAAAGGCAATATCGTATTTCCGGCGGATTTGTTCCCAGTTCTTATCCGCATACTCCTGGTATCCTTCAAGCGATGCTTTGAACTGCAACGCGATCCGGCGGTATCCTTTTTCAACGATCTTCCCGATGACAAAATCAATGGAGGAAAAAGTATCATATTCCACGACGTGCACCGGCAGATTTCCCGCATGATGCCGCGCCACTCCCGCAATTCCCGCACGGTGAACGGTCCGGGCGAGTTCCGCAGTCAGGGTTCCATACCCGAAGACCAACCCGTCGATCGGCTGTTTCTCCCAGAAATCCATATCCTGCCGCAGCCGCTTGTTGCGCCCGTCCAGAAACAGCATATTGTAACTGTCCCGTGCCAGGCATCGGTGAATCAACTGGAAAAAATCGTGGGTGACATCGGTCATTTCCGCACTGCCGGAGCATAAGAAACCCCAGGCATAATACCGTTCCCGCACTGCTGATGCATGGTTGATGGCGGAACCGCGGGGACCGGGAGAGACCAGTCCGCTCAGGATCAAAGGTTTGACCGCTTTGCTGATCGTTTGCAGTGAGACCTGATATTCCTTCATCAGCGCCCGCAGCGGCGGCAGTTTTTCACGGTAATATCCTCCCGTGATCCGCTGCTCCAGTTCCGCCGTTATTTTAGTGTGTTTTGTTTCGATCAACATCCAGTTGCGCATCCGTTTTTTACATAGTTGCTTCTTGTAATACAGTGTTCTATAGTCTGTTCTATATTAAATTATACAACAAACTGAGAAAACCGCAAGTATAGAACACTGAAAAAAAGCATTTTTTTATTTATGGTAAAAAGGAGCGTTACACATCTGCGGGATGGATAATACGGTCGGCAACGGCTTTCAATGCTTCTTCTTTTGTTGAGACGATCCCGTCGAGCTGGAGATCTGCGGCATACTTCAGCAGGAATCCGACTTTGGGGCCGGGCAGGACACCGAGCGCAAGAATGTCGGCGCCGGTCAGGAACGGTTTCGGGACGGCATCCGTGTGCGAGGATTCCAACTGATGCATCCGGTCAAGCAGCAGGAGATAGTTGTCCAGCTTGCCGTGGCAGGAAATGCAGTCGATCCGGTGAAGCTCCAGCTCCAGCGGGAAGTTCTGACCGGCAATGAGTCGCCGCCATTTTGCCGTCCGCATTTTGTCGACCTGCGCAAAACGCATGTGATTGCGGACTGCCGCCGTAATGCTTTCTGTCATCCTGTAAGGCATCTTCAGCCGCCGCAGGATTGTTTCCGCCATTTCCGCGCCTTTTTCCTCATGGGAGAAAAAATGGACGCGCCCGTCTTCCCTGACTCCACGGCAGGACGGTTTTCCCACATCATGAAGCAGAACCGACCAGCCGAGTTCCGGCGACGGATATGCGATATGGGAGAGCATCAGCATGGTGTGTTCAAAGACATCGCCTTCGGGGTGGAATTCGGGCGGCTGTTCCACGCCGCGCATGGCGTCGATTTCCGGGAGGAGGACTTTCAAAATACCGAGTTCCGCCGCCAGACGGAATGCCCGGTCCGGCATCGGACCGCACAGAATCCGCGTGAACTCGTCCCGCACTCGTTCCGAGGAGAGAAAACGCAGTTTATGGGCGAGTTCCCTGATTGCGGACATTGCCGTCTTGTCGAGTTCCAGCTGCAGGCGGACCGCAAAGCGGATTGCGCGGAGCATCCGCAGGTAATCTTCCGAAAAACGGACGACGGGATCTCCGATTGTGCGGAGAACTCCCCGCCGGAGATCGTCATAACCGCCGGTGCAGTCGATGAGTATTTCTTTTTCAGGATCAAGGAGCATGGCGTTGATCGTGAAGTCGCGTCGGGCGACGTCCTCCTGCGGCGTTTTGCTGAAACGCAGAGTCTCCGGGCGCCGCCCGTCCTCGTAATCGCGCTCCTCGCGGAATGTGGCGACCTCGAAGTTCATGGAGTCCGCGACCACCGTGACGACGCCGAACGATGCGCCGAGCGGGATGGAGCGGGGAAACAGCTTCATGATCTCCGCGGGCACCGCATTGGTCGTAATGTCGTAATCCTTCGGGAGCTTTCCGAGGCAGAGATCGCGGACCGCGCCGCCGACGATATACGCTTCAAATCCGGCATTGCGCAGTTCCGCAACGATTCCCGCCGCGGCGGAAAACATGCGGCGTTCCCGGATATTCCTGTTGATTTTGAAAGGTATTTGCATAAAAAATCACTTCCGGCATTTGAGTTTCTCTCTTTTCATGCTTAAATATGGACTGGAAAACAGAATTTGCAAGAGGATTTCATGAAAATAGCATTCTTCGGCGGGACTTTCGATCCGGTTCACAACGGGCATCTCGCATTGGCAAAGCTGGTGCTGGAGCACCGTTCAGCCGGGCGGATTATGTTTGTCCCCGCTCCGAATCCGCCGCATAAGACGGACCGGGAGATCACTCCGTTTGAAGTCCGTTATGAAATGCTGGCTCTGGCTCTGGAGGAGAAAGGGGAGGGGTTTGCCCTCTCCGACATCGAAAAACGGCGTTCGGGGCGTTCTTATACGATAGATACTTTGAATCAACTGTCGAAATTATATGAATATGATGATATATTACTGCTGATCGGGGAAGACAGTCTCCGGCAGCTCCATTCGTGGAGACAGTGTCATGAGATTGTCCGCCGCTTCGGGATCATTGCTTATCCGCGCGGAGAGGAGCCGGTTTCGCGGGAGGAGTTGAGGCGGTACTGGGCGGAGGAGGAAACGGAGAAACTGTTGAGTGCAGTCCTTCCCTCGGCGCCCTGTTTTCCGGTATCTTCCACGGAGATTCGCGGGATGATCCGGCGGGGGGAATGGGAGAAGGCGGAGGCTCTGCTTCCGCCACCGGTCATGAACTTTATCAGAAAAAACGGTGTCTATACAAAATAACCTCAGGAGGGGAATCATGGCAGAAGCAGGAACGGCAAAGAAGACGGCAGGGAAAAAGGAAACGCCTGAAGAAAAACTCGCAAAAGTCTGCGAGGAAATTGCGTATGACAGGAAAGCGGAGAACATCATCCGTCTCGACCTGAAAGAATATTCGGCGGTCAGCGATTATTTCGTGCTTTGCACCGCGACTTCCGAACCGCATATCCGCGCCGTCGCCGAACGCATCCAGCGCGATGTGCTTGAACAGCTTAAAATCAAGCCGCTCCATGTGGACGGTTCCCCGGAAAGCCGCTGGATGATCGTGGATTTCGGTTCCGTGATGGTTCACGTCATGGACGAGGATACCCGTTCCCTGTATCAGTTGGAAAGTCTCTGGGGCGATGCGCCGAAGTCCGATGCGATCAAACGCATCGAGGCGAAGGCGAAACGGAAAGCCGCCGCGGACAAGAAAAAACAGAAAGAAGCATAACACTCCATGCCCGGACCTTTGAAAGACTACTGGACTGAGTTCGACTGGGAAGCCGAACTCAAGAAAGACGATGCGCGGATCAGCACTTACATGCAGGAGCTCCCCCGCTATATTGACCTGCCTTCGGAAGACGCGGTGATCATGAAGCATATTCAGGATAAACCCGAGCTCGTCCCTTTCGGAGGAGATTATAAGAACTCATCCCTTGCGGGGCTGTTTGAAAATACGGATTACGAGGAGGACATCACGTTCAGCGAAGAATGGCAGAAACGTGACGGTTCCGATTTTTATATCGTGCTCGGACGTCTTTCAAAACTCTGGGCACAGTATTTCGCTTCGCTCGTACTTCTCCAGCAGAGTCAGCATTTTTTCACGCATCGTCTTTCTTGAGTTCGGCTATGGAGGAGGATGAATATCCCGCACTCCGTGTGGCGATCATGAAACGCCTGCTTGCCGATGTGAATCTTCTGCTGGGAGAGTTCCGTCTTTTCGGGTCAAAGTTTCCTGCTTCGCGGGCAAAAACCGATTTTCATTTCGAACATGTCATTGTCCTGCGTGAAAAAATGCTGACTCTGCTGGAGAAGTACCGTTCCGGCAAAAATGAAAAGTGAAACGGGGGAAACACCGGAAGCTTTTTATTGTTGTGTCAAGATTGCCGGAACCCCGTCAGGAAGAAAGAAAAGATTCAGTTCAACTGTTTTTCATAAAGGCGCTGTCTGCCCGGTTCCGGAGTTCCGGCAGAGGCGCCGCATTTTTTCCGTATTTCAAAGATGGTTCATCGCTCCCTGTTTATAACCGGAGCGGTTGATTTCCACGTGTTGAAATCCCAGGAGAAGGAGTTGTTTCCGTATCTCCGGCTCAAGCCGGAAAATCCGCCGCAGATGAACAGGTTTCACTTCAATTGATGCAATATTCCCGGCGAGATGGCGCACACGGACATCCCGGACGGAAAACTGTTCTTTGAGAAGCTGTTCCGCTTTCATGACACGGTCGATTTCCGTCTTTTCAAGCGGCAGTCCGCAGGGAAAACGCGAAGCGGCGCATGCGGAGGCAGGCATCATCCAATTCCCGATTCCGAGCCGGCGCGCAATCAGCCGGATACGCCGTTTCCCCAGTCCGGCTTCAATGAAAGGGTGTCTGACGCCCAGCTCCGCCGAGGCTTTCATTCCGGGGCGCCAGTCGGAAAAATCATCCGTATTGGCGCCGTCGCAGAGATACCGGAACCCTGCGGAACGCAGTTCATCGAGAACACTGCCCATAATCCGTTTTTTACAGTGGTAACAGCGCATGGAGTCATTTGCACGAATCGCCGGATCGGACAGCACGTCGATAAAGACTGTTTTTAAAGGAATGGAGTAACGTTTTGCAGTCTCTCGCACAAGCTGGCTCTCCCGTCCGGGGGCAAGCGGAGTCTCTGCATGGATCAGGATCACGTCTCCCGTGTTCAGGACTCTTGAAGCGAAGACGGCAAGCGCCGTACTGTCCGCGCCGCCGGAAAATGCGATTCCCAAAGGAGCATATCCCCGCAGGATTTCCGCAAGGCGAACCTCTTCCGGCAGGGATTTCATGGCAACTTTCCGCCCGCAAGAAATGTCTCATACTCGTGAATCAGGATTTCCGACATCTTCTGCCACGGGAATTTGTCTTTGACCAGCTCCCTGCCGCGAAGCCCCATTTCAGCGGCTTCCTGCGGATGTTTCAGCAGATGGAGCAGGGCATTCTTTGCGGCTTCCGTGTCCTGCGCAGGAACCGTGAATCCGGTTTTGCCGTTGATCACGACCTCGGGGGTGCCGTCCAGATGATACGCCACCACGGGTTTTGCCTCGGCAAGAGCCTGAACGGCAACGCGCGGCAGTCCCTCTTTCAACGAGAAGTGAGCGGCAATATCCATCAGCGCAATATAACGGTGAACCTCTTCCGGGGACACCAGCCCCGCAAATGTGACGTGGCGACGGATTCCCAGCGATTCGGTCAACGCCTCGTATTCGTAACGTTTCGGTCCGTCTCCCAGAATCAGGAAATGAGTATCGGGCAGTTCCCTGACGATCTTTGAGGCAATCGGGAAGAAGTCTTCGTATCCCTTCCTCGGAAACAGGCGCGCGATTGCCCCCACGACCTTGCGGTTTTCCGGAATTCCGAGAGAACGGCGCAGTTCGCCGTCCGGTTCCGCCTCCAGAAAACGGTCCAGCTCCATGCCGCTGTAAACGACTTGATACTGCTCCGGGCGTCCGATCTTTTCCGAGAGACACTGGTCAATCATCGCCTGCGCGACGGCATAAATCCTGTCGCATTTTGTGGCGGCGTAACGCTCGGCATTGATATAAATCATATTCTTCAGCCTGCTTTCGTAAGGCCCGAATGCCAGTCCGTGAATCGTGTGGACAACCATAGGCACTCCTGCCATGCGTCCGGCGATGCGCCCGATGATCCCCGCTTTGGAACTGTGCGTGTGAAGAACGTCGAACTTACGTTCCTGAAGGAATTTTTTCAGGTGGAGAATCGCCCGGAGATCGGTAAAAGGCGAAATTTCACGCACAAACAGAGGGCATTCGACTACTTCAAACCCCGGATTTTTCATTTTCTGGAGCAACTGTCCTTCGCGCCCCTCGGAGGGGCCTGTCAGCATAACGCACTCGTGTCCGGCCTCCACAAGCCCGCGGGCGGAAAGAAATGTATTCTCCTGGGCGCCGCCGACAATCAGCCGCGTGATAAAATGGCATACCTTCATAGCAGGTTTCAACTCGCTTTCTGAACTGTTAAAACGGAAAAAATCCTTTCGCGCGCGACCGGGAGAGAAAGTGAATCAATCAGCTTTCCCCTCCATAAACAGCCGCGCGGATGGTTCCGTTCTCATGTTTGATTTCCATTGTTATTTTAAAGTCAAAATGAGAAAATTCAAAGAACAGATCGTCGTTTTTAACGAATGTTTTCACTTTTTGCGAAAAATAGCGGTATTCCCCTTTGCCGCAGCGGTCCAGAAACGAAGTCCGCACATTATGACCGTATGCCGTTGCATATGCTTCTTTTGCGGCGACGGCGTTGAAAGAAGGTTTTACCATCACCAGATTATCGACACGCATGACCGGAAACAGATATTTCGCGCCATAGGTTTCGGAACGCTGTCCCGAGGTGAGAATCAGATACGAAAGGGAGGCGTGCCCGCGCCGTTTCAGATAAGCGGCGGCATCTCTTGCAAGAGAAAAATCCGGTGCATTGACCAATACAGAAAAATCGTATTCCGGCACGCTCAGCAGAACCGCCGGGCGGCGCAGATTTCCGCCGGTAATCACTGCCGTTTCCGGTTCGGGAGTATGGAAAAGGTCCGTGCACCAGAAAAAGAGGATGATCCCGAGCAATGCCAGCGCACGCAGCACCGTCTTTTTTGACGGAGAACGGAGAATCACCATCAGGAGAGCCAGAGACAGCAGGACGCTCCATGCCTGCGGAACAGGGCGGATGAATTCACCGAGTCCGGAAAAAAAGGAGCAGACCCCGTTGATTCCGGCGGACAGCAGATTCAGGATATAAGCGCTGAACGCCAGAGACGGCGGAATCAGAAATCCGATCAGGGAACCGAGGCAGAACACGAAGAAGCAGAGCCAGGAAAGCGGCAGAATCAGCAGGTTCGTCAGCACGGAGAACGGAACCGTGATTCCCTGATAGATCAAGGTCAGCCCGAAACTTGCCAGCCATGCAATGATACAGCCGGACAGGGATGCGAAAAGCATTCGCGCGAAGCGCAGGCGCCAGAATTTCGTATGCGGAATATGATCCGCGGGAACCCAGCGCATCTTTTCAAACAGCATGGAAGTCCATTCCGACGTCAGCGGCAGAGATGCCACAAGGAAAATCACCGCCGTGAACGAATATTGGAAACCGGGGTCCATAAGCTGGCGGGGATTCCAGATCAGCAGAATCGCGCAAGCCATGAATACGGAGTTCAGAACCGAACCGCGCAGCAGGAAGGCGCGCATGAAACACCACGTGCAAAGCATGGCAAGCGCCCGGAACGCAGGCATTTGCAGTCCGGTGCTCAGGGCATACAGAGCGGTCAGCAGGGGAACGATGACACAGCGCATGCGAAACGGCAGGAACGCCAGCAGCAGAAACATGACTCCGGCGAACATGCCGATATGCAGCCCGCTTACGGTCAGGATGTGGATTGTGCCGCTGCGGATGAAATCCAGCCTGGTCTGATACTTGATCCCCTGACGGCATCCGAACAGCATGGCGGCGCAGAGAGTCTTATCCGGTTCGGATGCAACCGGCGAGAGAATGCGGCCGAGCAGAAAATCGCGTGCATTCAGCAGACCGCTCATAAAGCCGGTTTCCCGTCCGGTCATTTCCGGAGGTTCCGTCAGCCGGAAAAGATAACGGATTCCGCGGTTCTTCAGGTATTCGCCATAGTCGAACGCTCCGGGGAAAAGCGGCGGTTCCGGCTGTTCCAGCACCCCTTCCGCAAGGAGCTTCCCGCCGTAAACAAGAGGCGGATGCTCTTTGGGAAGCCGGACCATCACAAGCCCGTCAATTTTGTGCCAGACTCCGTAACTGCTGTATTTCGCACGGTCAAGACGGCAGAGAATATTTCCCGGAACAGGCATCCAGCGCAGACGCGGTCCGCAAACGGACGAGTCAATGACGGTCAACTCTCCGATTGCGCCGATCCGCGGGCGCTCCTGCGCAAATGCCGCAACCGGATCACGCTCGTAACGCTCCGTATGCCATATCAGCGAGAACATTGCCAGAAGACACGGCAAAGCGAATTTGAATGCCGCATCCCGGGGACCGAAGCACCATAACGCCGCAAGGGAAGCCAGAGGCGGAATCAGAATTACGGCAAGTTCCGCGTCCGGCAGCAGAAATGCCGGAAGAAGTACGCAGAGAATTCCCGTGAGAACCACGCCGCAGGGAAGCGTCCGCGAAAATTCCCCGGACAGAAACAGAAGCCTGTTGCGGGCAGATACCATTTCTTTGAATAATCTTGAAAACATCATGCAGGAAAATACACTGTTTCTTTGTCGTTTTCCAGCGCCGGAAAGAAAAAAGACACCGGATCAGCAGGCGGAGCGATACAGCATCATTCACTCCTCCGCAGTCTTGTCTTCGGCTTCCGCTTCCAGCATGGTTCCGGAAATGGATTTCAGCAGTGCCCGGTCCGGCAGACCGTCCTCAGGCAGACTCATGGTCATGCGTCTCGCACAGTACAGCCCGATGCTTCCGGCGATGAGATCCGCAGCCAGCCTTGCCGCAAAGACGCCGTTCAGGGAGCGGAACCACAGCGCGAGAAGCGTAAACGGGATCATCAGTCCCGCAATTCGGAGCGCGTTCAGCCATGCGGAAATTCCGGGACGTCCGCATCCGGTGAAAAAGAACGTCGAATAACGGTGAATCTCAATCATGCCGAAACCGAACGAAATGATCCGCAGATACGCCACCATGATCGGAATCACTTTCGGGTCCGTGGAAAAGAATTTCACCATCCAGGGGGCGGACACGACAAACAGAAACGCCATTCCGAGAAGATAGTAAAATGCAAACCGCATGGCAAAACGGCGGCACTGGTTGATTCTCGAATAAAGCCGCGCACCGTAATTCTGCCCGACCATCGGCATCAAAGCGGTTCCAAGCGCCATCGGGAAGAAAAAGGCAATGACTTCAAGGCGTCCCGCGGCAGCGGAGGCGGCGACTGCTTCGTCTCCGAACTGGGAGAGAACCCATGTCACCACGCCGTTTCCGATCGGCATCAGCAGCATTCCGAACATACTCGGAAAGAGCGTTAACAACCGATGAACCGACGCCATGCAGACCGCCGGAAACCTTGTAGCCGCTGCCGCCGAACTTACCGCCTGCGTGCAGAACGGTCAAAACAACGTATCCCCACCCTGACCGTTGTTTT
>OQWE01000449.1_pt1 | contig 14270 bp, 9 predicted proteins | sample 1691591 | NCBI WGS metagenome assembly OQWE01 (sample SAMN03418265, study PRJEB22391) | human gut metagenome | biome: human-gut; feature: organic feature; material: feces | host: Homo sapiens | place: Tanzania | collected 2013-01
GTTGAGAAATCTCTGCTTCCAATCCAGGAATGGCACTCAAGGTTTCCTCCATCTTTTCCATCAATTCTGGAGTAGTCTTGGCAGAGGTCCATTCAGCCTTCGGCTTCAGTGCAATCATGATGTCGGCACGTTCTACCGGCATCGGGTCTGTAGGAATCTCAGCACTACCTATACGGCTTACAACCTGCTTGATCTCAGGATATTCCTTCTTGAGCAGCTTTTCTGCCTTGGTACAACTCTCCACCATCTGCGACAATGAAGTTCCCTGCGACATACTCATCTCCACGGCAAAGTCACCTTCTTCCAGACTTGGGATGAATTCGCCTCCCAGATATTTGAAGCCCACGATACTGACGCAGAAAAGAGCCACAGCACCTGTGATGACATCCTTGTTACGAGCCAAAACCCAGTCAAGAACCGGACGGTACCATGCCTGCAACTTCTCTATCACGCGGTCGGAGAATGTTTTTCGGGTATGAACCTTTCGACTTAACATCAGCGAACTTGCCATCGGCACATAGGTAAGCGAGAGAATGAAGGCTCCCAGAATGGCAAAGAATACAGTAAGTGCCATCGGACGGAACATCTTTCCTTCGATTCCTACCAGTGTCATCAGCGGAATATATACAATCATAATGATGATTTCACCGAACGCAGCACTCTGTCGGATTCGGGAAGCAGAGAAATGAACTTCCTCGTCCATCTGTTTCTGGGTCAGTGCAAATGGGGTTGCTGCTCCGCCATTCTGACATTGAGCAAGATAAGCAGCACGAACTTCCGGCTGCGAGAAATGACCGGTATTGATATGTGTCACCACAGCTTCAACAATGATGACGTCGGAATCCACTATCATACCAAAGTCGATGGCTCCCAGCGACATCAGGTTTCCGTCGATGCCAAAGGTCTTCATCATACCGAAGGCAAAGAGCATACTCAGTGGGATGACACTTGCTACGACAAGTCCGGCTCGCCAGTTACCTAGGAAGATAACAAGTACGAAAATGACGATAAGTCCGCCTTCAATCAGGTTGCGGGCGATGGTGCCCTCTACTCGGTCCACCAGGTTGGTTCGGTCGATAAACGGTTCGATCACCACTCCTTCCGGTAGCGATTTCTGAATCTGATTGATTCGTTCCTTTACATTTTTGCTAACTTCCTGGAAGTTCTCGCCCTTGAGCATGATGGCAATACCAGCCACCACCTCGCCTTCGCCATTGCGGGTAACGGCTCCGAAACGGGTAGCATGGCCCAGCTGAACCTTTGCCACATCGCCCACCTTGACTGGTGTTCCATCCACCGTCTTCACCGTGATGTTGGCAACATCCTCCAGATTCTTTACCACACCGATGCCTCGGATGTAATACTGGTTGGAGTTCTGCTCGATGTAGCTGCCACCCGTATTGGCATTGTTACGCTGCAAGGCATCAAACACCTCGCTCACGGAGACTCCGCTGGCGTTCAGCTGGTCGGTATTGATAGCCACCTCGTATTGCTTGACATAGCCGCCCCAACCGCTTACTTCGGCAACGCCCGGGGTTCCGGAAAGCTGTTTGCGCACAATCCAGTCCTGCATGGTTCGGAGCTGGGTGAGCGAGTATTTATGCTCGTATCCCTCCTTGGCACGAATGGTATAGTGGTAGATTTCGCCTAATCCGGTGGCAATAGGTCCCATCTCGGTTTCGGTGTTCTTAGGCAGTTCTTTCTCCAACTGTTCCACTACCTGACTCACCTGCGAACGTGCCCAATAGATATCGGCGGCATCGTCGAAGACAAGCGTGATGACCGATAGTCCGCTTCTTGAAATGCTACGACGTTCCTGGATGCGGGGTATATTTGCAAGCGCCATCTCTACAGGAGTGGTTACGTATTGTTCCACCTCCTGAGCTCCCAGCGAAGGAGCCTGTGTGATGACCTGCACCTGATTATCTGTAATATCTGGGGTGGAATCGAATGGCAGATGCACAAGCGACCAGACACCCCATATCGCCAGGGCTATAGAGAGTACTCCAATCACCAGTTTGTGGCGAATGGAATAAGTAATAAGTTTCTGAAACATAAGCTTTAATCTAAAAATGATTCGTTGAAAACTATTAAAGCTTAATGCGCATGCTCACCATGTTCGCCTGTAAGCGAAGCCAGATAATAAGCGTTCGCAGTTACAATCTTCTTGCCGGCAGCTCCATTCTTACCCTTCAGCAGATGGTTGCAAAGCTTCACCTCCGTATATTTACCATCCGAAGCGCCTGTGGTCACCTCATGACGGGAGAAGCTGTAGTTACCCTTGCTAGGAGCTCCATTGAGAGCGAAGACATACTGCTTTCCATCTGCACTCACAATTGCATGGGATGGCAAAGCGAGACACTGCTGGCTGCCTGTAGCTATCTTTCCGCTTACATACATACCTGCGAAAAGCTTTCCGCCATGAGTATTGCCTGAAGAAGAATGCAGATAACTCTTCACGCTAGCTGCATCCAATTTTACATGAACAGCAACGGCTTTCGAGTTATCGTTAAAGTATTGATTCATACCATAAACAGTTCCTGAAAGTTTTACGCCAGGCTGATTGGTCAGGTTTATGGTCACCCGATTGCCCACCTTGACCTTCGCCAAATCCTTCTCGAAGACATTGAGGTCGCATTCCACCGCCTGGGTGTTTCTGATCTTCATCAGAGGAGTCTGCATATCAGCATAACTTCCCAGACTGGCAGTCATCTCGCTCACGATGCCGGAGATAGGCGCATGCAAAGGGAACGCTGTGGTAAACTTGCCTTTGGATACAGCGGAAGTAGAAATACCCATCTGGCTGAGTTGCCTGCCAATACCCAAAAGATTGGCATGAGCCACTTGGTAATCTTTCTTGGTCTGCTGTAAGGTACGCTTCACACCTGCTCCCTGCTTACTGAGCAGAAGTTGGCGCTCCAAATCAGCCTTGGCAAGTTCGCACTCCTTGGCAGCAGAGTAATACTCACGCTGAAGACTTACCACATCAGTATTTTCAACGGTAGCAACGACCTGTCCTTTATGAACAAGCTGTCCTTCTTTCACAAAAATAGATTTCACGATACCGCCCATCAAAGAGGCAACATCCCCCATCGCCTGTGCACGCAGTACGAGCGATCCCTTCGCTTCTATGGTAGCATCCATCTCACGCTCCACAGCCTCACCCATCTTCAAATCTACGGTGCTGACCTGCTTGGCAGTCAACGGAATATGATCAAAATCTACTTCTTCTTCATGCTCATGCTCCTCGTGTGCATGAACCTCTGAACCGGTCTGTTTCGCAAAGAAAGCGAATCCAGCCCAGGCAATCGCCGTAACGGCGACAATCAAAATTATTCTTTTCATGCTTGTTTTTTTCCTTCTATTTTATAATTCTACGCTACAGTTTCACACTACGAATCTTATCAAAAATCCGTTGGCAAAAGTACACAGAAAATCTTGCAACTCAGTTGCATTCGAATCTTCAAACCGATTTTTGCAACCAAGTGGCAAACTTGTAAAATCATAAAATAGAAGGAGGTCCCCGTCTGCTATAGCCTGCCGCCAGTTCCTCTGCAAGAGGAGAAGCTGCCACATGCTGCCATCTCACTGAAATGAGTGAGAGACGAGGGAGGGTTAAAAGGGAAGAACAGGACAGGACCACAAGCTGATGGTTCTCATCTACCTGCAACTTGCGGATTCCCTTCACCATTTTGGAATTGACGACAAACTGATGCATTTGACGAACGCTACAGTTCTCCCGATCGCTATTATTTTCCTGATCATGATGTCCTGTATGCTCATCATTGATGTTGCCATCCTGCTCACATTGCTCCTGAATCATACAGATACGCCCCATGTGGTGATGATGGGTCATCACCGTAGATAGCAATATACTCAATGTAGCTATCCAGAGACTGAATATGTATAATCTTCTTTTCCTCATTCGCAATTTTGGCTACAAAATTACAGTTTTTTTGCAATATTACCAAGACGACGTGATGATTTTATAGCATTTTTTCTAAAAAAAACTAAAAGACTAGTAACCGTACTTGGTTCATAGCCGTATTTAAAACAAAATTTAGTATCTTTGCAATCAAAATTAGTACATAAATAAAAATGAAAAAGTTTATTGCAGTTTTACAGTTACTCTTAGTAGTAATGTTGGCTCATGCGCAGATGATGAACCCTGTGAAGTTCTCAACCTCGCTCAAGACCAATGGAACCGCTGTAGCGGAAATCGTGTTTAATGGAAAGATCCAACCGGGATGGCATGTTTATTCTACAGGTTTGGGCGCAGACGGACCTATTTCAGCCACTTTTAACGTAAACAAGCTTGACGGTGTAGAACTCGTAGGCAAGTTGCAGGCTCGTGGCCATGAAATTTCAAAGTTCGACCCTCTCTTTGAGATGAAGTTACGCTTCTTCGAGGGTAGCGCTACTTTCGTACAGAAAGTGAAGTTCACCAAGCCTAACTATCTTATCGATGCTTATTTAGAGTATGGCGCTTGCAGCGACCAGAATTGTCTTCCTCCTAGCGAGGCAAGCTTCAAGCATAGTGGTAAATCTCCTGCTGTAGATGGTAAGGATGCTGTCAGCCCTGAAGATGCGAAAGCTAACGGAAAGGTAGAAGATCCAGCAGCTATCGCTAAGGCGAAAGCAGACTCTTTGGCTCAACTTGCCGTAGCAGAGAAAGTAGATAGCACAGCTAATATTGATTCTTCATTCTCTGTAGATGGTGATGATGCTAAGGCTTGGTGGAAACCGGTTGTAAAGGAGCTTCAGGCGTTTGGTGGCAACAATGACATTGCCAACCATTCACTCTTCTATATCTTCATTATCGGTTTTGTGGGCGGTTTGCTCGCTCTTGTAATGCCATGTATCTGGCCTATCATTCCGATGACAGTAAGCTTCTTCCTGAAGCGTGCCAAGAATGACAAGAAGAAGGGTATCCGCGATGCGATCACTTATGGTTTGAGTATTGTCATCATATACTTGGCACTCGGTCTCACCGTTACTGCCATTGCAGGCCCTAGCACTCTCAATGCGCTTAGTACAAGTGCGGTATTCAACATCATTCTCTTCTTACTTCTGGCAGTCTTCGCATTCTCATTCTTCGGATGGTTCGAAATCAAGTTGCCAGACAGTTGGGGAAATGCTGTAGATAATAAAGCTTCCAGCACAACCGGACTCATCAGCATCTTCCTGATGGCGTTCACACTCGTGCTCGTAAGTTTCTCTTGTACCGCTCCTATCATCGGCTTACTTCTGGTACAGACTGTTACATCAGGTGACTGGTTGGCACCAACCATTGGTATGTTTGGTTTTGCCCTTGCTCTCGCCTTGCCATTCACCCTCTTTGCACTCTTCCCATCTTGGTTGAAGTCAGCTCCTAAGTCTGGTTCCTGGATGGAGACCATCAAGATTGTGCTTGGTTTCATTGAGCTTGCTTTCTCTTTGAAGTTCTTGTCTGTAGCAGATTTGGCTTATGGCTGGCACATTATGGATCGCGAGGTATTCCTCTCACTCTGGATTGTTATCTTCGGTCTGCTCGGTCTTTACCTGATTGGCAAGTTGAAGTTCCAGGTAGATGCCATCGGCGGTGACCTCAACAAGCCAATGCCAGTAGCTTGCATTATGCTTGGCCTTTGTTCCTTGGCTTTCTCTGTTTATATGATTCCTGGTCTTTGGGGTGCTCCTTGCAAGGCAGTAAGTGCTTTTGCTCCACCAGTAAATACCCAGGATTTCAACTTGAATACCAAGGTGGTGGAACCGGCTTACAAGGACTACGAGGAAGGTATGGCAGCAGCAAAGGCAGCAGGCAAGCCTGTACTGATTGACTTTACCGGCTACGGTTGTGTCAACTGCCGTAAGATGGAGGCTTCTGTCTGGACAGACCCTAGTGTTACTGACATTTTGACAAAGGACTACGTACTCATCTCTCTCTATGTAGATGACAAGACCCCATTGCCACAGCCTATGGAAGTGACTTTCAATGGCGAAAAGCGTACATTGAGAACCATCGGCGACAAGTGGAGCTACTTGCAGGCAAGCAAGTTTGGTGCTAATGCCCAGCCATTCTACATTCCTGTGGATAATGAGGGAAATCCTCTGAACGCTGCATTCAGCTTCAAGGAGGATGTCAGTGCTTATCTTGACTTCCTGCATAAGGGTCTTGATAACTATCGTAAGTAATAATTAACTTTTCATAAGGCGGGAGTGGCATGTTATTTGCTGCTCCCGTTTTTGTAATTAAAGTATAACACTATAATTTGTAATTAAAGTATAACACTATAAAAAGAGGCATTTATGAACAATAAAGAAGTTCCAGTCCTGCTTTTGACAGGCTATCTGGGCAGTGGTAAGACTACCCTGCTCAACAAGATTTTGGCTAACAAGAAGGGTATCAAATTTGCCGTTATCGTCAACGATATCGGTGAGGTGAATATTGATGCAGCTCTCATAGAGAAAGGTGGTGTGGTAGGTCAGAAGGATGATTCCCTGGTTTCACTCCAGAATGGATGTATTTGCTGTACCTTGAAGATGGACCTTGTAGAACAGCTCAAGGAAATCGTAGATATGAAGCGTTTCGACTATATTGTAATAGAGGCAAGCGGTATCTGCGAGCCTGCACCTATAGCACAGACCATCTGCTCTATCCCATCCCTGGGTCCTCAGTATATCAAGAATGGTATCTTGCGCCTAGACAGCATCGTTACTGTAGTTGATGCACTTCGTATGAAGGACGAGTTTGCCAATGGTTCTGATTTGATGAAGCCAAACCTCGATGAGGAGGATCTCGCTTCTCTCGTCATCCAGCAGATGGAATTCTGTAACATCATCCTTCTCAATAAGGCCGCAGACGTAGAGCCTAAGGAGTTGGAGCACCTGAAGCAGATTATCCGCGCTATCCAGCCTAAGGCAGAGATTTTCGAATGTAACTATGGTGATGTAGATCTCGATCTGATTGTCAATACTCACAAGTTTGACTGGCAGACTGTTGCATCATCAGCAGGCTGGATTCAGGAGATCGAATCTGAACGAAGCGGAGAAGAGGACCATGAAGAAGAAGAGCATGAGCATCACCACCACCATGATGAAGACGATGACGAGCACGAGCATCATCACCATGATGAAGACGATGACGAACATGAGCATCACCATCACGATCACGAGGATCATGAACATGGTCATCACCACCATCATCATGATCATGACCACGAAGGTGGCGAGGTTGAGGAATATGGTATCGGAACCTTCGTATATTATCGCCGCAAGGCATTCGACCTGGGTCTCTTCGATGAGTTTGTTGCAAGAAAATGGCCTCGTGACATTGTTCGTGCCAAGGGTATCTGCTATTTTGCTGATGAACCAGATATGTGCTATGTTTTCGAGCAGGCTGGTCAGCAGAAGACTGTCAAGCAGGCTGGTCAGTGGCTCGCAACAATGCCAGCCGACCAGCTCGCAGAACTGCGCAAGAACAATCCGCAGCTTGAAAAGGAATGGGATGAGGAACTTGGTGACCGTATGATCAAGATTGTATTCATCGGTCAGCACATCAAGGACCAGAAGGATGCTATTATCGCCGAACTTGATAAGACTTTAGCACTCTAAGGGAAGTCGCCCTGTCAGGCAAAAGCATGAAGATATTTATGTTTTTGTCCTCACAGGGCGTTATATTTTACTTGTAAAACTTAAGAGATAATAGCGCATTTTAACTACCGAAAAGATGAAAAAAACAGAAATTAAAGGAAAAATGCGGGTAAAAATGCAGTTTTTTCTTCGTTTGTACTTTTAATTCGTTTTTTTTTGTTAAATTTGCACCCGATTAATAAATAATTAAGTGAATATACAAAGAAATGAAGACCGATTTTCGACCTGCATATATTAAGGACTTTGAGGCGTGTTGGAACATCATTGACCAGGCTCGTCGCTCTATGATCGCATCAGGACGTCATCAGTGGACTAATGACTATCCTGCTGAGCACGATATAAAAGACGACATCAACAATGGTAACGCATACGTACTTACCGTAGATGGCGAGGTGGCTGTCTATGGTGCAGTAGCACTCAATGGTGAACCACAGTACGATTTTATCGATGGCGACTGGCTTACCACAGGCGATTATTATGTAATACACCGCTTTGCTACGTTGCCTAAATATCAGCGTGAGGGTTTCGCACGTATATTTATTAATAAGGTGAATAGTCTCTGCGAGGTAGAAAAGGTTCCTAGCATCAAGGTAGATACCAATTTCGATAATCTTCCGATGATTAACTTGCTCTCTTCCATGGGCTTCTGCATCTGCGGAAGAATCAACTATGGGAACAGAGGTATGCGCTTTGCTTTCGAAAAGCAAACGATACAGCCACAAATACAATAACGATTTATAGACATTATGGAGGATAAATTAAATAGAATGAGAAGCTTGGTCAATCAACTGAACCAAGCTTCTGATGTTTATTATAACGGCAAAGGTGAAATCCTTACCGATTACGAATGGGATGCGCTGTTTGACCAACTCAAGAAGCTGGAAGAGGAAACCGGCGAAATTCTCCCCGATTCCCCTACCAACAAAGTTTCTGAAGATACGATCGTCGGCCAGAAGGAAGAACACGAGTTCGCAGCTCTCTCTCTGGCAAAGACCAAGAAGGTCAGCGACCTCGTCAAGTGGGCAGAAGACCGCCCTATCTGGATTTCCTGGAAGCTGGATGGCCTCACCTTGGTTGTGACATACGACAATGGCAAACTAACCAAGGTGGTGACTCGCGGTAATGGTCATATAGGCACCAATATTACGCATCTGGCACCAGCTATCAGTGGTATTCCGCAGTCCATCAGCGAAAAAGGACATCTCGTGATTCGTGGCGAGGCAGTCATCTCCTATGCCGACTTCGAGCAGTTTATCATCGAAAGCGAAGGTGATTACGCCAATCCCCGCAATCTTGCATCCGGCTCTCTTTCTTTGAAAGATGTAGAAGAAGTAAAGCAGCGCCATATCCAATGGATTCCTTTCACCCTGGTTTATTGCGAACAGGAAATCACATCATGGGGTAAAAGAATGCAGTGGCTGGAAGAACTTGGTTTTCATCCGGTAGAGCGCCAGATCATAGAGCAGCCATCTTCCGACAACATCCAAATGGAAATTGATGCTTTTACAGCTAAGGTGACCAACAAAAAGAATCCTTTCCCTGTAGATGGTCTCGTCATCTGCTACGATGACACCTCCTATGCAGCTACTGGTTCCGTAACAGGTCATCATGCAACAAGAGCTGGTTACGCCTTCAAATGGCAGGATGAACACGCTGATACCGTACTCGACCACATCGAATGGTCATGTGCAGCCAATACCATCACTCCAGTGGCTGTCTTCAAGCCTGTAGAACTGGAAGGCACAACTGTTCAGCGAGCATCACTCTGCAATGTAAGTGAATGCGAACGCCTGGGAATCGGAGGCAAGGGAACCCGATTACAGGTAATCAAGGCCAACAAGATTATCCCAAAGGTGATCAATGTAACAGAATCACTTGGCGTTTTTGAAATTCCTAAAGCGTGTCCTGTCTGTCACGCCGAAGCCATCGTTAGAGAAAGCGAAAGCGGTACGAAGACTCTGCATTGCACCAACCCGCATTGTGCTGCCAAGCAGTTGAAGAAGTTCACGAGATTCGTGAGCAAGGAAGGTTTGAACATAGAAGGTATTTCAGAACAGACCATCTGGAAGCTGGTAAATGAAGGTTTGATCAGCGAGTATGCAGACTTTTATCATCTTTCCGACCATGCCTACGTCATCTCTTCCTGGGAAGGATTCGGAAAGAAGAGTGTAGGCAATATGCTGGAAAGTATCCGCAAAAGCCGTAATACAGATGGGCGCCATCTGCTCTATGCACTGAACATCCCGCTGTGTGGAGGTGATGTCGCCAAAAAGCTGATTGAACGCTATCCTGTCAAGGAACTGATAGAAACCGCACGGCTCTGTATGTTTGATGATGAGTTTGCCAGCATCGATGGCATCGGTCCTGAAAAAAGCGCCAAATTCATCGCCTGGTTCAAAGATGACAACAACTTCGCTCACGTACAGCATCTGATGAAGGAGCTGACCATTACAGAACAGGCACCTGCAGAGAAAGGCACGCAGTGTGACGGACTAACATTTGTGGTAACGGGCGATGTTCATCATTACAAAAACCGCAACGAACTGAAGGCTTACATTGAAAGCCAAGGTGGCAAGGTGACGGGTAGCGTAAGCAAGAGCACCAACTATCTGATTAATAACGATGCTGCCTCCCAAAGTTCCAAGAACAAGAAGGCGCATGAACTCAACATCCCTATCATCACGGAAGATGAGTTCGTTGAGAAATTCGGATAAAAAGAAATCCCTCAGACTTCCACAAGCCTAAGGGATTTTTTATACTGTTATTCTTGAATTAGTGTGTTCCGCAATATTGTCCCATAAAAAGGATACCGCCACTCTGACTGTCCTGAATCATATAGACAAATGGACGGTCAGCGATGAACTCCACATTTCTTGTCTCCTCAGGTGCCATGGCTGTCAGCATCACGGCAGCAGTTACAGCAGCAGCCTTTGTTCCCTGCTCATTCACCTCTATTTTTGCCTTCTGAAGCATCTTGCTCACAAAGAAATTGCCGTCAGCAAAATGACTGAAGTTCGCCTTGCCTGCCACAAACATAGAAGGAGCACCCAAATCACTGATGATAGCATTCAGAGGCAGTTCCTGTTCGATGGTAAACTTAGGCAACTTGAGATTCACCATACAGTTTTCCATATTCTGCGAAATCTGATTCAGCTTCTCAGTATCCAAACCTTTCATCATTTCCTGGATATTCTTGCCCTCATTTGGCAGAAGTACCAGCATGCGATAGCTACCATTACCATAAGGAAGATCTACAGCCTTGAAATCCTTGTTCTCAGCATAGAAGAGCTTCTTTACCTGATGCATCATCTCTACTTTCTGAATATCACGTGTATAGCCACGGAAGTTCTCCAGCTTAGTGTCCTTGGCATTGAACTTGTTCTGCCATATTCCCTTGAAATAGATGGCATTCATCAAATACGATACTGCATCGGCTGAAACCTGATCAATAATACGTGGAATCATGCCGTTGGTCTTTTCCTTGCACCAGCCATTGATGCGGTCTGTTGACTTGGAAGAGGTGAAATCCAGACTTTCGATACCTGCCTGATAGCCATCACTTACCTGCTGGGAGAAATTCTTATTCAGTTTGAAGTTCTTGTTTACTGCGATATAATTGGCAATATTAACAGTTGTCTGCTTGTCTTGATGATTGGCATTAAGAAGCATAGCCTTATAAAGCTCATTCAGATCGCTGACAGAAACTCCCTCGCAACCGATAGCTTTCAATATCTCCTGTTGAGTAATTCCATCCGCACCATTTGCCAGCATTCCCATCAGATAAGATACGCTCATAGGCGAAACCACCTTAGACTCCATATCTGAAATCTTGTTGAAGAGACGAAGCGCAAATGCATTGTTCTTCTTCACAATATCCTGCTGGGTGTCAGAAAGAACAAGATAGCTATTATCCAAATCCTCTTCATTCTTACCCATTTCGCTGTCCTTGCTTACATTGGAATCACCGTTTATTTTCTTGCTGCTAGCACAAGAAGTCATAGCCATTGCAACCATCATCATCAGGGCTGCCATAGTTATCTTACTGTCATTTCTCTTTTTCATAATCTTTTAATTTTGTTGATAATCTGTCTATGAAATGCAAGTTGCTGCGATTCCTTGCATCGGAAGGCTAAAATTTAAGACTCGTTAACTGCCTCCTTACCTGGCAACACACGCAAATGATATCTGTTACCATCAAAGTCAACACGCATCAGACTCTGAGGTTTGGTTATCTTGGCTAACTCAAGAGCCACATGCCCCATCGTTCTCCGAAGATTCAGTTCGATACAAGATACAAGCTCTAACTGGCCATCCTTTGCTGCAATCATCATATCTACTCCAAATGGTCCGTTATAGTTTTCCTTTAACGCGGGTTCAACTATATCTATAATTTTCTGTCTTGCAGAGAGAAGCGCATCTTCACTGATGTATTTCTTCATCATTTCAATCTTCTCTTCTTCAGAGCAGAGCAAGTTACCGGTATAGGCATTTTTGACAGTATCGAAGAGCGAGAGTCCCAGATAGTGAACCTTGCCGTTACGCATCTCGAATTCCATACCGAAATCTTTCACCTTATTATAATATGGCTCTACGGTCACACCACCCTGCCTGAAGATGATGTTGCTTACCCAGCGTTGGAAAGCCGGATATTCACCGTTTGTCCGGAACTCTTCGGCTGAAACATATTTCACGCCTCTTCCACTGCTGCTCCAAGGAGCCTTGACTACAGCCTTGCCCCACTTCATTACGTATTCCTTAACCAGAGCAAAGTTGTCTGCATATACTACGTCCTGCTGCAGATGTTCAGCGGCCCATTGGCGGCTGCTTATCGCGCGTACCTTATCTAATACCTCATCAGTAGGCAGCATAATCTCTGGCAAACCGATACGTTCCAGCTCGCCTTTCAGACTCAAGTCCCATCCCCAAGGATGCACGCAGTCTATAAACTCCGTCTTAAGCAGATGCTCAAGCTGCAGTTTGGTTATAAACTCAACTTTTTCTATCAGATGCTCACCCAAATGGCGCACCTTATCGCGTGCATTGTCTATGTCGTCAACAAGCACCAAGTCACCCTGATCTGCCCACAAGGCAGGTATGAATGCAAGGTCGCTTCGCAACTGTCTTCCTGCATGTGGAGCGGTAAACTGTCGCAAATGAGCGGCCAATGCCAAATCGTGTTCTGGATTGAAGATATGTAGTTTCATACTGCAAAGATACAAATTATTGAGATAAAAACGGCAAAAGAAGGTAAGTTTTACTTAGAAAAGTGCTAAATAATGAAAAAAATGTTAGTTTTTGCTATCTAGAGTTTGCAAATTTAAAATATATTATTACCTTTGCATCGTAAAAAACAAATATGAATCAATATTAAACGCATGGAAGAAGCATTCTTCAGAACACATACATACCTAGTTGAGCATACAGATGCTCCAGTCAGACGAACCTTGATGGATGAGATTGACTGGAACGATCGTATGATTGGCATCAAAGGCACTAGAGGCGTAGGCAAATCTACCTTTCTCCTCCAGTATGCCAAGGAGCACTTTGGACCATACGACCGCAAGTGCTTGTATGTGAACATGAACAACTTCTATTTCCAGAGCAGAGGTATTGCCGATTTTGCAGGTGACTTTGTGAATCAAGGTGGACGCACACTTCTGATAGACCAGGTTTTCAAGCAGCAGGACTGGAGCAAGGAGCTCCGCAAATGTTACGACTTGTATCCTGAATTGAAGATTGTGTTTACAGGTTCCAGCGTCATGCGCTTGAAGGAAGAGAATCCAGAACTCAATGGCATCGTGAAGAGTTACAATCTCCGTGGCTTCTCATTCAGAGAATATATCAATCTGAAGACGGGCAACGATTTCCAGCCATACGAGCTCGAAGATATTCTCCGCAATCATGAACACATCATCAAGCAGATCCTTCCCAAGGTGAGTCCGATGAAATACTTCAATGATTATCTGCATCATGGCTTCTACCCATTCTTCTTGGAACAGCGTAACTTCACAGAGAATCTACTAAAGACAATGAACATGATGACCGAGGTTGACATCCTCCTCATCAAGCAGATAGAACTGAAGTATCTGCCAAAAATAAAACGCCTGTTCTACGAGTTGGCTGTCGAAGGCGCCAAGGCTCCCAACGTGAGCCAGCTGGCCGAAAGCATCAATACAAGTAGGGCAACCGTGATGAACTACATTAAGTATCTGGCTGATTCCAGACTCATCAACATGATCTATCCAGAGGGTCAGGATTTTCCGAAGAAACCATCTAAGGTGATGATGCATAATACTAACTTGATGTACGCTATCTATCCTATACAGATTGACAAGCAGGAAGTGATGGAAACATTCTTCGTCAATTCTCTTTGGAAAGACCACAAAGTTCACCAGGGCGGCAAAGACCACTATTATACAGTGGATGGCAACAGAAAATTCAGAATCTGTGATGCACAAACTCCCAACAAGATGCGTAGTAATCCAGATACCATCTATGCCCGTTACAATACGGAGGTGGGCAAGGACAACAAGATTCCGTTGTGGCTCTTGGGATTCCTGTATTAATGAAATTTCGAAAAGAAGAATTAAATACAAAACATTTTTAATATTTTATCTAAAAGTAAAATGGCTAAAGAG
>OQWE01000452.1_pt1 | contig 14240 bp, 12 predicted proteins | sample 1691591 | NCBI WGS metagenome assembly OQWE01 (sample SAMN03418265, study PRJEB22391) | human gut metagenome | biome: human-gut; feature: organic feature; material: feces | host: Homo sapiens | place: Tanzania | collected 2013-01
TGCAACCATTACAAATGGTATAACTGATAAGTTGCATTTGTGACTGGAATTCAGCTCTTATGTTTTAGCTGTTATACCTTTAAGGCTTTGAGGAGTTTCTTGCGATAGGATTGTGCGGCAGGCGTGTTTTGCAAAGCGAGATTTGCGGCAAATTCCTGCAATTCTTCTTTAATCCAAGTTTCTTTCTCTTTATAGAAAAGCAGAAGTTCGCAACACATCTGCTTTACGGATATACGTACTTTCGGATTGATGAGAAAAGCGAAGCATGCTTCTATCTGTTTGTCGGGATTTGCGGAAATCAGCTTTATTGATAGAGTTTCGCTAAGCTTACCACGCTTCTGTTGTCGCAAAAGACGGGATAACAACTTGGCATACGCCCTCATACTGCTTTGATTTCGGATTTTATCGAAGTCTCTTGCCAAATCTTCCACCAAGAACTCCGCATAATCGGGTGTTTTCTCGCAAAGCTTTTCCAAAATCCAAGCTGCGTGAAAACCCGCTTTGTCATTTCTTTCCATACTCAGTTCATAGAGGTAGGAGACAGGTAGTTCACCATCTTCTATCCTTCCGATAAATCGTCCTATTGCAACAATACCCATAGGACAATCGAGTTCTACACAAAGAAATTCCTTTTCGGCTTCATTCATTCTCAGAAAGCATATCTTGCTCCTATAATTCCGACAAAGCGTTGTGCAGGGTAGTTATAGTAATTGTAATAACGTTGGAATGCAAGGTTATCAAGTTCTACAAAAAAGCTCCATTGGTCGGAGTATTTATAGGAAGCGTTCAGGCTCAAATCGAAACGTGATTTCAATTTGACTACTTCTCTTTTTTCATTCAAACATTTGACTGAACTTGCGAAGCTCGGTACCAAGGCTATGGTCAATTTATCTACCGAATATTCGACAGACATACCGGCTTTGAAAGCAGGGATATACCATGCTTTATCCAAATCCTCCGTTTTCACGTTTTGAAAAACGACATTGGCTTTCAAGGTGATGTCTTTCAACTTATAATCTAAGCAAAGGTCAACATAGAGGCGTTTCGCCTTGTCATAAACAATGGAAAACATATTATGGAGAGCAGCATTGGTATCAAGGGTATAGAAATACTTGTTTTGAAGAGCTGCCAAGCCTACTTCCAATTCCGCATGCAGATTATTTGAGCCACTATATACAGCTTTGGCAAAAAGACTTGTGTAACTCTGTAATTTAGTTTGCACCAATGGCGAGATATAAGGGTTTTCCCTTACCATGGCATTGAGTGTCGGAAGTTCTGTTTCGGATTTCAATCCGCCCTCTACGCCTATATGCTCGGTCAAGTCAGGCAAAGAGGCAATTATATCGGGAAGGAAATAGAATTTTCCATGATTTCCGAAACATGGAGCGAGAGATAAGGCGGCGTGAATGTTGAATCGATTTATTGTAAAGTCCATGTATGCATGTATATCAACAATACCCTGTCGGTTCTTGTAGTCTTCAAGTTTCAAAGTCGGATCAAAGAAGGGTGTAAGGTCTTTTGCAGAATACGAACCGGCTATCTGATTATAGTTTACTTGCAATCCGAGATATTGAGTTTGATTGTTAAATAGTGAAAGTTCTTTTCTGACTCCTGCTGTGAAATTAATGTCTGTTTCTCCATAGCCCCATTCGCCGGAAGTGTGCCGGAAAGCAAAGGAAGCAAAGTTATGAAACATGCTTTCGTCTCTGTAAAGGCTTCGATAGTTGAGACGTGTTCCTATGGTGCGGTATGTGGTACGGTAATCGCTTTTTGCTTTATCTATTGTATCGGAAAAGCCGTAGTAATAGTACCTTTGATGTTCGTAAAAGATGTTTGCGTCCAATGAAAAGTCCGTCCATATCTTTTTTGCATACAAACGCAAGTCGTTTTCCGCATATGTGGAATGTGCATAATCCTTTATCTGTCCGAGAGACGACCTATGCTTGAAATCTGCACTGTAAACCAAATCTTTGGAACGCGTTTGAGAATAGGAAGCCTCCAAAAGAGAGGTAAAATAAGTGCCTATACCTGCTTTGATATGGGCATTGTATAATTTTTCCGTCCTTTCGTCTTTCACATTTGCAGGCTTTATCTTGTCAAAAGTCATGAAGGTAGGAAATTGTTTGCCTGTCTTATCGTATTTGAAAGCAGGAAGTTCAAAGGTAGAGTCGAATACGGTTGGTTTACTCGTCAATTTGTACGCCTCATTCACCACAGGAGAAAACGTAGTCTTTATCACAACGCTTTCGTTATACTCGTCCTTTTTTGGTTGTTGGGCTTTTGCGTTCATGCCCAAGAGAGAAAAAACTATGATTGCATATATATATCTTTTCATGTGCCGATTACTTTTTTTTGTTTGTTCTTTTTATTACTCTTGTTCCTCTATTATGACCTCATCAACCGCCGCATTATGTTCCATGCGTTTGGTTTCATTTTCTTTACGTGTCTTATCCTGTTCCTCTGTCAGTTGAAGGAGTTTTTGTTTTGCCGTTTCGATAAGTTCTTCGTCCCCATCGTAATTATCCACTATGCTTTGCAATGTCTGCTTTGCCTGCAAAACATTACCTTTACTCTTGAATATGTCTGCCCAAAGCACAAATGTTTTAGCCAACCAGTATTCGCTTGATGGGTTTGCGTTGATTTGGTGTATCATCTTCTCCGCTCCTGCTACGTCTCCGGCAAGAAAGCTCAACTCTGCCAAGGTGTACTGTGCCTCTCCTGCGTATTCCGGATTTTTTGCTTTGGTCAAACGTTTCAATTCGACAATTGCCTGTCCGCTGTTTTGATTTGCAAGTAAGGATTTCGCCAATATATATGTTGCTCTTTCCTTTACGGTCTCATCAGTCTTCTCAAGCGAAAGCAGTTTGTTGGCATACATTGTTGCCGAATCGAATTTGCTTAAATGGAAACAGCTTTGCATTTGTCCGTCCAATGCCAAGAGTTTATGCGTACTTACTTCCGCTATTGCCTCCAAGCGATTGTATTGCTGCTCTGCCCTTTCGTAATTCTTAGTTTCCAAATTCAGTTCTGCCGCTTTGAGCAAAGATTTTTCGGTAAACACATTCTTAGGATTTTCTATTACGGCTTCGTAATGCTTCAAGGCCTCCGTCTTTCTGCCGGACTTATTCAAGCAATCTGCAAGGTAGTAATCCGCATTCACAAAGAAGATGCCTTTCGGATATTTGCTCAAATACTGCTCGAAAGCCATGATTGCATTCGCACAATCGCCCTCCATATACAAATTTTCTGCCGCCTGATAGCTTATGGAATCCCTATCTCCTGCCGATACTCTTGCTGTCGGCAAATTCTCTGTATATGCCAAATAATCATCTACCTTATTGGCTGAAACATATATTGCTTTTATATTCGCCAATGCCGCACGCGATTCCTCGCTGTCGGGATATGTCTTTACCAATTTATCCAAATACTCCAACGCTTTGGCATCTTCACCGAGTTTATAATGAATCATACCTATCTTTGCATAGCAATCCTTCACGTGAAGGGACTGCGGATATAGCGTTATGACGTTTTGATAGGTGTCTATGGCTTTACGGTTTTCCTCCAAGGTGAGATAGGTGTTTGCAAGTTCGTATTTGATTGTTGCAGCATAGTTGCCTTGATTGTAATTCTCATATGCACGCTCCAAAACTTCTTTTTTGCGTTCATAGTTGCCCAATGCTCCGTACGCCATGGCTGTTTGATAGGACGCATAGTCTGCATCGGGATGTTGTTTCTCGATAATCTTTCCGTACTGCTCTATTGCCGAATTGAAATCTCTGCACATATACAAACAATCCGCATATCGCAAAGCTGCATCTTCGCTTTGCTTGGTATCGAGTTTACCTATTATTCTTTGGAAATAGTTCTTCGCCGTGGAATATTTCTTTTGTTTGAAAAGATTATAGCCCATTGTATAATCGGCTTGTGCAAGATACGGACTTTCAGCAGCACCTGCCGAAGCGTAAAAGGCGTTAAGATTCTTCACGGACAAATCATATTCTCCCATTTGGTAGTAAACCTCGGCTTTCATATAGTATGCCGAAGCTGTAAGCTCATTATCATGAGCCTGAGAAAGCGATTTATCCAAATAAATCAAGGCATCTTCTGCCCTACCCTCGTTAAACACCTCTATTGCACGGTTAAGGCATAATCGCTGATAAGCCTTGTTTGCCGACAAACTGCGTTCCGACATCTGCTCCAACATCTCCACCGCATCACGATAGTTCTTCATGTTTCCGTACAGCTGTGCAAGGTACTCCTTGGCTTCATCTGCTTTATCCGAGTCGGGGAACATATCCGCAAAGGCTTGAAAAGCCTTTACCGATTCATTATAGGCAGGAGCGGTTTCATAGGAAACCTTGGCGTAATTCAACAAAGCCTTTTCTTGAATTGCCTTATCGAAATCCATCTCCCAAGCCTCCTTGAACATAGCTTGTGCATTCTGTTTTTCACCCAATTCAAGACAACATATTCCCAAATGATAGAAAGCACTTTGAGCCAGAGAATCTCTGCCATCTGTCGCTTTCAAGAGATAAGACTTCGCCTTGGCATATTCTTTCTCCTCCAAAAGGGTATAACCTAAAAGATAATAATCCTGAGCATCGGCACTCTCTTGTTGTACAGCCTTTTCCAAATAAGGAATTGCCTCCTTATAACGTCCCAATTTGTAATAAGCGTCGCCTAACATACGGTTCAATTCTCCGCTTCGCTTGGATTGGGATTTCTCGGAAAGACGTGGAGCTATCTCTATCAACTCCTCATAATTTCCGCGATAGTAATAAATCTGTGCAATATAATAAGGCACAATCTTTCCGAAATTCTTATCCTGCTGCAAGTCGAGAAATTCCTTCAAAGCCTGCTCATACTGCTGCTGTTCATACATTATGTGAGCGTGAAAATAGCTTGCCGAAGCTGCATACTTACTTTTCGCCTCCCTGACCTTATCCAATTCCGATACTGCCTCATCATAATCAGAGTTCAAGAACAAACAATGACCGTACTTATAATGATACTCATACCAACTCTCTCCTTCAAGAGCCGAAACATTCATTCCTTTATACACCTCCAAAGCCCGCTCAAACTTTCCTGCATTGGAATAGAAATCAGCCAAAAGAAAAGACGCCTTATTCAAATACACAGACTGAGGATACTGCCTGATAAAATCCGAAAGCAATACATCGGCATCTGCATTCGTCAAAGCATGAGAAGCTGCCGCACGATAGAAAAAAGCCTGCTCCGAAAAAGGATTATCCTTCTGCGGATAACGAGAAAGAAAGTCGGAAAAGCCCTCCAAAGAGGAAGAATAATTACCGCTCATATAGTTATCGTATGCCGCTTTGTAGTCGGAAACACAACGTTCGTTCATGCTTAGCTTTTGAGAATAAGCACAAAAGGCAAACAAAACGAGGCTTGCAAAACAGTATAAACCACCTGAAAATACTCTCATGATAATGTAGATTTTTATTCTGCTAAATTAACTCCTAAACACGGCTTGAAATTATATCCCCTCCCATTTTTATCAACCATCGAATGTTTACAACCTTGTTTGAAACACGGATAAGCAACAAAAGCACAAGGAAAACATAGTCCGAAACACCTCTTTCGGGAAGATAAAAAAGAGAGTAGCAACACAAGTTCAATAAGCGACAAAAACCAAAGGGCGTTCTATCGAAATTAAAACGCCCTTTGAGAAAATTCTTTCGGCGTTTTAATTTTCTGAATCGCCGTTTCGTGATGAATGGATAGGCGGCTTATTTTAAGCAGTGCAGATGAGCGAGTTACATAATGACTTTTGCAAGGCGGCAAATGGGACGATAACAAACGATTTCGGACGTGTGCCGGAATATTCTTTGCTTAGACCTCCTTACGCCCGAAATCGGAAAATACAAAAAATGTTTATCGTTTACCGCCGGCATTGTTGCCTGTTCCGCCTACGGCTCTGTCATTCATGTCATCGGACTTTATTTTGCTCAACTTCTTGTTTTGGTACATCTTTCCGAAGTTATATCGCAGGTTAATCGAAAACATGGTTCCCGGAATGCGGGTATTGATTGTCTGATACATATTGTTCTGGGTAAATTCGCTGCTCATATCTCTTTTGGAAAACATATTGTTGAGACCGATACTTACGTTCAATTTGTCATCTTTCAGGAAGGCTCTCGATAAACCCAAGTTCAATGAATACGAGTCTCCGTATTTGTATATTGCCCACAAGCCTCCGCTCATATAATGACCGCTCAGGGAGAGCTTAATCTTGGCAGGCAGGGTGAAATTCACCGAAGCAAAACACATATAGGACGTATTGTCTATCTTCATTTCCGCATCTTGTTGCTTATAAACAACATTGGTAAAGTTTATCTGCCCGTAGAAGTTCACATCCAACCATTTCGCAAGAGGAGCAACGAAGCTCAATCCTATATTCAGGTTTTGATTTGTCGCTATATTGTCCGGACGATTCAATGTACTGCCGTCATCGTGATATGGAAGAACCACCTGACTGACGAAATCACTGCCGTAGCCGTAATTTACGCTTAAAAACGCCATATAAAAGAGTGAATAATTCAATCCTATGTTGTGAGTGTATTGCGGTTTGAGCAGAGGATTACCGCTTTTGTAAGAATAATCGGATAACTTTTGCAAAAACGGATTCATTTGGTCGTAAGAAGGGCGGGAAATACGGTAGTTGTAACTTAGGGAAAGGCTGTTGAATTGGTTGAAGTTGTGATTTATAGAAATGTTCGGGAACAAATCCGAATATGAATTGGTACTCGTGCTGTCGCTACCTGCCGTTTCACCTTTTGTTTTGGTGTGTTCAAACCTCAGCCCTGCCCGAAGAGAGGTATTCTTACCCAAGTTCTTGGAATAGGAAAGGTATGCGGCGATGATGTCTTCCGAAAAGAGGAAATTGTTCTGCACTTTCTCTGCCATGCTCTCGGCTTTCACGAAATCATTGTCCAAAGAGGTGAAAGCAACTTTGGCTCCTGCCTCGAAGGTTCCGTATTTCAATGTCGGCTTTTGGAAATCCACCTTTGCCACAAAGGTATTATAGGAGTTCTTTACGCTGTTTTCCACAAGTTCTTTCTTGTAGATGCTGTCGTTGACAAGCAGAACATAGTCCGTACGTACATTATTCATATCATCGGAAGAGTTGATTGTTCCGCTGATGTCGAATTGCAGTTTCGTTCCGAGGCTGTCGAATTTATGCAGATAAGTGGTTCCGAGCAGCAGATTGTTTGAAGAACTTTTTTGCAGGAAGTTATAATCGAGGCTTCTGACAAATCGGTCGAGCGAAGGACTTTGAGAGATTTTTTGTTGCTGCAAATAGTTCTGCTCGGGTTGAGCATAATGATTGTATGTGGTGTAAATACCGACGGAATTGTCGTCATCGATAAGGTAATCGGCAGAAAAGGACAGATTATGACCGCCACCGCTCAACAAAGACTCAAATTCTGGCGTGAAGAAACGCATTGTATCGCTCGAATTCAAAAAAGAATACCTGTCGGCAGTCGTAGATGTTCTGCTTTTCCAACTCGAGTAACCGTAATTGAGACTTGCCGTCCATTTGTCATCGACATAATTAAGATTAAAGCCGCCTGTAAGAGACAAATCCGTATCATAGTATGCTCCTGCATTGGCAGAACCGTTGAAACCGTAGTTTTGGTTCTTCTTCATCTTGATATTGATGATACCGGCAGTACCTTCCGCATCATATTTCGCCGAAGGATTGGTGATGATTTCAAATTTCTCCACCTGCTGAGGACTCATACCTTTAAGCATTGCCTTTATCGCCTCCCAACCAAGCCGCATATCTCTGCCGTTGAACTGAAACAGCACACCGCCCTGCCCGTTGAGCGTAAGATTTTCGTCCTTATCTATAGCCACTCCGGGAACCTTTCGCAGCAAATCGAAAGCCGTTACCACGGTTGCCGTTGTTGCGTCATCTACATTCATGACCAATTTATCCGCATTCATCTCGTAGCGTTTTACCTTGGCAACCACTTTCGCCTCTTCCAACTCTTCCCCTACGGATAGCATTTTCAAGTTATACAAAAAGAGAGTATCCTGCTTGTTCGCAGCCAATTCTTTGGGGTTTATCTCGAAAGAGATATTCTCATAGCCTATATAACTCGCATGAAACACAAAAGGCTCGCTCCCTTTGAACTTCAACATGAAGAAACCTTTCTCGTCGGTCGATGTACCGGTGATTGTCTTCGTGCCGTCGGCATTCATAAGCACCACATTGCAGAAAGCAATCGGCTCGTTACTCTTTTCATCCGTTATATTACCAATCAATGTCAACCGATGTTGAGCTGCTGTACACAGTGTCCCCATCAGGAGAAATAACAATGGTATCCATTTGGATAGTCTTAACTCTTTCATTTTTGATTATGTTTTTAATGCGTGAAACTCTTTCGTTTGGTTCAGTCAAACTTCGTTCTGCTTTCTCTGCTCTTGCAACTGCCTCCCTGCCTTTGCTATCCGCCATCTTGAAAACAATATATCCCGACAGCAAAAAGGCAATGATGAAGCCTATAAGGAGCTTTGTTGTTTTTCTTACTTTCATATACTTCATTTTTCAGACCCTTTCTTCCTTTAATCTCAAATATGTAATCACTATAAAGAACACTGCACTTATTCCGCCTGCCCATGGGAGATATAAATCCATGATATTACCGAACACATTGATGTATTCTTGTGCGAACAGGCTGTCATACCATTGCATATTCTCAGGTGAGTACATTTCCAAAGTGAATACTATCATGCCGACCATGCCTACGCAAAATATTGCGAACATTTTGACTGCGGAAAACCTCTTAAACAGCAATGACCCGAAGAATAATACAAAGCAGCCGGCTATTCCGAAGAGCATAAAGACGAAATCCCAATACTCATAGCCGATGGATTGCTTCAACATGAAGTTGAAATCGCTTAACATGGCATCTGTGTTCAAGAAAATCAGATCCCCAATCATCAAACCTGTGAGAGTGAAAAATTCCAAGACGGCAGGATACACGAACATGATGAATAAAATCTCCGAAATGTACTTTTCCAAATTGGAAGCGGGCAGAAGCAGAATTGCTGTGCGGCCTTGCTTTGTCTTATACTCTCTGAAAGAGAATTGAGCGAGTATAATAAGTATAATAAAGCCATACATAGCGATAAGCATCTCGCTTCCGAATAATTTCGGTGCCAATATACCGAATGCAAACAGCGTAATGCAAGAATGAAGCATGTCTTTGAAATAAAGCATACATGTTCTCTTCAATACAAAAAGCATTCTTTTCAAATTAAATTCCATATCTCCTTATTTGTTTTGGTGAATTACAGGCAATGCCTTGGCATTACAATTTATTGCTCTTGTTTGTGCCACTTTCATTGCAGCGATTGTGGCAATTATCATTAAGATTACGAAGCTCAAAGTCAGCTTCGTGCTGAGTCTTACTTTCATATCTTTTCTTGTTTATTTGTTTTGTTATACTCTTCATATAATTCCGATACTTCTTCCATGCTTATGGAGAGTTGATTCATCGCTCTGAATACCACAGGCAGGTATTCTCCTGTGAATTGTTGCCGTCTTAATTCAAGAATACGCCCGACCGCCTCTCCGGATACAAAGTATCCCAATCCTCTTTTGTTATATATTATTCCATTATTGGTCAGCCATTCGTACGACTTCAAGACCGTATTCGGATTAACCTCGCAATCGGCAGCCAACTCCCTTACAGAGGGTATGCGACTGTCGGTTTGAAATTTGTTATCCAAAATCTCATCGCATATCTTGAAGGCAAGCTGCTGGAAAATCGGAGTTTGTGATTGCATTATCATATTACGCCCTTTCCTCTTTCAATCTTAAATATGTCAAACCCAAGAAAACCGGTATCATTATCGCAAATGCCCATGTCCAAAAGGCGTATATAGTATTCTGAAACACATCAACACAAGCATTATTCTCAACTGTAATTTTTGCAATGACAAACTCTTTATATTCTTCGTATAGTAACAATAAAATTCCTATCAAGTAAAGAGAGAATACACCTCCCAACGGTACACATACGGATAGATAACACATAATACTTACACATACTCCACATATTAGCAACGTCCTACCAGGATTTTTCCAAAACCAATCGCTTAATACATTAAATGTTTCCAAGTTATGCACGTTGTACTGATACCCTATGTAAATACCTATTTGCGTTATAACGCCAACGAAAAAAGGAACACAAATTCCACTGATAAAAAAGTGAACACATATATTTTTCCAAAGTCGTTGCAGGCAATAAAAGAAAGTTCTTTCTCTCTTTTCGCATCATAAGCTCCGGAAAGAAAGATAATGCAGTAACCATGTACAACAACATGGTTACCAATATTACCAAACCATCATGATCGTCATCATCTTGCCAACCCATGTAAATCCCAAATGTAAAACACAAAATAAGGGTTAAATAGATCATGCATCGATAACTGTAAAAGTATCTTCTCATCAATGCGAAAAATCGCTTGAAACTGAATTTCATCTCTTACCTCCTATTCTGTTTTTGCGGGAAACAATTCTTTGAACCTTGTTTTATTGGAGAACACTGCGTTGAACAGCAGTTCAATATCAAGATTGCTTTCCTTATGTTCCGTATTCTCTTTCACTATCTGCAAACCGCCCAAAGAGTCTTCCGAATAGAGCAACTTCTCGTTGGCAGGCATTTTATCCACAAGTCCGAAATAGATTTTATCGCATATTTCCGTATTTGTTGCATTGAGTAATACGTTCGTATCATCAAGAATCAATACAGAATCTATAAGGTTGTGCAAATCTCTTACCTGATGTGTCGAAATGATTATGCAGCTCTCGTCCGTCATTGCCCGAAGCATTACTTTTCTGAACTGACTTTTGGAAGGAATATCAAGTCCGTTTGTCGGCTCGTCAAGCAACATCAGTTTGCAACGGCATGCCAGACCGAAAGCGATAAGAACCTTTTTTCTCGTTCCGTAAGAGAGTTTATCCAAACGCTGCTTGATGTCCTCAATCTCAAAGTCCCTAAGATAGGAAAGGAAATTCTCTTTTGAGAAATCGGGATAGAAAACCGAGTTTACTTTGAGAAACTTCTCTATTGTCAACTTTGACTCATACAAATCCTCCGATAAAAAGAAAGTATTGCTCAAAAAAGCCACTTTCCTTTGCGTAGGAATAAACTCATTCACCATTATCGTACCCTTATCGGGGAATTGCAATCCGGCAATCAGTTTCAAAAGAGTCGTTTTACCGATTCCGTTCTTGCCGAGCAGTCCGTGAATATATCCATGCTTCAATTCAAGGTTCACATTCTGCAAGACGGCTTTGTTTTTCTTGTAACCGAAAGTTAAATCTTTAATCTCAATCATCTCTTATACTGTTTTAGTGTATTAGTATATTAGTACACTGCAAAGGTAATACGATTTTGCAAATCCGCAATAGTAAAAAGAAGAAAAATTTTCAAGTCTTGCTATACCTATTGACTTTCAGGCAATTACCGAAACGCCCTTTCAGAAAATTAAAAGGGCGTTTCGTGAAATTCTTTCGGCGTTTCAGTGGAGATGAAAGGGCGAAAGGATTTTTACCTTAGGCAGCCACCCTTTCTTCCTATCTGTAATCCGCCTTTTCTTATCGGTAAAATCGGAGGGATTTTGAGTGAAAACAGAGCGAAAATTCTGCATCAAATCTACCGTTCCACCGCTTGAAGAGGGGCAAAACAAGGGGTCGGAAGCGGGAAATCTCCACCCGAAAGTGTTAAAAGTGAATTGTGAATAAAAATTTATCTTTTATGGTTCTGCGAATGCCCCAAGAAAGAAATTGTAAGACTGATAAATAGCAATACCTTAAAATTACCCCCCCGAAAATTAAAATCCCAAATAATTACAATAGGAAAGGAATAGAGGTCTTGGATTTTAACAAGCCTGTCAATCAGGATTTTGTCATTTTGTGCGGAGCTTGTATCTTTGCAAATTGTTAAAAGGTATAATTTATTCAATAACAACAAAAATAAGGATTGAGATTATGAAGAAAGCGATTTCCATTATGGCATTATTCTTATGCCTGTCATCGGCAGTTATGGCACAAACGCCACAGCAACCACAGCCACCTGTTCCGTTTAACGGCAGCGAATTTAACGGGAATAATGGTAGAACAACTCAAAACACCATTAAAGGAGTAGGTCCAATCGCCCCTGCAACATTATTGTTGTTGGGCTTGGCAGGCGGCTTTGCCGGAGTAAAGATTTATCGTAACAGTAAAAAGGAGGAGGAATAGTATCATGAAAAGATTATTTTTGGCGACAGTCCTATTCACCCTTGCCATATTGTCCGGCGGAAAGGCTATGGCACAATTTTTTGCAGGAGGTAGCGGAACACAAAACGACCCATACTTGATTGCAACTGCCGAGCAGTTCAACAAAATGGGAGGAAACCAAGACGGCAACACAACGCAAGACAAATATTATAAGCAGATTGCCAACCTGACATTCGGTGGGCAGGACGCCGCCTTCAAAGCCATAGACTTCTCCGGACACTATGACGGAGGTGGTCATTGTATCACTGCCGATAGAAAGCAAAACACGGCTTTGTTCAGAACACTGTCAGGAAAAGTGAAGAATGTAACGCTTTTCGGCATAGATGTGCAAACCGCTCAATCCTCCGGCATATTGGCAGTATCGATAGGAGGCGGAAGACTCGACACAATATCCGTATTAGCCTCCTCTCTCTCAGTATCGGCGGACACTTCCGCAGGTATCCTGGCCTCGTCCTCATGGACTTCCACCGTCTTTTGCTGCGGTGTCGATAACTGCTCCATCTCTTTCAATCCCGGCACTTGGGCAGGCGAGGTGGGAGGCTTGGTGGGTGTAAGCCATGGCGATACGCTCGAGTACTCCTCATTCAGCGGCAAGATAGACCTCTATGGCAGCAGCCAAAACCGTTACGCTTCCGGTCTGATAGGCAGAGCGAATGGTTCATCGGTTAAGGCTTGCATGGTGAGCGACGGCTATGTGAACATGATAGAAAATGCCAACGCCAACATCTGCGGCTTGGTTTATTCCGTAGGAAATCCGCATACCGCAATCAGGAACTCAGCCGTCGAAGCCAACTTCGGACTGAACTTTATGGGACAGCCGTATTTGAATAATCCGAACGTGTATGAGATTTCCAACAGCACAGACACATCGAAATGTGCAACGATACACTCCGATGCATCAACCTCGTATCTTTCTCAAACGGTAGTTTATCTGAATGAGGGCTTGAGCCCGATTGCCTTCAGGGTAAGCAACGGACAAATCGTCCACGCAACCACACCTGAGATGAACTTCACTAACGGCAGGTACGAAAGCATAGTAAGCGGTCGCTTCGATCGTGCAAACACATGGGTCTGTACGGGCGATGCCACACCTCCCGAATACATAATAAATCAATATCACAAGGTAAGCATAGAGCAGGGTGTTACCTTACCGGCGAATATAAATATAAGGGTGAAACATGCCGGCAGTCTTATCAACAAAACGAACAATGCTGTTACGGCAAGCATGGAAAACTCTCTGTCTCACGGCTGGTATTTGATAGGCTTTCCTGTTCAAGGCAAAAGTGCGATAGCTCCGCTTGCGGCAGATGACGCTCCTGATATATGGGCATTGGCATTCGACTATCCCAACAACAAATGGAACGAGAACAACTTCCTCCATTACAATGATGACCAAAAGGACTCAATAGAAGCAGGAAATGGCATAATGGCTTTCTGTAATGCCAACTATACCCCAATCACAACGGGGCTGACCGTGAACGACAATCTTATAGTAACAAATCACGTTACCGGCACTGATAACGACGGCAGATGGATGGCATTGGCGAACCCATATCCTGCCACAATAACCACCGCTGACATCAAAGCTCAAACACAGGGACAGACTATCTATGTCTATGCACTTGGCACTATAAAAATATAGACATACTTCATAGCGGAACAGGCTTTATGGTTAATATGCCGGAGGGACAAGACTCCATAGTGTTCAGAAAGAATATGATCGACGGCTACGGCACAACAACAGGAACGAAAAGCACCCCTGCCGAAAGAGACTTTTTGACCGTCTCCGTATCCACCGACGGCTATAAAGTCCCTGTGATGTTTGCAAAGAACGAAGCGGCAAGAGAGGATTACGACATTTTCGACGCCAACAAATTATTCGGCGACGGCAGCTTGGCAGAGCCTTATTTGCTTTGCAAGG
>OQWE01000453.1_pt1 | contig 14199 bp, 9 predicted proteins | sample 1691591 | NCBI WGS metagenome assembly OQWE01 (sample SAMN03418265, study PRJEB22391) | human gut metagenome | biome: human-gut; feature: organic feature; material: feces | host: Homo sapiens | place: Tanzania | collected 2013-01
TGGTATAGTAACCAAAGCGTTCGCCTGTGTTGGCAAGGGCAAGGGTGTAGAGCCCTTTAGGTTGTCCTTCGAACATAGAATTTTGATTATTATAAAGTTATTAATTATTGATTTTTCAGTTGGTTGTTTTATGGGAGGTTGTGCCTAATTCTTCTTTCAAAAAACGTCCCGTATATCCTACGCCACTTTCAACTAATCGTTTACTCAGGCTTCTTAGCATTCGTTTATTTCTTGCCTTTATTTGGCGGTATGATTGCCGACAAAATTGGCTACAACAAGTGCGTAACTACAGGTATTCTTGTAATGTTCTTGGGTTATGCCCTACTTTCAATTCCTGCAGGTGCAGGCGTATTGGCCGCATCGTTAATGTTTGGGGCTTTAGCAATGATATGCGTCGGAACCAGTTTGTTTAAGGGTAACTTACAAGTTATGGTAGGCGACCTTTATAATTCACCTGCTATGGAGGGTAAGCGTGACTCTGCCTTCTCTATTTTCTACATGGCAATTAACATCGGTGCTATGTTTGCACCTTCTATGGCAAAGTGGATTACCAATGTATATCTCGGTCAATATGGTTTTGTGTATGATGCAGCCAATACCAATCTGCAAACATAGACACCTGACCAGTCGTGTCGGCATCTGTTGGAATTGCCAATCCCAGATAACCTAGGAACATTGTTACAAAACCGATGGTAACACACTTGCCATAACCAATCTTATCGGCAATCATACCACCGAAGAGAGGTGCGAAATAAACTACGGCCAGGAAGATAGCATATACCTGTCCTGCCTGCGACTCAGTCCATCCAAACTTAGCTTGCATGAACAACGTAAAAATGGCGAGCATGGTATAGTAACCAAAACGCTCACCAGTATTAGCCAAAGCTAACGCATAAAGACCTTTAGGTTGATTCTCAAACATAATTATTTTAATTAATTTTAATCTGTTTGCAAAGATACGGAAAATCTTTGAATATACAAACAATATGCACTATTTTCATCAATTTTACCTCACTTTTGTTGTAAAATCATGTAACAACTTAGGCACATTTCCAATTCTTTTACTAATTATCTGCCAGATAAAAAATAAAAATATTCAAGAAGATACACAATAAAATCAAACTTTTTCGGTTTATATGACAAAGAAGTTGCAGTTTTTTTTGTAAATTTGCACCCCGAAACAGGTAATATCGGTTTCAGCGATAATAAAACAGATAATTTAATAGACAATTAAATACAGGTAAAAAGATAAATATTTATGAGACAACTTAAGATTAGCAAGAGTATAACCAACCGTTCCAGTGAAGCACTTGACAAGTACTTGGTGGAGATTGGTAGAGAACCTATGGTCTCTATCGACGAGGAGATTGAGCTGGCCCAAAAGATTCGCAAAGGCGGTCGTGAGGGTGAGCGTGCCAAGGAGAAACTGGTCAAGGCAAACCTCCGATTCGTTGTATCTGTTGCTAAACAATACCAGCATCAGGGTTTGGGTCTGACCGACCTCATCGACGAGGGAAACATCGGTTTGGTAAAGGCTGCAGAGAAATTTGATGAAACTCGTGGTTTTAAGTTCATCTCATACGCAGTATGGTGGATTCGCCAGAGCATTCTTCAGGCTATCGCTGAGCAGAGCCGTATCGTTCGTCTGCCTTTGAACCAGGTAGGTGCATTGAGCAAGATCAGCGCCGAGATCAGCAAGTTCGAGCAGGAGAACCAGCGCAAGCCTTCTGTTGCAGAGTTGGCACAGATCACCAAGATGGAGGAAAGCAAGATTGACCAGACCATCAAGGCAGACAACCACCATATGAGTATCGATGCTCCATTCGGTAGCGACGACGATGACAATGCGATGGTAGATGTGATGGCTTCTGGTGATGACAGCCGCACTGACAAGGGTGTTGACTTCGAGTCTATGGCAAGCGAGCTCCAGCGCGTTTTGGCAACAGTATTGAAGGAACGCGAGCGCAAGATTCTCTGCTACTGCTATGGCATCGGTTGCCACGAGAAGGGATTGGAAGAAATCGGAAGCGAATTCAATCTCACCCGTGAACGTGTACGCCAGATTCGCGAAAAGAGCATCATCAAGCTGCGTGAAAGCGGAAAGATCAAGATCTTGATGAAATACTTGGGATAATTCTGAAACAGAAAACAAGAATTCTGAAACAAGAATCTAGAATTTAGAAACAGGAATTCAATCCATATCGAAGACGAGAGAAAAATAAATAAACCTCAGTTGTGTTACCCACAACTGAAACAAAAAGGGCAATCAGTTGGTTCATCCCAACCTGATTGCCCTTTCTCTTTTTACACACACGCCCTGAAAGGGCAGAAGCTCCTAGCCCAGGGCAACACCCTGGGTTGTCATAGGCGCTAACCTGTCGCCCTGTAAGGGCAAAAGCTTTATTAACAATTAATTATTCACGAAGTTTCCGAACTTATCAATTAATCCGTTTACTCCATCTCTCACCGCCTCGAAATATGGATACTCATCTCTCAGACAGATTTCATCATAAAGGAAATCAGCCACGATGGTATCTTTTCCGTCAGGCATCACGAGTCCCATCTTGCCATTCTTCTCTGCAATAACCGGCATGATGCTCAGGTCATCATTATAGATATAGCAAGTGCGGAGGAAATCATAGACTGGCTGAAGCATCACGTTGCCCTGATGATCCTTCATACCAAACTTGCCGTTCTCCTCGAAAACCTCATGGTAACGGATATACTTCTCCTTCAAGCGATGATAATAGAACACCATCTTACGCTTGTCGTTCACAAAGTCGAGCATATACTGGAAGGTATCACAGTAGTTAGCCACCGAACGGACGAGAATCATCTTCAGATCCAGTCCATCCAAAGCCTTGCGATTCAAATCGATATACTTGGCAATTGCCTTCTCTTTCTCTGTGACAGAGAGGCTCGCCAACTTCTCCTCAAACTTGAGCATAGCCTGCTTGGTTCCCGACATACCCTTGATATATCGGTGAATCTGCCTGCTCATTTCAGAACAGATAAACTTGTCTATTTCCTGCTGCTCAATAGGGTCAGCATATTCCTTAATCAATGATTCAGGTGTAGCGTTCATGGTTATTTCCTTTCTTTTTGTTTATGGAGATTCCCCCTTGAACTTAAAGGGGAAATCTCCTGTTAGTATTATTTCTTCACATTAGGCTGCTGCAATCCATAGCCCTTTCTCTTATCTTCCAACAAGAGGAGGAAAGAGATGAGAATAGCAACCACACCAAAGGCTGCAAAGATGGTCATCGTCTCAGTATAGTCAATGACTCCATTGGCATCCGTGTTAGCCTGATTCACCTTACCGATCCATACTGGAATAAGAGCCAGTCCGATATTCTGGATATAGAAGATAAGGGCGTATGCAGTTCCTAAGAGTTTCATTGGGATAATCTTTGGCACAGAAGGCCACATGGCTGATGGTACCAAACCAAAAGCTACGCCAAGAACGAGCATCATCACGACGGCAAGCACCCATGAGTTGAGTGGAAGGGCAAATACTACGTGTACCAGAGTCAGGAGACAACTGCCGATAATCATCAGCGTGGCACCCTTGCCATACTTGTCATATACGCTACCGAAGATTGGTGTAAGGAAGATGGTACCGAATGGCAACATCGCAGGAATCAGACCTGCCAAATTGGCATCGACACCATACTTGAAAATCATCAACTTGGTGGCAAACTTCAGGAATGGGAATACACCGGCATAGAACATCAGGCAAAGGAATGCCACATACCAGAAACCAGTTGTCTTGAACAGACCACCCAAGTCTGAAAACTTGAATCCTTCTTCCGGCTCAGTAGCCACAGCTTCTGCAGAAGCATCCTCCTTCTTGTCCATCACGCAATAAACCAGATAAACCAGTACACCAGCGCAAAGCAAAGCTGCACCCAAAGCAATAGAAGCAGACACACCGCCCATTGCCTTTGCAAAAGGAAGAGAATAGCCCAAGGCAGCGGCAGTTCCCAAACGAGCTGTAGCCACCTGCACTCCCATTGCCAGAGCCAACTCATGACCCGTAAACCATTTCACAATGACCTTGCTCACTGTGATACCGCATATCTCGCAGCCCACGCCATAGATGGCAAAGCCAAGTGCAGCTATCACTACCTGTGTACTGTAAGTACCGAAGAATGGTACTACTACCGAACCGCCAAACTCATGACCTACAGCATACCATTTCACCAAGGCTCCACCAAACATCAAAACAGTAGAGAGAACACCTGTAAAACGGATACCGAACTTATCGAGGATAAGACCACCGAAGAAGAGGAGCAGGAGGAACACATTGAAGTATCCGTAGGCTCCTGAGAAGAAGCCGTACTCATCCGAACTCCATCCGAGTCCGAGACCATTCTCAGCCCCCTTGGCAGCTGTCAAGAGAGGCTCCAGTGGAGACATTACATCTGTAAAAAAGTAACCGAACATCATCGTGACGCTCACGATGAAGAGGGCGGTCCAGCGAGCTGACTTCGAGTCGCTCAATTTCATCTGAATTTTTTCTGTTGTACTCATTTTATATTATTACTTATTTTTCCATAACCATCGTCGGAAGTTACTTTCTCTTCACATTCTTGGTTCGTGTGATGTCGAAGAGATAAGATACCCTGAACACGATCTGTCCGTAGTTACTCTTTCCGAAATAATCTCGTTTGGATGAACCATAGATATTACCCAATCCATAGTAATAGCGAGCCTCAGCCAGAATGTGTCCCACTTTCGGGATGCTGTACTCTGCACCCAAACCCAGGGCGATACCATAATCCAGCTTATTCTCTATCGCCATCGTATCTTGCGCCACTACCATACTTACCCGGTCATTATCTGTCTTAGGCATATCCTTCACGTTGAAGTTGGTAGTCTGAGAATCGTTAAGGTAGAGTCCGAACTGCGGACCGGCATTCACGAAGATGTTCAAGCCTCTCTCTTCCCTACCCCAAGCCAAGTGAGCGAAAACGGGTACCTGGATATAATTGATGGTACGGCTGTAAGCCATCGGCTGCTTGGTTTCGGTGATGATGACAGGCTGGTTATCGATGTCGAGAATATCCTCTTTCCATCCCACCTTGGCATAGTTGACCTCTGCATAGATGGAACAGATGGTCTTGAAGTACTTCTCGCAAGTATATTTCATCGAGAGTCCGGCAGTCATTCCTCCATGCTGCTTCTGCTGAACCTCCGGTTCGAATCCTACAGAGCTGAGCACATAGCCACCATTGAATCCGATGGAAAAATCGTTGCGATGCTCACCTATCTGGGCCTGTGCCGAGAGTCCTCCCCAAAGGAGAAGTCCCATTAGCAGCGCCCCTATCTTGACTTTATTCATTCTTTCTTTTCTTACTATAAACGATTAACTATAAAACTACCGGTTCCTAGTAATTCACCGACTCTATCTGATGATTGAAAGTGTAGTGAATCAACTGGAAGTTCTTGTTCTTGTATCCACCCTTGGTCGTTTTCACGAAATGCAATGGAGTCTGCACTGGCTGATAGTTCACCTGCTGGCGTTCACCCGTAAACTCCTTGCCCTTCTTCTTGATACCCTGGATGAAGAACATACCATGATCATAACCCGTAATGGCGAAGCGAGGCTGCGCAATCATCATCGGCTGATGGAACCATCCCTCGTATGCCTTCTCCAGGTTCTGCGTTCTTTCAGCTACCGGATTATAATAGAAGGTAGAAGGGATATAAGTATCGTACTTATAGAATCGCTCCAGATTATACTTGGCGTACATCAACCACTCTGTATAGCCGAAGAGAGAGATAGATGCACCCGGATACTTGCTGTCAAATTCATCCAGCTTGTTGAGCACGGCAGTCAACTGTGGCGAACGGCCCGTATTCAGGATTACCACATTCTGCTTGCTTGGCAGGAAAGCCTTGGCAAACTGGTCGATGCTTGAGCTCACATTGGTGATACTATAGTTGATGTTTCTCTTTTCCAACTCCTTGCGAAGTCCGAAAGTGAAAGCTCCCTTACGCGAAGTAGAATCATTGCAATCTACAAAGATAGGATGCACATTGGTGAATCTGTTCAGGAAAGCCTTGATGGTGCACTCGTTCAATGTTTCAGGACTCTGATATACCTGGAAGATTTCCTTGTTGCGCTCAACATCGTCACCGCTGATGGAGAAAGGAATCACGAGCTTGATGCCATAGGTCTTGCAGAAGCCTGCAAGCGGAGCCACCTGCTTGGTATAAAGCGGTCCGAAGATGATATCACATGTATTGGCACCCTCCTGCAACAAGGTGGTGCGGATATCAGCATCTATCGGCACATTCCATGCATGGACATCGGTAGAGATGCCCTTCTTCTTCAGATAATTGCAAGCCATCAGGAGTCCACGATAATACTCTACCATACGCTTGCCATCACCATCCACATCATGCAAAGGCAACATCACGCCTATCTTCACCGCATCACTGGCCGCCACCTTTTGCTGAGTGGCAGCGGTTCCTGCTACAGCCGGTTTGCTGGCAGCAACAGCATTCTTATCCTCCTTCTGTGTCTTCTTAGGCGCATTAGGATTCTGCTGGTCGTTGGCGAAAGGAATAAAGAGGGTAGCTCCCTTCTGGAGCATGTAACCTTCCTGCTTCATCTCAGGATTCGCCTCCATCAGTTCCGGCAAACTCAATCCATACTTATTGGCAATACCAAAAATAGTATCCTTTTTCTTCACCGTGTAGATGTCACGCCATTTCGTTGTCTGAGCAAAGATACTAACACTGAGCATCAGCCCCACAATCATCAAGAAATATTTTATGTTTCTTTTCATATCTACCTGTTTTTAATGTTTATATGATCCCAAAATCCTGCCGTAACCGACATGAATTAAAGTTTTCTCCTGCAAAAATACAAAAAATCTCGCATCTAGCGCAATATCTCTCAGCTTTTTATTATCTTTGCACAAATAATTTGCAAAATGAGACAAAAAATAGGATTACTTGGTGCCTTATTGGCACTTTTTACCCCTCCATTGATGGCACAGGAAGAAATCGGAGATGAGGAAGGCACGCAGACCAGTGTCCTCCTGATGCCGAACGCATTCTCGCCAAACGGAGATGGCATCAACGACATCTACAAGCCCAAGGAGGGTTACCAGAACATCAAGGAGTTTCATGCCTATATATATAATAGGTGGGGACAGAAACTCTTTGAGTGGAGCGACCCTACCACGGGATGGGATGGAACCTACAAGGGAAAGCCGGTCAAGGAGGGAGTCTATTTCTGTCTGGTCAAGGCAAAAGGAGCAGATGGCAAGACCTATCAGATCAAAAGAGATGTCAACCTGCTCAGAGGATTCTCGGAATCCACAAGCAGCTATTAAGAGGAAGAAGACGATAGCCTGCAGGTAAGTTTATAGTTTTAGAAAGAAGGAACAGTAAAGATTATGATTTCAGAAGAAGGAAAAATAGAAGAAGATAAGTTTTCTGAAGAAGAAAAGATAAATGTATGGGGCGCAAGAGTTCACAACCTCAAGAACATTGACGTTGAGATTCCACGCGACTCCCTCACCGTGATAACCGGACTTTCGGGTTCGGGCAAGTCGTCGTTGGCTTTCGACACCATCTTTGCCGAGGGACAGCGCCGCTACATCGAGACATTCTCTGCCTATGCCCGCAACTTTCTGGGCAATATGGAGCGCCCGGATGTAGATAAGATTACCGGTCTGAGTCCGGTCATCAGCATCGAGCAGAAGACCACCAACAAGAATCCTCGTTCTACCGTTGGTACCACTACCGAGATTTACGATTATCTCCGTCTGCTCTTTGCCCGTGCCGGTACAGCCTACAGCTATCGCAGCGGTGAAGAGATGGTGAAATACACCGAGGAACAGGTCATCGATATGATTCTCGATGAATATGCCGGCAAGGCCATCTTCCTGCTGGCTCCTCTGGTTCGCCAGCGCAAGGGACATTACCGAGAACTCTTCGAGAGTATGCGCCGCAAAGGTTATCTCTATGTACGTGTGGATGGAGAAATCCAGGAAGTGGTAAGCGGAATGAAGCTCGACCGCTACAAGATGCACAACATCGAGGTTGTCATCGACAAGCTCGTGGTGAAGGAAGCCGATGAGGAGCGCATCCGCAAGAGCGTAGCTACCGCCATGAAGCAGGGCGATGGCATGGTGATGGTGATAGAGAAAGGTGAAAAGACAGGTAAGAACTTCTCAAAACGCCTGATGGATCCAGTTACAGGTATGGCATATCAGGATCCGGCACCTAATATGTTCTCGTTCAATTCGCCTGAAGGTGCCTGCCCTCACTGCAAGGGTCTGGGAAAGGTAAACCAGATAGATATCAAGAAGGTGATTCCGGATGATAGCCTGAGCATCTACGAAGGTGGAATCGCCCCACTCGGCAAATACAAGAACCAGATGATTTTCTGGCAGATTGAGTCTTTGCTCGAGAAATATGATCTGAAACTCAAGACTCCTATCGCAGAGATTCCGGGAGATGCTATGCAGGAAATTCTCTATGGATCACTGGAAAACGTAAAGATTGCTAAAGAGAAGGTGCATACCTCTTCAGATTACTTCTGCGCATACGATGGCATCATCGACTACCTGCAGAAGGTGATAGAGAATGACGAGAGTGCTGCAGGAAAGAAGTGGGCAGACCAGTTTATCTCTACCATCGAATGTCCGGAGTGCCATGGACAGCGACTCAAGAAGGAATCGCTCGCCTTCCGCATCTGGGACAAGAATATCTCGGAAGTTGCCAACCTCGACATCGACGAACTGCGCGACTGGCTCGAACAGGTGGAAGCTCACCTCCCTGCCATGAAGGCGAAGGTGGCTCACGAAATCATCAAGGAGCTGCGCTCACGTGTCAACTTCCTCCTCGATGTAGGTCTGAACTATCTCTCACTCAATCGCCAGTCGGCATCACTCTCAGGTGGTGAAAGCCAGCGCATCCGTCTTGCTACCCAGATCGGCAGTCAGCTCGTCAATGTGCTCTACATCCTCGATGAGCCAAGTATCGGTCTGCACCAGCGAGACAACGAGCGACTCATCAACAGCCTGAAGGAATTGCGCGACCTGGGTAATACCGTCATTGTAGTAGAACATGATGAGGATATGATGCGAGCAGCCGACTGGATTGTAGATATCGGTCCGAAGGCAGGCAGAAAGGGAGGCGAAGTGGTTTTCCAGGGTACTCCGAAAGAGATGCTGAAGACCGACACCATCACTGCCCAGTATCTGAATGGCAAGATGGCAATAGAGATTCCTGAGCATCGCCGCGAAGGAAACGGCAAGAGCATCACCATCCGTGGAGCCAGGGGTAACAACCTGAAGGGAGTGGATGTAGAGTTCCCGCTCGGCAAGCTCATCGTAGTAACGGGAGTCAGCGGTTCGGGTAAATCTACCCTCATCAATGAAACCCTGCAGCCTATCCTCTCCCAGCATTTCTACCGTTCCCTGAAGAAACCGATGCCATACGACAGCATCGAGGGAATCGAGAATATCGACAAGGTAGTGAATGTAGATCAAAGTCCGATCGGCAGAACCCCTCGCAGTAATCCTGCCACCTACACAGGTGTGTTCAGCGATATCCGCTCGCTGTTTGTGGGTCTTCCGGAGGCTAAGATCCGTGGCTACAAGCCAGGTAGATTCTCCTTCAACGTGAAGGGTGGCAGATGCGAAGCGTGTGGCGGAAATGGATACAAGACCATCGAGATGAACTTCCTGCCTGATGTCTATGTACCTTGTGAGGTATGCCACGGCAAGCGCTACAACCGTGAGACGCTGGAAGTAAGATACAAGGGAAAGAGCATCGCCGATGTGCTGGATATGACCATTAACCAGGCTGTAGAGTTCTTCGAGAACGTGCCTCAGATTCTCAACAAAATCAAGGCATTACAGAGTGTAGGATTGGGTTACATCAAGTTGGGACAGAGTTCCACTACCCTTTCGGGCGGAGAAAGTCAGCGTGTGAAACTTGCCACCGAACTTTCCAAGCGTGATACCGGCAAGACGCTCTACATCCTGGATGAGCCAACCACCGGTCTTCATTTCGAAGACATCCGTATCCTGATGGATGTGCTTCAGAAACTGGTAGATAGAGGCAATACGGTGATTATCATCGAGCACAACCTGGATGTCATCAAGCTCGCCGACTGGCTCATTGATATGGGTCCCGAAGGTGGACGAGGTGGAGGTCAGCTTCTTTTTGCCGGCACACCAGAAGAGATGGCAAAGAGCAAGATAGGCTATACCTACAAATTCCTTGCACCCTTGCTGAAGAAGAAATAATCATTCCTTGCCAACAGGAGATAAAAGAGAAGGCAAGAATTTAGCTCATCGCTAGAAACACGGCAAGAGCTAAAAAATAAAAAACAAGAATCCCGATTTCCGGGAACTTTGCTCATCAGATGCAAAGTTCAGGAAATCGGGATTTTATATTTTAATCTTCGTCTGCGAATTCATTCAGGGTATAAGCACTACTGCCATCGAAGCAGTGGGTACATACCTGGCACTTAGGCAAGCCGATAGCTTCAACAAGCTGCTCGATGGTATTGAACTTCAATGTAGTCAATCCAAGCTGGTTGGCAATCTCATCTACCATTCTCTGATATTCAGGAGAACCGGTAGTAGCATACTTCTCCAGATTCTTGTTGGCATCGCCCTCAAACTTCTCGATGATTCTGCGGGTAATCAACTCCATATCACTCTTGGAAGAAGTAAAGTTGATGAAAGGACAGCCATAAACCAATGGAGGACAAGCGATACGCATGTGACACTCCTTCAGACCAGCCTGATCAAAGAGCACCTTCACATTGTCGCGAAGCTGAGTACCACGCACGATACTGTCATCGCAGAACAGCACTCGCTTACCCTTCAACATAGCCTTGTTAGGAATCAGCTTCATCTTAGCTACCAAAGAGCGCATGCTCTGGTTGCTAGGTGTAAAGCTTCGAGGCCAGGTAGGAGTATATTTGGCAATACAACGCTGATAAGGAACACCCTTACCGGCAGCATATCCCATCGCCATACCTGTACCAGAATCAGGAATACCGCTGCAGCAATCTACCTCAACATCATCTGTCTTGGCAAGATTGTAACCATTGGTAAAACGGGCTTCCTCTACATTCTTGCCCTCGTAGGTAGAAGTTGGGAATCCATAATATACCCAGAGGAAAGAACAAACCTGCATCTTCTTGTTGGCAGGACGGATCTGCTCCATACCCTCAGCAGTAATCTTCACGATTTCGCCTGGACCTACCTCGTGTGCAGTCTCGAAGTCAAGGTTAGGGAATGAGGTAGTCTCGCTGGAAGCTGCATAAGCGCCCTCCTTCTTGCCTATAATAATAGGTGTACGTCCCCAACTGTCGCGGGCACAGATGATACCATCCTCTGTAAGGATCATCATGGTGCAGGAACCCTTGATATGATGGAACACGTTCTCGATTCCCTCTCGGAAATTCTTTCCCTGGATGATGAGAAGAGCCACCAACTCAGTTGGGTTGGTACTTCCTGAAGACATCTCTGCAAAGTGCATGTTCTTGTCCAACAGGTACTGAGTAAGTTCATCCTTATTTAATATCTTGGCTACTGTACAAATGGCAAAGCGACCAAGATGAGAATTCATGATCAATGGCTGCGCATCAGTATCGCTAATCACACCGATACCCGATGTCGCACCCTCGAATTTGTCGAGTGTAGGTTCAAACTTCGTTCTAAAATAAGAACTTTCTAAGTTGTGGATAGAGCGCACGAAGCCCTTCTCACTACTGTAGGTTGCCAAACCGCCTCGGCGTGTACCGAGATGTGAGTTGTAGTCGGTGCCGTAGAAAAGATCTGCGACACAGCTTTTCTTGGAAATAGTTCCGAAAATGCCTCCCATAAGAGTATAATTCTATGTTTTATGTTTGAAATATGGGTGCAAAGGTAATATAAATCCAGAAAATATGCAAAACTTTTTGCGTTTTTTCTACAATTTTATGTATATCGTTTCCCTTTGCACCCCTAAATTCTGCTAAAAATCCGCTAAAATTCTACGAATAAGATGACTGCCCCTTAGAACTTGTATTGCAATCCCAGACTCATATCAAAGGTTTTAGACGTCACGTCATCATGATATGAGTAATGGGTATCACGCCAATAGTTGGAGACATTGAAGTCCAGGTTCAGCCGATTGGAAAGCGCCAGACCGAAGCGGGCATTCAGCACCAGCAGAGTTGCATTTCCCTTGTCGCCCTGGGCGTTGAGATAGAGCGGATCGGTCGTCGCCAGATCCTTTCCCTCATATCCCTTCCAGGTGAAGATGCGATAATAGTCGGCACCTATCTGGAAGGTGGCTACCTTGCCGAACTCCATGAAACTGCTGGCCTTCACGCTATAACCGCTACCCATGTTGTAGTCGCGGTCTATCACATTATAATAATCAGTCAGACTTCCACCCAGCAGGATACCATCCAGGAAGACACGCTGCTCAAATCTGGTGAGATTGCCCACCTGAGGGAAGCGGTAGATGATGCCAGGACCGAAAGAGGCTGCCTCGGATATGCGGTAAGGCACCAGACTGGTACCATCCTTCACCGGCTGCGAATCGTAATAGTTGAAGTGCTGGAAGATACCGAACTCCATCTCCGTACCCTTGCTCACCTCCACCGGTACACTCCACAATCTTCCCAGAAGATGCAGACCGGTAATCAGAGGCTGGTTGCTGCTCAAGCCGAAAGTGGCATCCAATGTAAAGTAGTCGTATGGCTTGGTGGTCTCACCATCAAACGGATCGCCATAAACCAGGTTGAAACGGACGTATGGATTGCCCTCTCCACGGAACAGCGTATTGTTGTCTGCGAGGTATCGATAACCTGCCGATGCAGAGAAGCTCACAGGACTGCGCTGGTAATCGTGATATTTATAATATCTGCCTCTCACTCGCCAGGCATCGCCACTCAAGATTCGATTCAATCCCTTGATTGGACAGATGAGGGTGCCCAGAAATTCCCGCATGAAACGAGGGAAACCAGACAGGCGGTCATCAAACACCAGATTGCTCACACGATGCGTCACCTCTCCGATGGCAACACCTCCAAAAGTAGTAGCCATCAGGTCGTTGATGGCAGGCGGTTCTATCTCGCAGGTAGTCTCCCACATCAAACTACCACAGAAGGAGTATGGCACCGATTCCCAGAAATTCATGCCATGACTTCTTGCTGCATTGAAATAGAGTCCGCCATGATATGGATGAGCAAACAAATTGGTAGAGAACTGGTCGTTATCCCAGACAAATCCCGTTTCAATATTGTGCTTGATGCTATGGAAGGAAATCTTGGCAAACTCCTCGTTCATCACAAACTGGTCGAAGCATTGCACACCCACATTGATGGCAAAAGCTTCCAGGGCTGCCTTCCAAGGATGCTTCTTCTGTCGCTCCGGATCATCGAAAGCAAAGATCGTACCTTCCTTCCATGCCTCCATATCATATTCATTCTCCTTCTTGGCAGAGATATCTGTAAAAGATGAATTTCGCTGGAGACGCACAGCCAAACCTGCTTCTACAATGGCACGACGGCGATACCTGCCACCATGATAATAATGGGTATCCCCATAGCCCACAGAGGCAAAGGCACTGGTGTATCTGCCCAACTGATAGTCGGCATTGATGCGAGCCTGCAGAGAATAAAGTCGTTCCGGCTTATCCTGAGAATGTTCCTGAAACGATTCAACGTGATAGAAACCCAGATCACCACTCAGGGAGAACTTAGGCGATAACTGGAAATACTGACCGATGCGATAGAACAAGGCACCAGAGAACTTCTCATCCAATCCGAAGTAATGGGTTCCGATACCGAGGATATTATACGTACTCCGGTTGCGGAATCTGATGGCAAGATTGGCTTTGGTGGCAGAGCCGCCATAAAACATATAGTCGATACGCGTCTTTGGGTTCACATTCACCAATCCTATCTTATGGGCTACGGTATCCCGGCTATAGTTGATGACACCAATCTGCACTCCACGAGGATGGTTAAGGCACACATTAAACAAACCAATCTGAGAACCATTCAGGGTATCAGCATAATTGTAGCCGCCCAACTGCATACCACGCATATAGGAAGAGCTGACATTGGCTGCTGCAATCTGCAAGCCTCTCTTCATACCCATGGAAATATTGGAAAGTCCGCTCAACTGCACGCCGCGGAACGGAGAACTGGATACATTATTA
>OQWE01000455.1_pt1 | contig 14177 bp, 13 predicted proteins | sample 1691591 | NCBI WGS metagenome assembly OQWE01 (sample SAMN03418265, study PRJEB22391) | human gut metagenome | biome: human-gut; feature: organic feature; material: feces | host: Homo sapiens | place: Tanzania | collected 2013-01
GCTGCTTGAACAATTTTTACTTCAGAATATTGTCTAACTTTTTGGGGTCACTTCAACGGAAACTTGCCGGTTTTGTAATTACTTTTTCGCTTTATCTGCGAGTTCTATTAGTTTGCTAAAACTATCTGGATTTTCGATTAGCTTAGGCAATAGCTGAAGCATCATTTGGTTAGCAAACTGTTCATTTTGCGGAGTATTTTGTTGGCCAACCGCATCGGACGCAGTCTTTTCTGCTGCCTTAATTTGCAGCTTTTTCAAAACTTCATCATCATTTTTTCGATTTAGAAGGCCATTTGGATAGTAATACCGCTTGAGATCATCCCAACGTATATCTTTATATCCGCACGCAAGCGCCATCTCTTCAAGTAATTTTATGTATCTATCATTAAGCTGTTGTGGATTTGAAGAAGGTTTGTCTGCTTCATCCATATAGGACTTCCAAGCTTGTCTAACTTTCTGATTTTTGTGAAAAATTACATCAATTGAGTTAAGCGATTTAACATTTTCTTCTTCGGGAATAAAAAATCTGTAAGAAACTGCTGTTTCAAAGACTCTGCGTTTTGCGGTTTGTTCACCAGAAAACTTTTAATAAAGAATCGTAATCACAGTTGCGACGACACCAGAAAAAACAACAGATAAAACAGTAACGATGATATCCATAAATGCACACCCCTATCAATTCTGCGTTCTTTAATAGTATAGTCGAATTTTAACAACTAATCAAGAGAATAAAAAACAGGTGAGTCCTATAAGGCCTCACCTGTGGTCCGAGTGGAGGGACTTGAACCCCCGGCATCCTGCTCCCAAACTTATCGAGAACACTTTTTTTGCTTGTTTATAGCGGTTTTTAGTCATTTCCTATTTGTTTTACTTACTCTTTGGCGCTCTTATCTCCGCTGTTTCCGAGTGTTCCGGAGCCGTATGTGGTAATCTATGTGGTCAAAAACGCTTCCCGCCCGGCTTCCGGTGAACTGTCGGGCCGGACGGGAAGCGTTTCTCGTTGCTGTTGGCTGCATTGTAACTCTAAGAGCAGGGGTGTGCAAGTGGTTTTCTGGGAGGATAGCAACGCGAAATGTGTGATGTCATAGACAAGGAACACCAGTAACAGCCATTGCATTCCCGTAATTCGGGCGATATTTTAAGGGAATGCGCACCGAAATAAGGGAAAGCATCTGCGCCCTGCGAGGAAAACACCGGTGACTTTTGTCGTAATTTCATCATGAATATTTTTCGATTGGCACTCAAAGCGAGGGCTTCCCGCAGGTCGGGCAAGACCTAATCTTCCTTGCCTGACGAGTGGCACGCGCGCTCTGCCCTGTTTCAAGTGCATCAAAAAGGCCCTGCCAAAGATTCGGATTCGGCTCATGCTCTGCATAGTCTTCAAGGTGCCGCCGGATATCATCGGCAGCCAACGCAAGAAACTTATCGTCCAGAAACCGAATGTGGCGCTTAATATAATCGGAAACTACTGCGGGCATACATGTGTTTCTGCCCATCGCATACCGCATTGCTGATAGCAGAATCAAACGAAAGTCAGCGTCGCGGATAGGGGCGAGCGGGTCCTGAGGGAACACCAAGAGTTCCTTGTCGTTATTCATACATACGCGCAACGGACCTGATCCTCCGTTACCAGATGCAATAGGCTGCTGGTTCGCTCTTTCAGTTCATCAATGGTGATCGATTCATAGTCCTGACACGGGTTTGCTTCATAATTCATCATCTGATTTCCAATCAGTTTATCCTCGCTATGAGGTGTTGGCATTGTAGCTCTGACTGTCCGGAGGTTCAACCGTTTCTTTTGCGGCTTGAAAAGAAATCTAATAGAGTCAGAATTCGTGTGAATTTATCATTTTCTTGCTTTTACTGCCCGAATATGCTATCATGAAAAACAACGCTGTCATGTGTTGGAATAGGCCTTGGCAGTATGGCTACAATAGGGTTACATGACTGTGAGCTATGCGGTAAAAATACTTCCCATTATAGACAGTCTATAATGTCAATTGTAACTTTGATTGTAATTTTACGAATGTTTTTCAAAGGTGTTAGCTTACATCATAATTAAGGTTCGATGAAAATATTGGACGAACAGACCAAGAAATACGACTTCATTTTTTGGCAAGGAGAAAGTGGGCCAATGACTTATATATAAGAAACAAAAGTTATTTTCTCGCCATGACAATTTGCTATTGACAAGGGAAGATGACCTGGTGTATAATGAGAATAATTCATCAGAGAGAAATTTTTTAGAAAGCTATTGTTATTTTTTGACCGTGACAAAAGAGGTGAAAGAATGAAATTGCAGGACCTTGCGAGTGTTCGTAGCGGCCTGGTCTTGTCGAGAAAGCAGGCCAAAGAACCAAGTGAGTATCGATATCCCTTGATTAATCTGCGGTGTATCCAGCAGGAAGGGACAATTCAATTGAAAGAGGCCGATATCTATGAAGCAAAAGAACCGCTGAAAGAAGAATACCTCTCACAAAGCGGAGATATCATTGTCCGCCTTACAGCTCCCTATACAGCAGTTCTGATTGATGAAACTACATCTGGAATGGTGGTTTCCTCAAACTTTGTAGTGATTCGAGTTGAAGATAAGAGCCTGTCGCCAGAGTATCTTTTTTGGTTGCTGAATACAGAAAAGATAAAACGAAAAATTTATGAGAATGCAACCAGTAATATGCTTGGCGCAGTTAACGCAAGATTTTTAGCTGACTTTGAATTGGTCCTTCTTTCCGTGGAGGATCAGCGTAAAATCTCCCAGTTCAATCTGCTGGCCAAAAGGGAACGCCAATTACTTAGGATGTTGGCGGAGGAAAAAGAAAAGTACTATGCTGGCGTACTGAATCAGGCGTACAAAAGAGCAAAGAAAGGGAAATGAAGATGACAAACAGAAAAGATATTGAACAGGTCCTGTGGAACGCCTGTGATAGTTTTCGCGGCAAGATCGACAGTTCCCGCTATAAAGACTACATCCTCTCCATGTTGTTCGTGAAGTACCTCAGCGATGTTTCTAAAGAGAGGCGCGAGGAGTACATCAAACAGTATGACGGGGATATGCGCCGAGTGGAACGGGCTATGAGCCGGGAACGCTTTGCAATGGACGAGCAGTCCACTTTCGACTATCTCTATGCCAACCGGAACGACGCTGAAATCGGCCAGAAAATCAATGTGGCACTGAACCACATCGAAGAACACAACAGCGGAAAGCTGCGCAATGTATTCCGGGCTATCGATTTCAACTCCCAAGTGGATTTTGGTGAACCAAAAGAGAAGAACGCTACCCTGCGCAACTTGCTGGAGGATTTCAACGGTCTGGATCTGCGTCCCAGTCAGCTGGGTTCTGCCGATATCATCGGAGATGCCTACGAGTACATGATTGCTATGTTCGCCTCTGATGCCGGAAAAAAGGGTGGAGAGTTCTTTACCCCAAGCCAGGTCTCTGAACTGGTGGCCTCTCTGGTGCAGCCCAAGGAGAACGACCGAATCTACGACCCTACATGTGGCAGCGGCGGTTTGTTGCTGAAAGCCTATAAAAAAGTACCCAGTGGCAAGGTGGCTATCTATGGGCAGGAGCTCAACGCTCAGACCTGGGCTCTCTGCACTATGAATATGTTCCTGCACGGTGTGGATGACGCTAGGATCTGGCAGGGCGATACTCTTTCCAATCCACAGAATGTTGAGGATGATAATTTAATGAAGTTCCAGGTTGTGGTGGCAAATCCTCCCTTCAGTCTGGACAAGTGGGACAGTGGATTCCTCTCAGAGGCCGAGGCAGACAGCAAAGGCAAGAAGAAAATGTCCGCCGAACTGGATCAGTACCATCGTTTCGATTGGGGTGTGCCTCCTACTTCCAAAGGCGATTATGCCTTTGTGTTGCACATGCTCTCCAGCCTGGATGCGGAAAACGGCCGTATGGCAGTGGTACTGCCCCATGGTGTTCTGTTCCGGGGGGCCAGCGAGGGGAAAATTCGGCGTCAGCTGGTGGAAATGAATCTGCTGGATGCGGTCATCGGCCTTCCTGCCAACCTATTTTATGGAACCGGAATCCCTGCCTGTATCCTGGTATTTAAGAAGAACCGGACATGCCGGGATGTGCTGTTCATCGACGCATCCGGGGACGGAAACTTTGAAAAGGGTAAGAACCAGAACATTCTGCGGGATAGTGACATTACCCGCATTGTCAATGCCTATCAAGCACGGCAGAACGAGGATAAGTACAGTTATGTGGCCTCCTTTGACGAGATTAAGGAGAACGACTTCAACCTGAATATCCCGCGATATGTGGATACCTTTGAGGAAGAAGAACTGGTGGATATTGATGAGGTGCAGCGGAATATTGCCACCATCGAGGCGGAATTGGCCGAGGTGCAGGCGCAGATGAAGAAGTATCTGGAGGAACTGAGGTTATGAGTGATGAACTTGCGAATACTGGGAAAATCCTGATTTATCAGAACGAAAAGGGCGATACCAAAATTGATGTCTATTTTGAGGAAGATACAATTTGGATGACGCAAAAAGCGATGTGTGAGCTTTACCAGGTGGCTAAGTCTTCTGTCAGTGAGCACATAAGTAATATTTTCAAAGACGGCGAATTAGAGCCGGAAGCAACTGTTCGGAAATTCCGAACAGTTCAGATTGAAGGCACCCGGCAAGTAACCAGAGAGCGAGACTACTACAATCTAGACATGATTCTGGCCGTTGGTTACCGGGTACGCAGCAATGTGGGTATACACTTCCGCCGCTGGGCCAGCGGTGTGCTGACCGAATATATGAAAAAAGGATTTGCACTTAACGATGAGCGACTGCGGAATCCTAGGGAGTTTGGCGCTGACTACTTTGATGAATTACTGGAGCGTATTCGGGATATTCGTGCCAGTGAGAAGCGGGTGTATCAGAAGGTTAAGGAGATATTCGCCCTCTCGGTCGACTACGACAGCAAAAGTCAGGTCGCTCAAAACTTCTTCAAATCGGTTCAGAACAAGTTGGAATATGCTGCCACGGGCCACACTGCGCCAGAGCTCATTGCCAATCGGGCCGATGCTTTCAAGGATAACATGGGACTCACTTCTTTTAAGGGAGTCAAAGTACGCCGGGGCGATGTGACGGTAGCGAAAAACTACATGACCCATGAGGAGATCAGCACGCTGAATCTTATTGTGAATATGTATCTGGACTATGCGGAGCTGCAGGCCAAAGGGCACAACCCTATGCACATGGCGGACTGGGAAAGCAAGTTGGGCGATTTTCTGCGTTTTAATGGTCGAGAGGTTTTGGAGAATTTCGGCACGGTCAAGCGGGAAGTGGCTGAAAAACTGGCACTGGAGCAATATGAGCAGTACGATGCCAACCGCCGGGTGCTGGAATCGTCGGACGATGTGGACGAGCTGACCGCGGATGTGAAGCGGCTGAAACCGTGAGAAATTGAACGAATTCACTCCGAATATCCCCTGGTATGTGGATATCTTTGAGGAAAAAGAACTTGTGGATATTGATGAGGTGCAGCAAAATATCGCCAATATTGAGGCCGAATTGGCCGAGATGCAGGCGCAGATGGCAAAGTATTTAATGAGGTTGGGATTATAACTGCTTGGGAGGATATGAATGAGCATTATTAAGTCTTTTTCCGTAGGCGACGGTGATATGTTTTATATTGATCATAATAGTGATAATTTTTCTATCATTGACTGTTGTATGGATGACGGCAACAAAGAGGCAATAATCCAAGAAATCAAAGATAAAATTAGCAAAAAAGGAATTATTCGTTTTATTTCCACTCACCCCGATAAGGATCATTTGCAGGGATTAAAGTACTTGGATGAGCAAATAGGTATTGTTAATTTCTATTGTGTTGAAAATAGTGCTGTAAAAACAGACGAGACTGAAGATTTCAAGCACTATTGCATGCTGCGAGACGGAGAATATGCCTATTATATCAGCAAGGGTTGTTCACGAAAATGGATGAATATAGGCGATGAGACTCGAGGCTGCGCGGGTATCAATTTTAAGTGGCCTATTACGACAGACGAGAACTTTAAGGAAGCGCTTTCCGCTGTCACAGAAGGTAAGGGATTTAATAATATTTCTCCGATTTTTACCTACTCTGTTGAAAATAATGTTGTTGCTATGTGGATGGGCGATATGGAGCAAGACTTTCTTGATAAGATTAAAGACCAAGTGCCGTGGCCAAAGGTCGATATTCTATTTGCTCCACATCATGGTAGAGCCTCAGGGAAAGTATCAAATGATGTTCTGGAAAAATTAGAGCCTAAGATTATTGTAATTGGCAAAGCACCCTCAAAATACTTAAACTATTATCAAGGATATAATACTATTACGCAAAATAGCGCCGGGGATATCGTGTTTGAATGTATTGGCGATAAAGTGCATGTATATGTATCTCAATCAGGATATAGGTACGATACATCTTTTCTCGTGAAGAAAGGTATTCAGAACAGCGAACATGGAACTTATCTTGGATCATTTACACCGAAAGGAGCAGAGTAATGGAAATTAAAGTGCCATTCTATAATATTTTGAATATGTTTTTGACTGGTCTGGTATTTATCGGCGGGTGTTTAATTATCTTTCCAGATACTGCTGTTGTACTATTCAACAGCGACATAATCGAAGACCTTGGAGCAGGGCCCGAGGTTGTAATCACTGTTTGTACATTTGCGGTTGCATACGAAGTTGGACTGATTATTAACCGTACCGGCTCAGTTATTCTTGAACCTTTGCTCAAAAGTACCAAACTAATTCCATTTAACGATAACTACACATTATTTAACCAAAAGAAAAAGGAATATTCTATTATGAGCACCTTGTCCAGAGAATATGCCCTATCCCGTACAGGGGTTGTCCTTTTTCTGTCACTGCTTATCTTGTCTGCGGTTGAAGGAAAGTGCTCTTTGGTAGCTATATGTGCGGTTATAACAGGGATTTACTTCCTGTCCTGCAGAAAACATGCCGGGAAAATAGTTGAACTTATGCAGAATGGGTGATTGCTGTGGTTCAACTATTGAAGGCTTTGGAAAATTTAGGAATTTGAAGCAGATTGTAGACAAATTTTGCTGATAGAGACAGCAGGAGTACGTGGATGAGTTGGCCACAGATATGATGCGGCCGAAAGAACGAGGTGCGGTCAATAAAAATGGATTATATTAACTTGAGTGACTTGTCAGGCAAAATACCAGAATTGGAGACATTCAATTTGCCGCCGATTAGTCCTCCATCATTCAATTATGAAATCCCTCATGTAGAGACGATTGATCCGGAAGATACCATTATGGGGGATATCAAACATAAGATCCAGGAACAAAATGAGCTGGTAACGAAACAAATCGAGGTCTTGGTTCAGCAAAATCAATTGTTGTCAGATAATTACAACAAATTAAAGGATATGTATGATGCACAGAAACGCGCTTATCAAGAAAGTAGGGAAGACTTAAGAAGTAGTAGGATTTTTAATCGCAGGATGATGGTCATTGCCGTTATAGCGATGCTGGCCGCTATTGCTGGCCCTATTGTGACCGTTCTTGTAAGTAATCCGCAGTAAGGGGTAATGGTATGACACCAGAAATTAAGCAGCGAATTGAGCAGCTTCGCCGGGGAGAGGTGCCTGAAGGGTATGTAAAGAAAAGGAAAGCGGTAATTCCCCAACAATGGGGTTTACCGCAGATTAAGGATATAGCATCAATTTCTTCAGGAAGTACTCCGAATCGAAATAATTCGGAGTATTGGAATGGAAATATAGCGTGGGTTACCACAGGCGAGCTTAGTAGCGGGCATGTTAATCATACTTCTGAACTGATAACAGTCAAAGCTGTCAAAGAAACAAAGATGCGGATATATCCACAAGGGACTCTTTTGATGGCCATGTATGGGCAGGGAAAGACGAGAGGTACCGTTGCTATACTTGAGATTGACGCAGCAGTAAATCAAGCCTGTGCGGCCATTACGGTAAAGGATGGGAAAAGCAAATTCCTCTTTTATCAGCTAAAAAATTCATATCAGGATATTCGTAAGTTAAGCAATACTGGAAATCAGGAAAACCTAAATGCAGATATCATTAAGACTTATCAAGTGCCATGGGCACCTGATGAGGAGCAAGAAAGAATTTCTACCATCCTCACCACCCAAGACAAAATAATTGAGCTGAAAGAAAAACGCCTTGCCGAAAAGCAGCGACAGAAAAAGTATCTCATGCAACAGCTTTTGACAGGCAAAAAGCGCTTGCCGGGGTTTAATGGAGCGTGGAAGACAGATTGTCTGGGTAAGTTATTTTTTGAACGCAAAGAAACAAACTGCGAAAACATAGAAATGTTGGCCATTACAGGAACACAAGGTATCATTCCAAGAAAAGAGTTGGATTTAAAAGACAATTCCAGCGAGGACAAATCAAAATATTTGAGAGTCTGCGTTGGGGATATTGGATATAACACAATGCGGATGTGGCAAGGGGTTTCAGCATATTCCAACTATGAAGGCATTGTTAGTCCGGCCTATACAATTTTGAAGCCAAGTTCATCAATTAACGCAAAGTACTTTGCGTATCTTTTCAAAATGTCGGAGATTGTCTTCCTATTTTATCGTTTTTCTCAAGGTTTAGTAGACGATACTCGCAACTTGAAATATGAGAATTTTAAGAAAATCAAGGTTTGCTATCCACCGGACATGAAAGAACAAACCGCTATTGCCGAAGTCCTTTCTGCCGCTGACCGTGAAATCGAGCTACTTCAGCAAGACATCGAACAGGAAAAACAAAAGAAAAAAGCCCTGATGCAGCTTTTGCTGACGGGCATTGTGAGGGTAACTGTATGAGCCAAGGCAAACCAGATATCGGCATAGTTTATATAAAAAACACTTTTGAACCATGCGAACTTAATGAAGTCACAACTGAGTTAGAAGAATATGGCTTGAAAATGATGACACATGAGAAATCGCCCTATATCAACGCTTCGATAGACTTTTTCGTTCCCTTTCTCCAGATTCTTGTTTCTCCGGAAATAGTATCAGCATTTAGCCAAGGCCTGCTAAACAGTGCGACATACGATGGAATTAAGGCATTATTTAAACGCATTTATAGAAAATTTCATGCGAAATCAGTTTCTAAAATTCAAAACGGAAATATCATAGAAGAGTCAGCAAACATTCATTTTGTTGTAGGGAATAACCATATTGTACTTCCAACCGATGTTGATAAGGAGAAGTTTGAATATGTAGTAGATCGATTTATGCTTGCGGCTACCCATTGTATGCCTATAGAACCAACATACACATTTTATTCAGAGAAAGACGATGCGGTTTTGAGCAAGACTGAAACGGAAATAATTCAAGAAGAATACGAAAAACAACAAAAAGAGAAAAATCAAGATGAATAATAACGAGGCGGGGTTTCCTGCCCCGCTAATCCTGCGTTTACTGATATTTCCGAAAGGAGGCAACCATGGACAAATCCCTATATTTAGAAAAGAATATCAGCCAGCAGCCGGCCATTGATCTGCTGCGGTCCATGGGCTATACCTACATATCCCCGGAGGACTGCGAGGCACAGAGAGGCAGCCGATACCATGTGCTGCTGAAAGACATTCTCCGAGGTCAGCTGCGGCGGCTCAACCGCTATGCCTTCGCCGGTGCGGAAAACGAGTTCTCCGCCGGCAATATCGAGCGGGCTATGGAAGATCTGGACGAACCTTTAACTGACGGCCTGGTGCGTACCAGTGAAAAAATCTATGATGCCCTGTTGCTGGGCAAAAGCTATCCAGAGACTGTAGGCGAGGGCAAAACCCTCAGTTTCAACCTGAAATACATTGACTGGGAGCATCCGGAGAACAATCTGTTCCATGTTACTGAGGAGTTTGCAGTAGACAGCCGGGACAAACTTCACAATGCCCGGCCGGATATCGTGCTGTTTATCAACGGTATCCCCTTTGCTGTCATTGAGTGTAAAACGCCCCAGATCAGCGTAGAACAGGCCGTGGAGCAGAACATCCGCAACCAGCAAAAGGAGTATATCCCACAGCTCTACAAGTTTGCCCAGATTGTGATGGCGACCAATAAAAACGCCGTGAAGTATGCCACCACCGGTACGCCTAAAAAATTCTGGAATGTGTGGAAGGAACAGAACACCGCTTTTCTGGAAGGGGCACTGGCCCAGTATGTGACTGACCGCACTCCCACTGAGCAGGATCGGAATTTGATTTCTCTGTTCAGCAAAGAACGGGTTATAGAACTGATCCGATACTTTGTGCTCTTTGACGCCAATGTAAAGAAGATTTGCCGGTATCAGCAGTATTTCGCCATCAAAGAGATTATCAAGACCATTCAGCAGTCGGACGAAAAGGGTAACCGTCAAAGCGGCGTGATCTGGCACACCCAGGGCAGCGGCAAGAGCCTGACCATGGTTATGCTGGCAAAGTATATCTTAATGGAACTGTCCGACTGCAACCCGAAAGTGGTCGTTGTCACTGATCGCAAGGAACTGGATCGGCAGATCGCAGCTACATTTGCACACACCCGGCTCAATCCGGCCAGAGCCACCAGTGGACGGAATCTGGTGGAGCTGCTGAATAGCGGCAAGGCGGATGTGGTCACTACCATCATCAATAAGTTCAACACCGCTGAAAAAATGGAGCACAAGAACTTTTCACGGGATGTGTTCCTGCTGGTGGATGAAAGCCACCGCTCCAACTATGGTCTGCTGGCCGCCAAAATGAGGACGGTGTTCCCCAATGCCTGCTACATCGGCTTTACCGGTACTCCTTTGATGAAAAAAGAGAAGAACACCATGGCGAAATTCGGTAAGTTGATCCACAAATATACTATCAAGGACGGTGTGGATGACGGAGCCATTGTGCCGCTCATTTACGAAGGCCGTTTTGTGGAACAGAATGTGGATGAGGCTAATATAGATCTCTGGTTCAAACAGACTACCAAACGGCTCACGGAAGCGCAGCGGGATGACCTTTCACGGAAATGGAGCAGTATCCGTCGCCTAACCTCCACCGATGCTCGTATCAAGCGGATTGCTCTGGACATCAATGAGCACTTCATTGAAGGGTACAAAGATACCGGCTTTAAGGCTATGCTGGCCACTAACTACAAGCGGGATGCGATTCGGTATCTGGAGTGTTTTGAGCAATTTGGGGATTTGAACTGTGCCGTGGTGATCTCACCGCCTGATCTGCGGGAAAGTGTAGACGATATAGACGAGGGTGCCGACGATAAGGTCATTGCCTACTGGAATAAAATGATGAACCGCTACGGTGACGCAGATGCCTACGAAGAGGCAATGAAGAACCAGTTCTGCGCAGGAGACATCGATATTCTTATTGTGTGCAGTAAGTTGCTTACCGGTTTTGATGCCCCCATCTGCCAGGTGCTCTACATCGACAAAGAGTTGAAAGAACACGGCCTGCTCCAAGCTATAGCCCGCACCAATCGTCTGTATGAAGGCAAGGACTACGGCCTCATTGTGGACTACCGTGGACTGATTGAAAAGTTGGATACCGCTATGGATCTGTACAGCGGTGCCGGGCTGGAGAACTTTGACAGTGGAGATTTGAAGGGTGTTGTGGTGGATGTCATGTCGTCTGTGGCTGGCCTGCGGGAAGCCTATACCCGGTTGACGGAACTGTTTGCAGACTTAAAAAATCCACGCGACACCGAAGAAGTGGAAGTTTTTCTTGCTGACGATAAGAAGCGAGAGAACTTTTATAATTTCCTCTGTGCTTTTGGCAAAGCGTTGAATATGGTGCTGAATGCGGAACAGGCGTATGCAGCCATTCCGAAAGATGAATTGAAGCAGTATCAAAACACTTTTATCTTTTTCTCCAAGGTGCGCCGTAGCGTGAAAATACGTTACTGCGATGCCATTGATAACCGGGAATATGAGCCGCTGATGCAAAATCTTCTGGATACACACCTCTCCGTAGCTGGTCTGAAACAGATCACCAGCCCCATCGATATTCTGAACAAAGATGACTTTGAACGAGAATTAGAGGAATTAGGTTCGCTCCGTGCAAAGGCAGATGCTATTACCAGCAAATTGACCCGCAGCATCAGCGAAAAGTATCAGGAGAATCCTGCCTATTACGACAGTTTCTCCAAGCGTATCAAGGACGCATTGGAGCAGTACAAGGAAAAGGTGATCTCTGAGTCCGAATATCTGGCAAAGATGCGTACCATCATGGAAGACTATCACGCCGGAAAAAGCACCGTGACCTATCCGGAATCCATTAAGAATAATGTCCACGCCCAAGCGTTTTACGGTGTTCTGTCAGCAGTATTCGACGAAGCAAAAGAAGCGGAAGTGTCTCCTGATTTTGTTGCGGAGATTGCGGAAGAGATTACAAAAATTGTGGCCAACCACAGTCAAGTGGATTGGACCAACAACAAAACAATCCACGACCGAATCTCGCAGGATATTGATGACCTTTTTTATGACTACGAGAAAGAACGGGGATTAAAACTGTCTTTTGACACCATTGATAAGATCATCGAAAATGTCAAAACAGTAGCACTTCGGAGGTTTTGACAGCAATGGCACAGGAAAGAACCGTCGTATATGAAAACAACGAGATCCACTACCTGCTGGAGCAGAAGCAGGTAAAAAATCTCAATCTGCGGGTTCATAAGGATTGTATGGTTTATGTTTCAGCTAATCCGGATGTCCCGGCTGAAAAAGTTGACGATTTTGTGGTGAGCAAATGGGCCTATATTCGCTCAGCACAAAGAAAATTTCGTGAGATGGCGCAGTATGCCCCTCAACCCAAGCAGTATGTCAGTGGAGAGACTTTCTATCTGCTGGGCAGAGGAATCCGCCTGAAAGTGGAGAACAGTATGCGGGACGCAATTTCCTCTGATGGGATATATCTTCGCCTTTGTGTGAAAGACACGGAAGACTTTGCAAAAAAGCAAAAGATGGTGACCCGTTACCTGGATGAGCAGTGTCGATCCATTTTCGGTGAAATTATTTTGGAAACCTACCCCATATTTCAAAAATATGGGGTACCGATGCCAGAACTGCGGATTCGGAATATGGAGACCAGGTGGGGATCTTGTCTGGCCAAAAAGGAAATTGTTACGCTGAATAAGAGGCTATTAGAAGCCCCACGCAACTGTATCGAATATGTTGTGATGCACGAGTTTTGCCACTTCGTTCACCCCAATCATTCAAAGCAGTTCTATGCGTTCCTAACGATGCTGATGCCGGACTGGAAACAGAGGAAAGAGACCCTGGATAAAAGCGCAACTTTCTGGTTGTGAAATTCTGTAAGCACATCCGGCAAAACAATGAAGTCGGTACTCCGTTCAAAGAATTGCAGCAAGTTTTGCCGGGGCTTGATCGAAACTAAATCCGCGTTTTGATGAGAAAATTGCGTGAAAGCGGGAAGGTTTTCTGCGAAGGAACAACAAGTGCCGCAAGGTGGTTTGCGTCCAAATAATCCAAAATACTAACGAATCTTGGAACCAACTTTGAACTAACTTGCGACCTAATCAGCAAAGTGCGTGCTGACGATTAAAGCGGATGGCGGATCTCATAAATCCGGGAACAAGCAGGCAGAGCAGGACGCAAAAATGAGCTCCATTCTGGATAAGCGCGCTATTCCGCTGCTGCGCCTCCGTACAGACGGCAGTGGGGAAAAAGAGAAAATCAGAAATGCGCTAAAGAGGGATTGATTATGCCGCGAATTACTAGAAACGCAATCAGATGCAAAAAATGTGGAGATGTCATCGAAAGCAAAACCGTCCATGATTTCAAGTTTTGCAGCTGTGGCTCGTGCGCTGTGGATGGCGGCCACGATTACCTTCGCAGGTGCGGAAATCGTGAGGATTGGGAAGAGCTGTCCGAAGTGGAAAAGCTAGAGAACAACGGTGCATTGACTTGATTTTAAATGATAGAAAAATGATAGAAATTGAGGGATAGAACCATGCCTCTTAAAATTGTTCGCAATGACATTACGAAAATGAGCGTGGACGCCATCGTCAACGCGGCGAAGGAATCCCTGCTGGGCGGAGGCGGCGTGGATGGCTGCATCCACCGTGCGGCGGGGCCGGAGCTGCTGGCCGAGTGCCGACGGCTTGGCGGCTGCAAGACAGGCGACGCCAAGATCACAAAAGCCTACCTCCTCCCCTGCCGGTATGTGATTCACACCAATGAGCTTCAGCAGGGTCTCCGA
>OQWE01000457.1_pt1 | contig 14165 bp, 8 predicted proteins | sample 1691591 | NCBI WGS metagenome assembly OQWE01 (sample SAMN03418265, study PRJEB22391) | human gut metagenome | biome: human-gut; feature: organic feature; material: feces | host: Homo sapiens | place: Tanzania | collected 2013-01
CCTGTGGCTATGACAAAGTCGTCTGGCTTAGGAGCCTGCAGTATGAGCCACATACATTCTACGTAGTCCTTGGCATAGCCCCAGTCGCGCAACGAATCGAGATTGCCAAGATAAAGCTTGTCTTGCAGACCCTGTGCTATGCGTGCGGCAGCAAGCGTAATCTTACGTGTCACGAAGGTCTCACCACGACGTTCGCTCTCATGATTGAAGAGAATGCCGTTGCAGCAGAACATGTTGTAGGCATCACGATACTCTCGTATAATCCAGTAGCCATACTGTTTGGCGACAGCATAAGGGCTGAAAGGATGGAAAGGAGTGTTCTCGTTCTGCGGCACTTCCTCCACCTTGCCGTAGAGTTCGGATGTAGAAGCCTGGTAAATCTTGCAGGTGTATGCCAGTCCCACCTTGCGTACAGCCTCAATGATGCGCAGCACACCAACGGCATCCACATTGGCAGTATATTCAGGCGAGTCGAAACTCACCTGTACATGACTCTGTGCAGCAAGGTTGTATATCTCTGTTGGGCGCACCTCCGACACAACTCCCACGATAGACATGGAGTCGCCGAGGTCGGCATAATGCAAATGAAAATGCGGTTTGCCTTCAAGGTGGGCAATACGCTCACGATAATCTACCGATGAACGGCGTATTATGCCGTGCACGTCATAACCTTTGTCCAGCAGCAGTTCTGCCAGATAAGAGCCATCCTGACCTGTAATGCCCGTGATGAGGGCAATGTTCTGTTTGCTCATAAGCCAATAATCTTTTATGTTATGTGTTCCTCATACACATGAGTTTTCACTCCGTTATCAATGTTACGTCTGCAAAATGTAATAGAAATTGCAGAATATGCTGGCAAAGATACAACTTTTTTGCTGTTTTCGTGTCGTTATTACACAGACAATTACTGATTTCTAAAAAAACTTCCTACGTATTTTGAGAGCAGAAACCCGAAAAAGTTGCGATTTCCCGTGGAAATCTACCAAAAATCAATAGATATCCACGACTTATCGATATATTTTTTGTATCTTTGTCACCTAATAAATAGAGAATAAAACAAGGAATACGATATGTTAATAGGCAGAGAAAATGAAATAGCAACACTCCACGGACTGATGAGTTCTGATGAATCACAATTCGTGGCTGTTTACGGAAGACGACGTGTCGGCAAGACCTTTCTTATCAGAGAGGCCTACAAGAGTCATTTCGTTTTTCAGCATACCGGCACATACGGAGCCACTCGCAGGCAGCAGTTAAGCGATTTCCGTGAGTCTCTTTATCTTGCCGGAATGGGGAAATGCGCAATGCCTAAGACATGGTCTGAGGCATTTGGACTGCTGTGGAATTTCCTGAAGACGTTCCCTGAAAACGAAGAGAAGAAGGTCATCTTCATCGATGAACTTCCTTGGATGGACACGGCTAAATCCAACTTCGTCCGTTCACTCGACCATTTCTGGAATGCCTGGGCTTCTACGAGAAAAGACCTCATCCTTGTCATCTGTGGAAGCGCCACTTCATGGATCATCGACAATGTGGTCATGAACTACGGTGGCCTTCACAACCGTCTTACATGCAAGGTGCTGCTGCAACCATTCACCCTCAGAGAGTGCAAGCAGTATTGCGAAGCAAAGAACCTTGGCTATAAGGACCGACAGATTCTCGAAGCTTACATGGCTCTTGGAGGAATTCCATACTATTGGAGTTTCCTGAAAAAGGGAATGAGCGTGGCACAGAATTTCGACCGTATATTCTTTCAGCCAGGCGGAGAACTCACACAAGAGTTTGATGCTCTCTATGCTTCACTGTTCAAGAAGCCACGCTGTCACATAGCAATCATCACAGCGCTTGCCAAGAAGAAACAGGGACTTCTCAGAGAAGAGTTGCTGAAAGCTTCGAAACTCACAGACAATGCTGATTTCTCGAAAGCGCTACAGGAACTGGAGCAATGCGGTTTCATCCGCAAGTTCACAGCCATTGGTAAGAAGACAAGGGATGCAACCTTCCAGCTCATAGACAACTACACCTTATTTTACTTCGACTTCATATCGGAGAACACCAATGGTGATGAACATTTCTGGTCTTCATCCGCAGGTTCATCCATCCATTACGGTTGGGCAGGAAGAGCTTTCGAGCGTGTCTGTATGCAGCACGTCAACCAGATCAAGGCAGCCCTCGGCTTCTCAGCAGTCGTGAGCAGCGTTCATTCCTGGTCATACAAGGGCACGAAAGACCCTGCCACAGGCAAGACGCTGACGAAGGGAGCACAGATAGATATGCTCATCGACAGAAACGACGATACAATCAATCTCTGTGAGATGAAATATACCAACGCCCCTTATGTTATAACAGAAGAAGAGGACAACCGCATACGCAACCGCAGGGAGACTTTCGTCAGGGAAACAGGCACCGAGAAAACGGTACTCATCACGATGATCACCTCCTTTGGCCTTGCGCCGGGAGGCTATTCTGACGATATTCAATGCCAGCTGACTATGGCAGATTTATTCAGATGACACTAATGTAACTATTATGGACAAACTGACCAAGGAGCAACGCCATCGTTGTATGGCATCGATACGCGGGAAGGGTACCAAGCCGGAGATTCTGGTTAGGAAGTACCTGTTCAGCCGAGGGTTTCGCTATCGGCTGAACCACCCTCGTCTGCCTGGTCATCCTGACATTGTGCTGCGCAAGTATCGTTCGGTAATATTTGTAAACGGCTGTTTTTGGCATGGACACGAGGGATGCAAGTATTATGTGTTGCCAAAGACTAACACAGATTTTTGGAAAGCAAAGATAGAGCGCAATAAGGCTCGTGACTTGGCTGAACAGCAAAGACTTGCATCAATGGGCTGGCATTGCATCACGGTGTGGGAATGTCAGCTAAAGCCGGCAGTAAGAGCAAAGACCTTGGAGGCACTGGCGTTCACTCTCAACCGTATATACCTTAACGACCATAGCGTGCGACGCTATGAAATACCCGAAGAAGAAAGGTCAATGGCAGCAGAACCCAGTGTGGAATGACAACCTATTTCTTTGGATTTTTTCATTATGTCCCATATTTTTCTTATCTTTGCGCAACCTAAGTAATTTCAACTATCAACATATGGCAACAGTAGACGACAAGAAGATTATCTTTTCAATGGTGGGAGTATCGAAGATTATCCCACAAAACCGCAAACAGATTCTGAAGGACATCTATTTGTCCTTCTTCTATGGCGCAAAAATCGGAATCATCGGTTTGAATGGTGCTGGTAAGTCAACGCTGATGAAAATCATCGCCGGACTGGAACAGCCTACACAGGGCGAAGTGGTATGGAGCCCTGGCTATACTGTGGGCTATCTGCCGCAGGACCCACCGCTCAACGAAGCGAAGACCGTAAAGGAGAATGTTATGGAGGGAGTGCAGAAGGTGTATGATGCACTTGCCGAGTATGAGGACATAAACGCTAAGTTCGCATTGGAGGAGTATTACTCTGATGCCGACAAGATGGACAAGCTGATGGCACGCCTCTCGGAGGTGCAGGATATTATTGATGCCACCGACGCCTGGAACATGGACTCTAAGCTCGACCGTGCCATGGCTGCATTGCGCTGTCCGAAGGGCGACCTTCCCGTTACTAACCTTTCAGGTGGTGAGCGTCGTCGTGTAGCTCTCTGCCGACTGCTGCTGCAGAAGCCCGACGTGTTGCTGCTCGACGAGCCTACCAACCACCTCGACGCTGAGAGCATCGACTGGCTGGAGCAGCACTTGCAGCAGTATGAGGGAACCGTGATTGCCGTAACGCACGACCGCTACTTCCTCGATGATGTGAGCGAGTGGATTCTGGAGCTCGACCGTGGCGAGGGTATTCCATGGCATGGCAACTACTCTTCATGGCTCGACCAGAAGACCAAGCGTATGATGCAGGAGGAGAAGCAGGCTTCAAAGCGTCGCAAGGCTTTGGAGCGTGAGTTGGAGTGGGCACACATGGCTCCGAAGGCTCGTCAGGCTAAGGGAAAGGCCCGTCTGAACGCTTACGAGAAGATGCTCGGCGAGGAGCAGAAGGAGCGCGAGGAGAAGCTCGAGATTTTCATACCGAACGGTCCGCGATTGGGCAACAAGGTTATCGAGGCACAACATGTGAAGAAGGCTTTTGGCGACAAGGTGCTCTTCAACGACCTCAACTTCATGCTGCCGCCTAACGGTATCGTGGGTGTTATCGGTCCTAACGGTGCGGGTAAGACCACTCTCTTCCGACTCATAATGGGATTGGAGCAGGCCGACGGAGGTACATTCGAGGTAGGAGAGACCGTAAAGCTTGCCTACGTAGACCAGCAGCATAAGGATATTGACCCTGAAAAATCGGTTTACGAAACGGTATCGCAGGGCAATGAGACAATACGCATGGGTGGCAGAGACGTAAACGCTCGCGCCTATATCTCACGCTTCAACTTCTCGGGTACCGACCAAAGCAAGCTTTGTGGCACGCTTTCGGGTGGTGAGCGCAACCGCTTGCAGCTGGCTCTTGCGCTGAAGCAGGAGGGCAACGTGCTGTTGCTCGACGAGCCTACCAACGACATTGACGTGAACACACTGCGTGCACTGGAGGAAGGCTTGGAGAACTTTGCCGGTTGTGCCGTAGTAATCAGCCACGACCGTTGGTTCCTCGACCGTATCTGTACGCACATCCTCGCCTTTGAGGGCAATGGTGAAGTGTTCTACTTCGAGGGCAGCTACTCTGACTACGAAATCAACAAGGCCCGCCGTATGGGCAACGAGGAAATCAAGAAGGGACGCTATCGCAAACTGATGGAAGACTAATCGGAAGAGCGAAATAAAGAAAATGCATAAAAAGAAAACGCCGGGGTAAGTCGTGAATGACTTGCTCCGGCGTTTTCTTTGTTTTCAGACTTTTGCTGAGTGAATGTTTATTTTGACTTGGTCAGTGTTGCCTCTGTACGGTATGTCTTGCCACCGTCGGTGTTGGTATACCAGAACTTGAAGACCTTAGTGCTTGGGTTGTAGGTTCCGCCACCATCGGTGATGGCCAACTTGTCGTATCCGGTTACGGTGAGAGTATTGTCGGCATTAACGCTGATATTGTAGGTGTTGGCAGCCACGTTGCCAATCTTCTCCAACACTACCTTCTGGAAGAGACGGATGGTAGAGGCGTTGAGAGCGGTAGCATTGCGAATGGTGGTAGTGGCAGAGGCGGTAGAGTTGATCTTCTCGCCGTCTTTCAGCTGCCATGTAGTACCTTCGAAGGTGTACGAACCCGAATAGTCGTTGACCATCTTGGGGTGTACCAGAAGTACGGTGTCCTTCTGTACGACAGAGTAGGCACTTGTACTAACCACCCTGAGAGGAATCACATAGAGCGAGTCGGCATGTACTTTCTCGGTGTTGATGGTGAGTGGGATGCGGCAATATACCTCACCAGCCTTGATAGTGCCTGTCCATGACGGGAAATTGTACCATTCGGTAGGCAATGACTGATACTTCACATCGTCAGCAGATAGGTTCTTGTAGTTGTACAAGTCCATCTTCTCTTCTGAGGCCAGACCGATGGTCACCTGTACATCCTTGTCGGGGAAAGTGGTGCCGCCGATGGCAGCCGATATATATAGGCTACCATCACCAGCATAAGACACTTCCTTGTCCTGTATATCTTGAGCTGCTCCCACAAGATACACTTCCTTCTGATACTGCTCTTTCTCCAATGGGTCAGTCTGTGGCTCGCATGAAGCCATGCCCATCAATGCAGCACCAAATATCATTGCTGAAAAATACTTGTCTATTTTCATTTTCCTAAGTCTTTAAAATGTTTTTTTTACTTCTCCCAGCCTGGGTTTTGGTCAAGCTTGGCATTCTTGTCGAGATATGTCTGCTTGATAGGATACAAGCACATCTTGTTGGTGATGTTGTAGAGTGAGTACTGATAGCTGCTGATTGTGCGAGTGTAGAACTTCTGTTGTTCGTTGCTACGTGCGTCAACATTCAGTACTGTGAACGGACTTGCCATAGTGCTTGCCAAGTCGCCCCAACGACGCAAGTCGAAGAATCGGCGGCCTTCAAGGGCAAATTCTACTTGACGCTCGCGCTTGATGAGCTCACGCATCTTAGCCTTGTCGGAAGCATCGGCCTCTGTGATGCCTGGCAGACCGGCACGATAGCGAATCATATTGAAATACTTCACCATCTCGGCGGTGTTGCGGCTTACGGTCACGTTGTGGACATCGTCGGTGTAGGTGCCTTCCATCTCGTTCATTGCCTCTACGTAGTTGAGCAATACCTCGGCATAGCGGATGATAGGGAAGTACTTAGAACGTGTGGTGCCACCCGAGCCTGGCTTGTCTGACGGATGACAATACTTGATGCAGTTGTAGCCCGACCATGACTTGTCGTTAGGATAGTCAGACCAAGCAGCGAAAGGACTGTCCTTGTAGAAGGTCTGATAGAAGTTCTTGTTGTTGGCTGCTGAACCAGTGTAAGAACTTGCCTCACGATAGCAGTTGTTGAATACGATAGAAGCGTAGAAACGCATCTCGCGATTGTCGTACATCTTTGCTACCTGAGAACTCAGCTGATAGTTGGAGAACGACTTGCCATTGCCACCTATTGGCTTCCAAGCCTCGTCGGCTGTGGGATAGCCACTACCTTCGTCGTTGATGTCCTTGCCATTCTGCATACGGTAGGCATCTACAAGGTTCTGGCTTACACACAGACCATTGCCGCCACCGGCTACAGCCGGGAATGAAATCCATACCAAGTCGCCTGTCTCATCCTTTGCCCACATGATTTCTGAGATATTGAAGCCACTCTCCTCACCGGTGAACATATCGTTGTATGAGCGGAACGGATCGATGCCGCCTACACCGTCAGGATAGTTGGCCTTAGATACATTCTCTGGGAATTCAGGAGTCTTGCTGTCGGCAGGAACTGTATAGAGTGCATACTTGCCAGTGTCGATGATGCGCTTGCACACTGCTGCTGCCTTGCCCCACTTCTGTGCGTCATACTCCTGATTGAAGTAGTTGACACCATCCAATCTGCGCTTGAAGTCGACATAGTACTTGTTGCCGTTGAACCAAGGGCTGGCTGCTTCGAGCAGCACTCTTGACTCCATAGCCAAGGCTGCTCCTGATGTCGGAACTTTATAGGTTTCAACAGATGAACGCTCAGAATCGAGCATGCTGGCTGCCTCTTCGTATCGCTTGCTGATGAAGTCGATGCACTCATCGTAAGTGGCACGTGGATAAGACATGGCATCCACACTTGCATTTGAGGGGATGGTGCTTGGAATCAATGGCACCGGACCATACTGGCGTACCAGACAGTAATAGTAGTGGGCCAAGAGGAAATTGCACTGGCCTGCTACGTCGCGACGCTCCGTCTCGCTCAGATCGTGACACTTGTTCATATTCTCCAATATCATGTATGCCTGACGGATGCCCTTGTAGTAGTTGGCCCAGTTGTCGAAGTAGCCCGAATACTTGTCGATCTCGCCCATGGCGTAGTAGATGCCTGCGTGACGACCGTCTTTCCATGCACAGAATGCCTCGTCGGAAGCAAAGCTGAACGGGTTGGGAGAGTTGGTCCAAAGCTGGTCGTCAGCCGGTATGTAGCTTGAAGCAGAATTGAGATACTGCATCAACAGACTCTTGCGCTGGAATACAGAGTCCAGGCTCGTCTGGTTGTAGAAGTACTTGTCGGTGTTGAGGTAGTCGTCGCAGGATGTGAGTCCTGAAGCCATCGCTACTGAAGCAATAACACCTAATAATATATGTTTGGTATTCATAATGATGTTTCTATTATTGTTGCATTAGAAATTGATGTTGAGCTGCAAGGTATAGGTGCGCTGGATAGGATAAGCGGCACCATTGCTTGACACCTGACCCGGGTCCCAAAGCTTGATGTTGTCCCATGTGCAGATGTTGTTGACGATGAAGCTGGCATCGATGTTTGATATGCCGATAACCTTGGTGAGCCATGGGTGATTGAACGAGTAGCGCACTGTAAGGTTCTTGAAGCGCAAATAGCTGTTGTCTGCGAGCCAGAATGTAGAGTTGCGGTTGTTGTTCTTGTTCTCGCCGTATGTCAGACGTGGGAATCGAGCGTTAGGATTCTCGGTGTCGGCTGTGCCTGAAATCTCGCGCGGAGTCCAGCGGTTCTTCGGGTCGGCTACGATAGAGAGCAAGTTGCCGGTTGCCTCCCATGCGAATGGATAGAAACCTGTGCCACCGTAGAAGAAGGTGCTATGGCCGGCTCCCTCGAAGAGAGCGCTGACTGTCAGATTCTTCCATCTTACCTCAGTAGCGAAACCATACTGTACCTCAGGTGTGTTTGAGTAAGACAATGGTACGATATCATCGTCGTTGATTACACCGTCGTTGTTGACATCCTTATACTTGATATCACCAGGATATACCTTCGACTCGAAGGTCTGCTTAGGCGAGCTGTTTACATCGTCCCAATCCTTGAACAGGCCGAGGGCTATCAAGCCACGCTGTATGCCGTAAGGAACACCAGAGTATGACTGGTATGGATAACGAATGCCCGACTGCTCCCAGTTGGTGACCTTGTTGCGAGAGTAGGTGAAGTTGCCACGTAGGGTGGTGCGCCAGTCCTTGTTCCAGTTCTTGGTGAAGGTGATATTGCCGTCAATACCGTGCGATTCCATAGAACCGATATTGGCCCAAGGCAACGACTGAAGACCCATCTCATCGGGAACAGTAGCACGCTGCTGGAAGATGCCCGAACGGTTGTCCTTGAAGTAATCGACAGTGAACTCGATCATGTCCTTGAAGAGGTGAACGTCGACACCAACATCCAATTTCTTGGCTTTCTCCCAAACAAGTCCGTCGGTACCGACCTGGCCTTCCTTCTTTGAACCATAGAGGCTGTTCCAGCCACCGCCACCACCAACGATTGTTGTGATGTATGGGAAGCGGGTTCCACCGATGCGGTCGTTACCTACAAGACCGTAAGAAGCACGTATCTTGAAGTAGCCCAACCAAGGCATCTTCTCCTGTACCCACTTGTACTGTGACGGAATCCAACCACCTGAAATGGCAGGGAACCAACCGAAGCGATGGCCTGTCTGGAACTGCTCCGAACCGGTGTAACCCAAGTTGAACTCGGTAAAGTATGTATCCTTATAACCATATGTCACACGGCCAGAGAGAGCCTCGTTGCGATAAGGAATGGCATTGATTACCGAATTAATGTTATTGCCATCCTTGTATGAGTATGACTTGCTCTGAAGATAGAACATTGCAAGAGCACCCAAAGAGTGGTCGCCATATTTGCGATTGTAGCTACCGTTCAACTCCCAGTAGTAGTTGCGGTTGAAGATGACTTGCTGATTGTATGTCTCATCTTTCTTCTCAATAGTTTTTTCAGTATGCAGAGTTCCGTCTGCATAACGGTCTTTTGCGATATACACATCAGGCATCTTGAAGTGAGTGGTGTTGTGCTCTGACTGTCCAGAATAAGAGAACATACCACGGAGGTTCAAGCCCTTGGTGATGAAGTCGAGATTCTGATTGATAACAACTGAAAGGTCGGTGTTAAGACGACGGTTCTGCTTGTATCCCATCTCGTTGAGCTGTACGTAAGGAGAAATCTGGTCGCCATTCTTTCCGAAAGAAGAGAGCTGACCGTTAGAGTATTTCACCGGCATGGTGACAGGAGTCAGGTTGGCCTGAGCTTGCCACAATGTGTTGTTGTCAGACAAACCAGGACCGTCGTTGTCGACAATCACCTGATTCAACTTCAAGCTCAGGTTGGTGGTCTTTGTCAGGTTGGCATCTACCTTAGAGAGGAAAGAATACTTGGTGTAACCTACGTTGGTGTTATAGTCGTGAGAAGACTTGTCCTGCTTGAAGACACCGTCCTTGCTCATGATGCTCAATGAGAGATAGTAGCGGGCAGCTGTACCACCACCTGCGATACTCAAGAATTCCTGGTTCTGCCATACGTGCTTGTTGAGAATGACATCACGCCAGTTGACATTAGGATAGAGGTCGGGGTCGAGACCTGTGCGGAAGAGTTCCAACTCAGTGGGAGTGTATTTAGGGTTGTTGCCACGCGCCATCTGTGCCTCGTTGGCAAGTGTTGCGTATGTATAAGCATCGCAATATTCCGGCTCACGGCCATTCTCGCTCATGATGAAGTTGGTCTTGAAGTTGATCTTCAACTTGCCGGCCTTACCGCTCTTTGTTGTTACTACAACTACACCGTTGGCACCACGTACACCATAAACGGCTGTGGCAGAAGCGTCTTTCAATATAGAGAAGCTCTCAATGTCCGAGGCGTCGAGGTCGTTAAGGTTGCCTTCCACACCATCTACAAGCACGAGGGCTGAAGAGTTGGCACCGAAGGTGCTGATACCGCGAATCCAGAATTCAGAGAAGTCGTTGCCTGGCTCACCGCTACGTGTAACTGCTATGACACCAGGAACGTTACCACCAAGCATGTTGGTGATGGAGGTGGCTGGCACATTCAGACTCTCAGGCTTTACGGTAGTGATAGCACCCGTCATGGAAACCTTCTTCTGTGTACCGGCAGCTACAACTACTACTTCGTCAAGAGCACCAATGTCTTGCTTCATTACAATCTTAAGACCTTCTTTGTTGAAGTTTACCTTATAAGTATACTTCTTGTAGCCCAGATAGGTGAACTCCAATGTTGTGCTGTTGGGAATCTCCTTTACGCGGAACTTACCGTCAAGGTCGGTCACAGTGCCTTGTACACTCTTGTCCTTGCTCATCACCGTAACGCCGACGAGCGGTTCGCCGTTCTCGTCCATTACGGTACCTGCTACCATGTACTTGTTTTGTGCAAAAGCCGATGTGCAAATCATCGTGACAAGCAGTAGCATGAATATCTTTATATGTTTCATTGTCTGTTTGAATTAAAATGATAATTAATTAAGAAGTTTATGAACATTCTATTATTCGATGGCGAATTTGCGGACATCGCAACCCCAACCTTCGATGATATAGAAGTTGCCCTCATCATCAATGGATATGTCGTAAGGATAATTGAAGGTAACCTCCAATGGCAGGCCTTCCACCTTATTATTATCGCATGTGTTATATTTGCCTGCAACGGTAGTAACCATACCGTCGTTATGACCAATCTTACGAACAGTGAATCCCATTGAGTCAATCAGGTACATATTGCCGTCCACATCGAATGCCATACCCGTGGGGTTCTTGAAAGAAGCGCTCATCTTAGGACCGTCTTGCGAACCTACACCATTGAATCCGGCATACATCTCGACTGTCTTGCCGTCGTGAGAAATCTTGTAGATACCGTGCTTGTTCTGCAGAGACATATAGAAGCACTTGTCGACGGGGCTCCATGCCAAGTAAGAGATGTTCTTGTCGACATCGCCGCACTTGTCGTTAAGAATCTCTACATTCTCAGGATTGGCAATCTCCATACGACCTAAGCGGGCTTTGTGGTCGCGGAAGTAAAGCCATTTGCCTTCATCGTCCAATGCACAAGCATAGATTTCGCCATCCAACACCTGTGTCTTACCGTCATTATCCTTGTATTGAAGGCTTGTAGCAAGGCGCTTGGCACTCCAGTTGTTTGTTTGATCGAAGCAATATACTGCATGAGGTTGTTGGATTTGTACGGCGAACAAACGCTTGCGATCTTTGGTTACTGCTGGATGACCGAAGTTAGGACCGCCTGTCAAGAGGGTGACTACCTTATTGTCCTTTTCTGAAATCATGCGAACGCGGTTGTTACGACCTTCCATCACGATGACATTGTTGCCCGTAACTACACCTACACCATACATATAATTAAAGCGGGCATCAATAGGCGAACCGTCTACGTAACCTCCATTGGCAGTCTTGCCTGCCAATATGGACACACGCTCCACTTTGCTATACTTAAAGGTGTTGGGGCAAACGGCTGGTTCGCCGACAGAATCAACACGCACTGTAATCTGATTGTTGCCATTCTCTTGTTTAGGACAGATACCATAAAGTGTGGTACCGTTTGAACTAACAACAGTAGCCTTGCGGTTGCCACCGAAGATAACGTCAATCTTTGATGGGTCGGTTCCGAAATTTGAACCCTTGATTACAAACTGGGTGAGATAGCCTCCTGAATCTGGCAGAATCTCCGAAACTGTCACAGGTTGCGAAGGATTGAATGCTTCACCATTAATCTTCGGAATCTCATACACATAATTTTCCGAACAAGCCATAAAGCCCATTGCAATTCCAATCGCAGCAGGGATTAGAAAAGAATACTTCATTTTCATTTTACTACTTATTTGTTAGGTTTTTATTTTGGTTTCTATTTGTTAGCAAATTTTTACAACACGCATTGTTTCCGTGTTTCTGACGCAAAATTACATTTTATAATTTTTCATAATGTACATTTATAGTTCAAAAAGGTATAATATTTAAATTGTCGCAAGAAAATCATTGGATTTAATGATAATTGTACACGTTATCGCATTGTAGAGCATCTAAAACCTTTGTTGATATTACACGTTAACGAGTATTTTGCTGTGTTATAATTAATTACGACGTTGTGATGATGGATTGTATGGAATACGAATAAGGGTTGTTAGAACACTAACAACCCTTATTCTCAAATATAAAGTTAATGCCATGTCACATGACAATGCAAATTATCGCGTTCTGACTATCAACCAAGGAGCTACGCCGTAGTGTTTGTCTGTACGATATCTGGCAGCATATACATTCATTTTTATTAATAAATCATAAATAATAATAGTGACAGGGGGGGGGAAATTTTTGTCGTAAATATTTTTTTTCATATCTTTGCAGACATTTTCATATCAGGACAACAGCATAGATGTCACAATTGACACATTTGAATGAATAAGTATTTTTAGAAAAAATCTACAATAGAGATTTATAAATTATGAAGAGTAAAAGTTATCTGCTTTCTTTTGCCAAAACAAAAGGAAGCATTGCGGCTGTCGCTTTGGCCGCAGTGCTGATGGCTGCAAATGCTACTGTAGCCTCGGCACAAAATAAAGCGACTGCAAGCAACGGAACAGAAAATACTATTGGAGGTGTTGACAACCTTTGGGGCATTGATCCTTCGTCAGCCAATTGTACAAATGGAACAAATGAAACCGACGGAAATAAGATTGTGTGTCTGTATAACGTCGGTGCCAAAAAGTTTCTGAGTATTGGTGGTAAGTGGGGTACTCATGCCTCGCTAAATGTTTCACCATATTCCATTTATATGAGATGGAATGGCGGTACATCAACGTATTTCCTGCAAAACAAAGTGGAAGGTTCTGGAACTGGCCAATATATGGGAATCTTCCAGGATAAAGATGGGGTAAATGGGGTATTTATGGATAGAAATGAAAATTGCGCTATCAAATTTGTAAAAGCCAAGGACTATTCAGATAAGAACAAGGTGTATCACGTCGAAATCAACTCATTCAATCCAATTAAACATTTAGGTTATCTCACTGCTTATCCCAACGACGAGAATAAATTCTGCGATTATGAGGCAAGCTTAGCCAAAGAGGGCACCCAAGAATACGAAAACCAGAAATGGAAGATTATTACAAAGAATGAGTATTACTTGCTCTTCCACACAGCCCCTGCATATATGAAGTCGCCTGTCGATGCCTCTTTCCTTATCACATGTCCTGATTTCAGAATACATGATACCAGTGCTGCAAAATGGATAATCAAAAGTGAAGACCAATCTGCTAACGTGAACAGCCACGTACGTTTCGGAGATGAAACGATGTATAAGACGTATGACAAAGTTAGCAACACAAAAGATGAGGGTTTTATAGGTAGGACTGAGGCTTATCAACAAAAATACGGCAAGCTTTTCTATTGCTACACCAAAGGCCTGCGCGGCTTCACATTCTATCAGGACGTGAAGGTACACAAGGCAGGATGGTACCTGCTGCGATGCAACGGATTCAGCACAGCGAACAGTTCGGAGAACATCAAGCAGAACGGCAAACCGCTGGCAAACCTGTTCATTACAGTGCTCGATGCCAACAACAATCCGATTACTGATAAATACTCAACAGCATCCCTCGACGGTATAAGTCAGGCTGATGCCTATCATCTTGCCAAAACACACAATGGCAATCCATACGAAGGAGCCGGTATCGGACATGCCTTCTTCGAGGGAGAGTATGAGAACC
>OQWE01000458.1_pt1 | contig 14132 bp, 9 predicted proteins | sample 1691591 | NCBI WGS metagenome assembly OQWE01 (sample SAMN03418265, study PRJEB22391) | human gut metagenome | biome: human-gut; feature: organic feature; material: feces | host: Homo sapiens | place: Tanzania | collected 2013-01
CGAGACGATATACAGCATTGAAACGGAACGAGGATGAGGAGCTGCGCCGCGCCCGTCAGGATGCGAGCAATCACCATTACACGAGAAGCTGGATAGCGATAGCGCTGCCGATAATCTACTGCCTTATCGATGCGCTGGGCAGCTTCGCCGACAGCAGAGTGCTCGAAACGCTCAATGAGGATTCGGCGAATGTCGCGTATGAGCTGACGTTCCTCACAGTCGGCATCATAAGTGCAATATACGTCCTCGGCGTAAGGAAGCAGAAGCTCATTCCCAAGCGCGAGGTCCCCAAGTACACCGGCGCCATCTTCGAGACTGCCGGTCAGTTTGCGTATATCTACGCCCTTGCCGATACGGCGCACGCCGCGCTTGCCGCCCCCATGATATCGGCATACTGCGTGGCCTCCGTCGTGTGGAGCCGCATTTTCCTCAAGGAAAAGCTCTCACTTAAGCACTACGCCTCCATACTGCTCGTGGTTGCCGGCATAGTAATACTGGGTATACTTGATATTTAATAAAGGAGATCGAATATGTCTGACCCTGTTTATAAGAGAATACTTATCAAAATAAGCGGCGAGGCTCTTGCCGGAGATAAAAAAACCGGCTTTGATTTTGACTTCATTTCAAGGGTCTGCGATACTGTCAATAAGTGCACCGCCATGGGTGCCGAGGTCGGCATAGTTGTCGGCGGCGGAAACTTCTGGCGCGGAGTAAAGGACGGTGCTGGTCACGTCGAGCGTGTCTCGGCCGACCGTATGGGTATGCTCGCAACGGCGATGAACTGCCTTGCCTTTGCTGATGTTCTGCGCCGGCGCGGCGGAGATGCTAAGGTGCTCACGGCGATGGATATTCAGGGCGTCGGCGAAAGATACAGTACGGATAAGGCCGTCGAATACCTCAAGTCCGGCAAGGTAGTCATGTTCGGCTGCGGCACGGGCTGTCCGTTTTTCTCTACCGATACGGCGGCGGTGCTTCGCGCCGCGGAGATCGGCGCGGACGCTATCCTGCTTGCAAAGAATATAGACGGCGTATACTCGGCCGACCCCAGGCTCGATCCTGCCGCCGTAAAGTACGACAGCATAAGCTACGACGAGGTCCTTGCGCAGCATCTCGCCGTAATGGACAGCACGGCGACGAGCCTTGCGATGGATAACGATATTCCCGTCATCGTTTTTGCCCTTGCCGAACCCGAGAACATAGTCCGTGTGCTTCGGGGCGAAAAGCTCGGAACAACAGTCGGTAAGTGAAATTAATATAACGCATATAAATGTTCAGGAGGTAATACCATGTCCAAATATCCCGAAATCGAAAGCAGAATGAAAAAGACCGCGGAGGTGCTGAGGACTCAGCTGGCATCCGTGCGCGCAGGCCGGGCAAACGCGGCGGTCCTCGATCAGATCACTGTCGATTACTATGGCGTGCCCACCCCCATCCAGCAGGTCGCGTCCATCTCAGTTCCCGATCCGCGCTCTCTTATGATCCAGCCGTGGGACGGCTCCGTCCTCAAGGGCATCGAGAAGGCGATCCTCGCCTCCGATCTCGGCATAAATCCACAGAATGACGGCAGAGTTATAAGACTTGTATTCCCGCAGCTTACCGAGGAGCGCCGTAAGGAGCTTGCAAAGCAGGTAAAGAAATACGGCGAGGAGTCCAAGGTCGCGGTCAGAAATATCCGCCGCGACGCTATAGATAAGTTCAAAAAGCAGCAGAAGGCGTCCGAGATCACCGAGGACGACTACAAGGACATTGAAAAGGATATCCAGAAGCTGACCGACGATTATATCAAGGAGGTTGATTCTATCGCCGAGGCAAAGGAAAAGGAACTTTTTGAGATCTGATCATGGGCGAGAATAAAAACATCAATGCGGCGGGGGAGCAGGCAAGATGCCTTCCCCGCCATATTGCCATCATACTAGACGGCAACGGCCGCTGGGCAAAGAAGCGCCTCATGCCGCGCAACGCGGGGCATCTCGCCGGCTCGGAAACGTTCAGAAATATCGCTACCTATTGCAAGGAGATCGGCGTTGAGTACCTGACCGTGTACGCGTTTTCAACAGAAAACTGGAAGCGCCCGGAGGAGGAGGTCGGCGGCATAATGAAGCTGCTGGACAAGTACCTGCACGAGGCGATACGCGATATGCGAAAGAAGAACATCCGCATGAAGGTGTTCGGCGATGTTTCGCGTCTTTCGCCGCAGCTTCGGGAGCTTATTGCCGAGACCGACGAGATATCGCAGACCATCGAGGGCTTCCAGGCCAATATCTGCATAAACTACGGCGGCAGGGCTGAGATAGTACGCGCAGCCCAGTCCTATGCCGAGGACTACGCGGCAGGCAGGGTAACCGGCGGCCTTACGGAGGACATGTTTTCAAATTACATGTACTCCGCCGGCATACCTGATCCCGAGCTTCTCATCCGCCCCGGCGGAGAGTACCGCCTTTCAAACTTCCTTTTGTGGCAGTGCGCGTATTCCGAGTTTTATTATACCGACACGCTCTGGCCGGACTTCACTCCGCAGGAGCTTGACAAGGCGATCGAAGCGTTTAACCGCCGCGACCGCCGCTTCGGAGGTGTAAAACCATGATAAAAGCCGTATCCATTCTCGGCTCGACCGGCTCCATCGGCCGTCAGAGTATTGCCGCGGCAAAGCATCTCGGTGTTCCCGTAGTTGCGCTGACGGCAAACAAAAAAACAGACCTCGTCGAACGGCAGGCGAGAGAGCTGAAGCCCAAATTTGTTGCAATGTTTGACGAAAACGCGGCAAATGACCTGAAAATCCGCCTTGCCGATACCGATATCCGAGTCGGCAGCGGAATGCAGGGGCTAATTGAAGCCGCGACGCTTCCGGAGGCCGACTGCGTCGTGACCGCGGTTTCCGGCTCTGTCGGACTGCGCCCGACGCTTGCCGCGATAAGCGAAAAAAAGCGCATAGCGCTTGCAAATAAGGAAACACTCGTTTGCGCAGGCGAGATCGTCATGCCGGCGGCAAAGGCCTCCGGAGCGGAGATAGTTCCCGTAGATTCGGAGCATTCGGCGATCTTTCAGTGTCTGATGGGCAGGCAGCCCGGAGAGCTTAAAAGAATTCTCCTTACAGGCAGCGGCGGCCCGTTCAGGGGCAAAAGCCGTGCAGAGCTTGAAAGCGTAACGCCCGAGCAGGCGGTAAAGCATCCGAACTGGAGCATGGGCGCGAAGATATCGGTCGATTCCGCGACGATGATGAATAAGGGTCTTGAGTTTATCGAGGCCATGCACCTTTTCGGCGTGACGCCCGATGACATTCAGGTCGTCGTGCATCCGCAGAGCATAGTCCATTCCATGGTCGAGCTCATTGACGGAACGGTCATAGCCCAGCTCGGCGTTCCCGATATGGGACTGCCGATTCAGCTTGCCATGACCTATCCCGAACGGAAGGCATCGCCGTTTGAGCATCTTGACTTCTACGCCATGAAGGACATGAGCTTTGAAGCGCCCGACTATGAAAAAACGCCGTGCCTTAAGCTCGCCATGGACTGTGCGCGCCGCGGCGGCACCGCGCCGTGCGTCATGAGCGCGGCAAACGAGGTCGCAGTCGCAATGTTTTTGAATCACCGCCTCGCCTATAACCGGATCTATGATTGTGCTTTGCAGGCTGTAGAGAGCATAGAAATAGTTAATAAGCCCGACCTTGAGGCCGTGCTTGCCGCCGACGAGCAGGCAAGAGTATTTGTCAGGGAGCATTTTTCCTAATGTATATCGTTATCGCAATAATAATGTTCGGCGTGCTTATCGCCATCCACGAATTCGGCCATTTCGCAACGGCCAAGGCCTGCGGAGTGCGCGTGGATGAGTTTTCGATAGGCATGGGACCGGTAATATTCAAAAAGCAGAAGGGAGAAACGCAGTATTCGCTGCGCATCCTCCCCATAGGCGGCTTCTGCGCCATGGGCGAGGACGAGGAGTCACAGGATCCGCGTGCTTTTCCCAATCAAGGCTTTTGGAAGCGCTTTCTTATCCTGTGCGCGGGCTCGTTCATGAATTTCCTGCTCGGCGTTATCCTGATCGTCATCATGTACGGCGGCGCGGAGGCGTTCAGAGCTCCCATAATCACGGATTTTCTTGACGGATGCCAATATAACACGCCCGAGACATTTCAGGCCGGTGATGAGTTTTACAGCATCGACGGTCACAGAATATACCTTATAAGCGATGTTTCCATGTTCTTAGAGCGCGGAAACGGCGTTTATGATATCGTCATGCTGCGCGACGGGAAGAAGATTGAGTTTGACGACATGAAGCTCGTTCCTACCATCGAAAGCGAGCAGGGACTTAAATACGGCTTCGTTTGGGGTATCGAAAAGGCGACGCTCGGAGTAAAGCTCGAGTATGTATGGAACACGGCCAAGGAATTCTCGCGTCTAGTATGGCTCGGCCTCGGCGACCTTATCCACGGCGCTGTCGGCGTTGACGATATGGCAGGACCCGTCGGTATAGTCGATATGATGAACGAGGCGGGCAGCTCTGCCGCCAGCACGGCCGACGCTATGTACAGCATGCTGTATTTTTCGGCCTTCATTGCCATTAACCTTGCGATAATGAACATGCTGCCGATACCGGCGCTTGATGGCGGCAGAGTGTTTTTCATGATAGTAACGGTCATTTTCGAAGCAATAACGAAGAAAAGACTCGATCCGAAGTATGAGGGATATATCCACGCCGGTGGCATGGTACTTCTCCTGCTCCTGATGGGATTTATAATGTATAACGACATAGCCAGACTCATAACGGGGTGAGCATAATGTTCGAGAGAAAGACAACAAAGAAAATCACTGTCGGCGCGGTGGAGATAGGCGCTCTTGCGCCCGTCTCCGTTCAGTCGATGTGCAATACAAAGACGCACGATGTCACGGCAACGGTCGAGCAGATAAATCGTCTGAGCGCCGCCGGATGCGAGATCGTGCGCCTTGCAATACCCGATATGGCGGCAGCAGAGGCAATACCGGGGATAAAGCGGCAGACGGACATGCCGCTGGTGGCGGATATCCACTTTGACTACCGCCTTGCGCTGGCGGCGGCGGAGCGCGGGATAGATAAGATACGTATAAATCCCGGAAATATCGGCAGCGAAGAAAATGTCCGCAGAGTAGCGGACGCGTGCCGCGAGAGAAGCATACCAATACGCATCGGTATTAACGGAGGGAGTCTCGAAAAGCCTTTGCTTGAAAAATACGGGCATCCGTGCCCGGAGGCAATGCTGGAGAGTGCAAAGCGGCACATAGAGCTTCTGAATAAATATGACTTCGATGATATCTGCATATCGATGAAATCATCATCGGTTCCGCTGACGATAGCGGCGTATCGCCTTGCATCAAGCGAGCTTAAATATCCGCTGCATGTCGGCGTTACCGAAACGGGAACGGCGTGGAACGGAACCATTCAGTCGGCCGTCGGGATAGGCACGCTTCTGAGCGAGGGCATAGGCGACACGGTGCGCGTATCGCTCACGGCAGACCCGGTGGAGGAGGTCAAGGCAGCAATTGCCATTCTTAAGGCCGCCGGACTGCGGCAGGGCATCCGCCTGGTATCCTGCCCGACCTGCGGCAGAACGAATATCGACCTCATATCACTCGCAAAAGATGTAGAAAAACGCATTTCAGGAATCAATAAGAACATTACAGTAGCCGTCATGGGCTGCGTTGTAAACGGCCCCGGAGAGGCGAGAGAAGCCGATTACGGCATAGCCGGAGGCAAGGACTGCGGCCTGCTGTTCAAGCACGGCGAGGTTTTGGGAACATACCCGTACGACCGCCTGTGCGACGCACTCATAGACCTTATAGAAAAGGACAGTTAAATTGAGCGAACATACTTCATTTCTTGAGATATTCCCGGGCGCCGCGAGCCACATATCCAACTGCGGCGGCCTTGAAAAAGCATATGTGACCGATGTAGAGATAAGCCTCGAGGCCGGAACGATGAGCATCCGCGCTCATTTTGCACGCACTCCGGCGCCGGCGGAGCTAGACTCGATCTGTACGGCTCTTCGAGCCGATTATGGGGTGAGAGTCAGCATAATTGCCGACAGTCCCGAAAAAAAGCCTGCCGGCGCACCGGCCGCGGCAGCGCAGCCGTCAGCTCCCTCCGGTGGAAACGGCAAGGTGCTCATGGGACACAGCGTAAAAAAAGCACCGACCCCGATGGGCGAACTCAATCAGGACTCGGGCCGCGTGGCTATTGAAGGCGATGTGTTCGAGGTCACAAGCCGTAAGCTCAAAAAGCGCGACGGCGCAATGCTGAGCTTTGATATAACAGACCTCACGGGCTCAATAAGGGTAATAAAATTCCTGCGGGCCGAGGACGATCAGTCCGTAATAAATAAGATAAACGTCGGCGACCACCTCATAATAAACGGCTTTGTGACCTACAGCCGCTATGACGAGGATATAGTCCTTGAGCCCAAGGACATCGTTGCAGGCAAGAAATACATACGCCCCGATAACGCCGAGGAAAAGCGCGTCGAGCTGCATGTGCATACTCGCTTTTCGGCACTGGACGCACTAACAGATCCCGCTGCCATAGTTAAGCGCGCAGCGTACTGGGGACACCCGGCCATAGCCGTGACCGACCACGGAGTTCTTCAGGCATTTCCTGATATGTGGAAGGCCGGAAGGAAGCACGGCGTTAAGATAATCTACGGCTGTGAGTGCTATTTTGTAAACGATATGGACGGCAGTCTCGCCGTGCACGGCAGCAGCGACAGGGATATGAATGACGAGATGGTCGCCTTCGACATTGAGACCACGGGTCTTAACGCGGGCTCGGATCGCATGACCGAGATAGGAGCAGTCATCTACGCCGGAGGCGAGATAAAAGAAACGTTCAACACCTTCGTCGATCCCGGAATGCACATTCCGGCCGAGATAACTCAGCTCACCGGTATAACAGACCGCGACGTCAAGGGCGCGCCGAGTGAGGCAGAGGCCATGAAAAGCTTTCTGGAATTTGCGGGAGACAGACCTATCGTCGCTCATAACGCGGATTTTGATACGGGCTTCATGTCAGCTGCGGCAGCCCGCAGCGGCATTGAGTTTGAACCTGTATACCTTGATACTCTTGCGCTGTCTCATGCTCTTTTGCCTGACTTAAAGCGACATAAGCTCGATATTGTATCCAACCGCCTGAGCCTGCCGGAGTTTAACCACCACAGAGCCTCAGATGATGCGCTCGTTGTCGCACGTATAATGGGAAGATTTCTGCCCATGCTCGCTCAGCAGGGAGCAAGGACCGTAAACGACATTCAGGAGGTCTATGCGCGCATAAAGCCCGCCGATCACACGAAGTCGAGGCATATGATACTGCTGGTAAAGAATAAGGCCGGACTAAAAAATCTGTACGAGCTTGTATCACAGTCGTATCTCAAGTATTTCTATAAGACTCCGACCATGCCCAAAAGTCTGCTCATCAAGCACCGCGAGGGATTGCTTATAGGCTCTGCCTGCGGAATGGGCGAGCTGTACGGCGCCGTCATGCACGGGGCGAGCGATTCCGAGCTTAGGCGCATAGCATCTTTCTATGATTACCTTGAAATTCAGCCTCTCGGCAACAACGGCTTTCTTGTTGATAACGGTGTTGTCAGCGACATTAGCGTCCTGCAGGACTATAACCGCCGCATACTTGAGATCGGCCGACAGCTGGGTAAGCCCGTTATCGCCGCAAGTGATGTGCATTTTCTCGATGCCGAGGACGAGCAGTACCGCAAGATACTCCAGGCGGCGAAGAAATTCTCCGATGCCGATCGCGGCTGCCCTATATTCTTCCGCACGACCGACGAGATGCTCAAGGAATTTGACTATCTCGGCGATGATGTAGCGCGCGAGGTCGTCATCAAAAATCCCCGTTCGATCGCGGATATGGTCGACGATATTGAGCTTTTGCCCAAGGATCTGTACCCGCCGAAGATCGAAAACTCGGCTCGCGATCTGCGCGATCTTGTCTACGGCAAGATGACGGATATCTACGGCGAAAACCCGCCCGAGATCGTAAAGTCCCGCGTCGACACGGAGCTTACTACTATACTTGATCACAACTACGACGTTATTTACATGTCGGCGCAAAAGCTTGTACAGAACTCGCTTGAGCACGGATACCTTGTCGGCTCCCGAGGCTCCGTCGGCTCGTCTATCGTCGCATACATGTCCGGAATCACCGAAGTAAACTCACTGCCGCCGCACTATGTCTGCCCCAAGTGCAAGCACTCTGAGTTTATAACCGACGGCTCATACGGCTGCGGCGCGGACATGCCGCCTAAAAACTGCCCCGAGTGCGGAACTCTCATGCGGCAGGACGGCTTTGATATCCCGTTTGAGACCTTCCTCGGTTTCCCGGGTAATGAAAAAACGCCCGATATAGACCTCAATTTCTCCGGCGAGTACCAGGCTCAGGCGCATAAATACACGGAAGAGCTCTTCGGCTCGGATCATGTTTTCCGCGCCGGAACTATTGGAACTCTTGCCGAGAAGACCGCTTATGGCTATGTTAAAAAATACCTTGAGGAACGCGGCATAAAGGTTACTAAGGTCGAGGAAAACCGCCTTGCGAAGGGACTCGTCGGAGTTAAGCGTACGACAGGTCAGCACCCAGGCGGCCTTGTCGTCATACCGCAGGACATGGACGTTACGGATTTCTGCCCCGTTCAGCACCCGGCGGACGATCCCAGGAGCGGCATAGTCACGACGCATTTTGAATATCACTGCATGGAGTCAAATCTCCTGAAGCTTGATGAGCTGGGGCACGATGACCCGACCATGATCCGCATGCTCGAGGATGCTACGGGCGTCAATGCGCGTGAGATACTTCTGTCAGACCCCGATACAATGAAGATATTTACAACTCCGGCGGTTCTGGGACTTCCGGAGGATGACGATATCATCGGAAAGACCGGCAGCATCGGCATACCTGAGTTCGGCACGGGCTTCACGCGCCAGATGCTTGTCGATACACAGCCCACGCAGTTTGACACGCTCGTGCGTCTGTCCGGCTTCTCTCACGGCACCGACGTTTGGGCCGGTAATATTCGCGATCTCATCGTCAACGGTATTGCAACGGTAAATGAGACTGTCGGCTGCCGAGACGATATAATGCTCTACCTAATACAAAAGGGCATGGAGCCCTCGCTCGCGTTCAAGACCATGGAGGCGGTGCGAAAGGGCAAGGTCAAAAAAAGCGGAGAGTTCCCCGGAGACGCCGAAGCTCAGATGCGCACGCTCGACGTGCCCGACTGGTATATCGAGTCCTGCCGCAAAATTGCGTATCTCTTTCCTAAGGCGCACGCCGTTGCGTATGTCATGATGGCGTTCCGCATAGCGTGGTTCAAGGTGCACGAGCCCCTGGCGTTCTACAGCGCGTATTTCTACCGCCGCAGTCAGAAAAACAGCTTTGACGCCGAAATGATGACTGCCGGGGTTGACGAAATACGCCGCAGAATATATGATCTTCGTCAGAAGGATGATGCTACAGCCAACGAGGACAGCATACTCACAACTCTTGAATCGGTATATGAGTTTTACATGCGCGGCTTTGACTTTGCGCCCATTGATCTCTACAAGTCGAGTGCTACGAAGTTCAGGATAACCGACGACGGCAAGCTGCGCCCGCCCTTTGTGGCGATAGCCGGGCTTGGCGAGACGGCGGCGATAGACCTTGAAAACTGCACGAAAAACGGACAGACCTATATATCCGTCGAGGAGGTCAGCGCCGCATGTCCCAAGGTAAGTACGACCCACCTTGAGATCCTGCGCCGAATGGGTGCGTTCGGCGAAATGCCGGAGAGCTCGCAGATAAATCTGTTTGAGGGCTTTTAAATAAGGAACTTTTCCCGCACAGTCAACGTCAAAGTGTCAGCACAAACAGAAAGAAGGAAGCTTCCATAAAAGTATTCAGTTCAAAATCCACAAGGCATACGAGCGCCTCACCGGGCAGGACGAAGCCTGTCGATAAAAAAACGGCTAGAGAGACTGTATATGTACATCCCGAGCCTGTGCGTGAGCGCGCCGTACCGTCCTCGGCGGACGACAGAGTCCACAGCGCAAAACAGAAAAAGAAGGCCTCAAAGCGCAAAAAGGGATTTATCATCTTTTTCTGCATAGTTGCGGTCCTTGCGGGACTATACACCTTTGTCGTGTACACGAACATTCCGTTCATCAAAAATCTGCGTGACGCGTATATCGAAACCGCAATGCAGACCATGAGCCATCATTGGCTCGCCGAGATGTTCTTCCCCGACGATGTGATCGCCGACGTCATGAAAAGGGTAAACAGCGCAACGGAGGATCAGAAGGGTATCGAGAGCGAATGGAAGCACAATGTCGAGAAGAAGGACGATAACAGCTTCTACGAGCTTTTTGACGAGATCGACAAGGATTCGTTCGAAGCCTATCTCAAGGCTCACCCCGAGTATAAAAAGGCAGACCTCATGTCCATCGACATAAATGAGGCGGGGCTTGACGACAACGGAACAACGATCAAAACAAAGCAGGGCGATCAGGTGCTTGCCGTAAACGCGAAAAAGGGCGTGCTGCTCGTTCGCATAAAGGGCTCGGGCTATCAGGGCGTTCTCGCCATACTCAAGGACGCCTCAAAGATGCGCTGCTGCGCGGCCGCGCACATCGGCGGCTACGGTGAGCTGCTTGAGGATTTTGTCCCCAGGTGCAAGGGCATCGTCGGCATAAATGCCAGCGGCTTCTACGATCCCGAGGGCGTCGGAAACGGCGGAACGGTCGACGGGCTTGCCATATGCGAGGGCAAGCAGTACGGCAGCCATGTGACCTACGGCAGAAAGCGCGTTGAGTTCAGATCCGATAATAAAATGTATATCGTCGATGCGGACACCGGCATAAGCTCCGATGTCAGGGACGCGGTCGAGTTCCAGCCGGCGCTGATAATAGACGGAAGAGCGCTCATTGACGAGCAGACGGGCTTCCGCTCGATCCAGCCGCGCTCCGTCGTGGCTCAGTCGAAGGACGGAGACGTCATGATGCTCATTGTCGAGGGGCGGCTCGTCGGACGCTCGCTCGGCGTCGGACTGCCGGAGTGTACGAAGATACTCCTCGGCTATGACGCGTATCAGGCCATGAATATGGACGGCGGAACGAGCGCGGTCATGTGGTATGACGGAGAGTATGTAACAAAATGCTCAAACCCAGCAATAACGTGCCGCTACCTGCCGAATGCATGGATATACGGATGATAAAAAACCGGCCTCAGGCCGGTTTTTTTAATCATCTATGACATTCACAATTCTTGTCGGGGTAGGGTCTGCGCTGTGACGTGCGCGGCTTATAACCAAGGCTATGACCACGCCGAGTACGGCTGCGGCAAAGGCGGCGATAATGCACACCGTCTCTCCGAGCGAGAGGGCGTCGGCTGTGAGGTAGCCCAGAAAGAGCATCACGAGCGGAAGAATATAAATTACCAGCGCGCCCTTTACAACGCCCTTTGTAGGTGTTTCGATAATAACATGCTGGCCTCGCCGGGCGCCGATGGGATTTTGCACAACGGACTTCATAAGATGCTCGTACCTGCACTCGCCGCATTCGCTGCAGTCGCCGCCGCATATGCCGAGCCGCTCAACGACGACCTCAGCAAGCCCGTCGTCACGTATTTTAGTTATTATTGCTTCCTGAAGCATTTATACATCACCTTTACAAATTATACACCTTAATATCCCTTGTCGCAAGTGCGGGTTTATGTTATACTGGAAAATATAAAGCATGAGACAAATAAATGTTAAGATGAAAAGGAGGCAGATGCTGTGCCCAGTGTGCTCAACCTTAAAAAGTCAAACTGCAAAAACTGCCACAGATGCATAAGAAAATGCCCCGTAAAATCAATACGATTCACAGGACATCAGGCGCACATAATAAGCGATGAGTGTATTCTGTGCGGCCAGTGCTTTGTTGTTTGCCCTCAGGAGGCCAAGGAGATAATCGATGATCGCGAGCGTGTAAGCGTTATGCTGAAAAGCCCAACGCCCGTCATAGCGAGCGTTGATCCGTCGTTTTATGCCTGCTGGGAGGGCTGCGGCGCAAATTCCGTGCGCAAGGCTCTGATCGAGCTCGGTTTTACCGATGCCGAGGAGACGGCCATAGGTGCAACTTTAGTTAAGCGCGAGTATGAAAGACTGCTCAGGGAAGCTAAGCAGGATGTTATAATAACCTCCGCCTGCGCGTCGCTGAACCTGCTTGTGGAAAAGCACTTTCCCGAGCTGCGGCAGTATCTTGCTCCGGTCGTATCACCAATGATAGCTCATGCTATGGAGATTAAGCGCCGTATGCCCGAGGCCAAGGTCGTTTTCATAGGACCCTGTGTTGCAAAAAAGCAGGAATACGAGGGAACGTGCGTAGACGCGGTTCTCACGTTTGAAGAGTTTGACCAGATGCGCATATCCGCAGGGATCGAGATCGAGCATGAGTTCGGCGAGAGCTTCCCCGGCAGGGCGCGCAGCTTCCCCGTGACCGGCGGCATAATAAAAAGCATGGATATCCCAGACACAGGCTATCAGTGTATCGCCACGAACGGCCCGAAAAACTGCATTAACGCCCTCAACGATCTCAAAAACGGCAATATACACAAGTGCTTTATAGAGCTTGCCATGTGTGACGGAAGCTGCATAGAAGGCCCCATAATGGAAAAGTATATAAACTCGCCCATTCGCCATATCTATTCCGTATGGAGCAATGTCGGCAAAGAGGATTTTGACGTTCCGCAGCCCGAGTCAGAGCAGCTCATGACTCAGTATATCGGAACGCCGGTCAATAAAAAGATTCCCAGCGAGGAGGAGATTCGCGAGATACTCTCAAAGCTCGGAAAGAATACGAAAGCAGATGAGCTCAACTGCTCGTCGTGCGGGTACGACTCATGCCGTGACAAGGCGATAGCCATCTATCGCGGCAAGGCTGACTACAGCATGTGCCTGCCGTTTATCATGGACAGAGCCGAACGCTTCAGCAATAAGATACTAAACAACATGCCCAGCGGCGTGGTTGTCGTAAACGAGGATCTTGAGGTGCAGCAGCTCAACCGCACGGCGCTTCAAATGCTGAATATAAGCCACGAGTCGGACGTCCTGGGCGACAGTGTCGTGAGAATACTTGACACGGCTCCGTTTTTTACCTGCCTGGAGACCGGAAAGACCGTCAAAAAGCTGCGCGGCTTTTTTTCAGACTATGAGAAATATTTTGAACAAACCATAGTCTATGACCGCTCATCGAAAATTCTTATCGACATTATCTCCGATGTTACCGAGGAAGAGGAGGAGTCCATGCGCCGTAAGTCCATAAGTCAGCAGACGGCGGATATAACCAACAACGTTATCGAAAACCAAATGCGCATCGTTCAGGAGATAGCCTCGCTCCTCGGCGAGACGACGGCCGAGACGAAAATCGCGCTGACGAGACTGAAGGAGTCGCTGAGCCTTGAAGAAGAATAATCTTTGCAGCGAGATAGCGTATATGAGCCTTAACCACGACGGCGAGCAGCTTTGCGGTGACCATGTCGAGATCGTTGAGAACGAAAACTCGACGATTATAGTTCTTGCAGACGGACTCGGCAGCGGTGTTAAGGCCAGCATCCTGTCAACGCTCACATCAACGATAATATCCACTATGCTCGCCGCGGGACTTGATATCCGTGACGCTGTCGAAACTATAGCCGACACGCTGCCCATATGCTCCGAGCGAAAAACGGCGTTTTCGACCTTTACGATAATAAAGCTTGAAAATGATGCTCACGCGGACATAATCCAGTATGAAAACCCGAATGTAATACTCATTCGTCAGGAGCAGCTCCACGAGTTTCCGCTTTCCGCAATGACAATAGGTGAGAAAACGATATACCGTTCAAGCATTGAACTTGCAGACGGAGATGTGTTTATTGCATTGAGTGACGGTATGCTCTATGCCAGTAACAACGGTGTCCTGAACACTGCGTGGGACAGGAAGGCGATAGCGGACTTTATGGGACCGCTAAGTGATTCCGGACTTACATCCAATGTTCTTATGAACATCCTGATGGAAGAGGTCAGCAGGCTCTACGGAGGTAAGCCATTTGACGACGCGACGACTTGTATTGTTAAGATTCGGCAGCGTCAGACGGTCAATGTC